>Ga0207890_1000544_pt1 | contig 10990 bp, 6 predicted proteins | sample LinPmetageLP48_FD_184059 | JGI IMG/M metagenome (GOLD analysis project Ga0207890, IMG submission 184059) | Marine viral communities from the Pacific Ocean - LP-48 (SPAdes) | ecosystem: Environmental > Aquatic > Marine > Oceanic | place: Pacific Ocean | collected 2011-06-13
TGGGTGCGCTTTTCGCCACCGAAGAGAGTGGCGATCAGGGTGAACACCAGGCCCACCACGGAAGACAGCAGAATAATCAGCGGCAGATACTGCCAACCCGTCCAGGCGCCCAGAGCAGCGAGAAGCTTGAAGTCACCATAGCCCATGCCTTCCTTACCTGTGACCAAACGAAAGGCGTGATACACCAGCCAGAGCGCCAGATAACCGGCAATAGCACCAATAACGGCAGAGCTAATATCGGTATAGGTAGCAAACAGGTTAAAGCTGAGGCCTAACCACAATAAGGGTAAAGTAATGCTGTCTGGCAACAGTTGATGATCAACATCGATAAAGGTCAAAGCGAGCAGAGCCCAACTCAACAGTAATCCACCTACTACGGCAATGCTGAAACCAAAGTGCCATGCCACCACCGCCGAGATCACTGCAGTGAATAATTCGATCAGCGGATAGCGTTTGGATATTGGCGCTTTGCATTCCTTGCAACGACCTTTCAGAGCGAGATAACTGATTACCGGAATATTTTCCAATGCAGTAATCGCATGACCGCAATGCGGACAGCGAGAACGCGGTTTGCTTAACGTAAGTTCATCTGTCTCAGGTTCAGATGTTCCAATCAATTCATGGCACTGTTGGGCCCACTCACGCTGCATCATCAGCGGCAGTCGGTGAATGACTACATTGAGAAAGCTACCGACCAGTAATCCCAGAATGAAAATACTGGCAATAAAAAAAATGCTGGAGGTTTCCAGCAGATAAATTAGCGACATAGGATTAAACGACAGCGCCGAGTTTGAAAATCGGCAAGTACATGGCAATAACCAGTGTACCGATCAATACACCCAGGAAGGCCATGATAAACGGCTCCATCAACGCGGTCATATTATCAACAGCATCATCGACTTCACGTTCGAAAAAATCTGCGACTTTCGCCAGCATCGCATCCAAAGAACCCGATTCTTCACCGATGGAAACCATCTGAATCACCATATTAGGAAACAGCTCGGTATCGGTCATGGCTTTATTTAATTGGGTACCGGTTGAGACATCATCACGCATTTCCAAAGTGGCTTCGTTATAGACGATATTACCCGTGGCACCTGCTACCGAGGTCATCGCTTCCACCATTGGCACACCGGCTTTGAACATAACTGAAAATGTGCGAGCAAAACGTGCAATTGCACCTTTTGTTAATACATCACCAATAACCGGCAGTTTTAATAACATACGATCCATAAAATGCTGAACCTTGCGAGAGCGGCGTTGTGCTGCCATAAAGCCCATCACCGAGCCAATAATGCTGCCGAAAATTAACCACCAGTAATCCTGAAATACCTGGGAAATGCTGATGACCATTTTAGTAAGGCCAGGCAGGTCCGCACCAAACCCGGTAAATAAAGCCTGGAACTGTGGGATAACAAAGATCATCAAAATCGCCGTCACAATAAACGCTACTACCATGATGGCAGTTGGATAAACCAGCGCTTTTTTAATCTTCGATTTCAGTGCTTCAGTCTTTTCCTGATATGTCGCGATCTCGTGCAATAAGGCTTCCAGCGTACCGGACTGTTCACCGGCGTTGATAAGACTGATATACAGATCATCAAAATATAATGGGAATTTCGCTAATGACTCCGCCAGACTAGTGCCTGATTCAACATCGGCTTTAATTGCCAGAATCATTTCCTGCATACTGGCATTTTCATGGCCTTCGCCAATAATTTGCAGTGATTGCATCATCGGCACACCCGAAGACATCATGGTGGCCAGCATTCTGCTGAAGATGGCTATGTGAGCCGGTTTGATTTTGGGTTTGCGTGGAGCAAATAAATCCTTGGGTTTACGACGTACTTTGTCCGGCATAATACCTTGACGGCGTAAATCTGCCCGAACGGCCTGAATACTTTCACCGGCCTGTTCACCTTTAACCTTGCGGCCGGCTTTATTTGTTCCTTGCCAGATAAACAGGGTCGGTAATTCGGCTTTTTTAGGTTTAAGTTTAGCTTTAGCTGCTGTGGCCACGGTTTATTCCTTAATGACGCGGTTAATCTCTTCCAAGCTGGTTAATCCGGCCATGACTTTTTTCAAACCGGAAGCTCGTAAATCTGCAATACCCTCAGCTTTTGCCTGATCCGCCAGTTGCATGGAGTTACCGCCTTCCATAATCATTCTTCCCATTGCATCCGAGACTGGCATTACCTGATAGATACCAACACGACCTTTATACCCCTCGGTGCATTGATCGCAACCTACAGCACGGTAAACTTTGAAATCTGTCGCAATTTGCTCCGGTGTGTAACCTTCTTCGATCAGCGTTTCTTTTGGTAACGGTTCCACGGTTTTACAATGCTGACACAGGCGACGCGCCAGACGCTGGGCAATAATCAAGGTTACAGCGGAAGCGATATTAAACGCCGGCACACCCATATTGGCGAGGCGGGTCAATGTTTGTGGAGCGTCATTGGTATGTAGCGTTGAAAACACCATATGACCAGTCTGCGCAGCTTTAATGGCAATTTCAGCGGTTTCCAGATCGCGGATCTCACCCACCATGATTACGTCAGGATCCTGACGTAAGAAGGCTCTTAAACATTCAGTAAACCCCAGCCCGATCTGCGGATGTACATTGACCTGATTGATACCCGGCAGATTTATCTCTGCAGGGTCTTCTGCTGTAGAGATATTTCGATCGTCAGTGTTGAGAATATTTAAAGCGGTATACAAGGAAACGGTTTTACCACTACCTGTTGGACCGGTGACTAGCACCATGCCATAGGGTTTATGCATGGTCTCAAGAAAGATTTTTTTCTGATCTTCCTCATAACCCAATGCATCAATACCTAATTGGGCGCTAGTAGGGTCCAGAATACGCAGTACGATTTTTTCGCCGAACAGGGTCGGGCAGGTGCTGACACGAAAATCGATGGCTTTGGATTTGGAAATTTTCAATCGCATCCGGCCATCCTGGGGGACCCGACGTTCAGCAATATTCATTCTAGACAGGACTTTCAGCCGCGCAGCAATACGTCCGCCAAGCACTACGGGTGCCGTTTTGGTTTCATGGAGGATGCCATCAATACGCACCCGAACACGATATTTTTTCTCGTAGGGTTCAAAGTGAATATCCGAGGCACCGGCTTTGATCGCCTGAGTCAGAATACCGTTGATAAATCTGACGACCGGAGTGTCATCAATATTTTTTTCAGTGAGTTCAGCTCCACGATCAGCATCATCATCCGGCCCCAGATCAATATCATCTAGCTCAGCATCATCAAAATCATCCAGAACCTGGTTTTTGTTATCCAGTGCTTTTTCGATGGTGACGGATAATTTCTGTTCATCGACCAGAACAGGGTAAGTATTCAGAGCAGTGTTGAACTGGAATTCATCCAGGGCCTGAAGATTGGTAGGATCGGACACGGCCACATAAAGACGTTTACCACGTTGAAACAACGGTAGGGCATTATGCTGACGGATGAGTTTTTCCTGGAACAGGCTGGTAGGCGCAAGTTCCATATTCATACTGTCCAGGTCAAATAAAGGAACGCCAAATTCCTGAGAGGCAATGGCACCGATAACATCACTATCAAGCAGTTTGTTATTGACCAGATAGGTCACAAAAGATTGTGAAGCCTGTTTAGCCGTAACCTGAGCAGTCTGTGCCTGCTCCTCACTCAGCAACCCTTCACTTACAAGTCGTCTTGCAAGACCGCTTAGTCTGATTGGTGCTGTCATATTTGCCATTACAGGACGCTATTCCTTAATATAAAGCTAATTTTAAATGCACTTATAATATGTAAGTTAAATAATAAATTCTAGTTTCCAATGTGGGTCAGTTGCCAGTATTCCTGTGTATACTGCCTGCCTTTACAGCATCGGGGAAGACATCATGCGAAAAATTTCTGGCTGGAAAACTCTGGCGATCATCCTGTGTACCATAGGAATACTGACCTCATGCGGCCTAAAGGGTGATTTATATCTGCCTGAAGGAAACGCTAATACTGTGAAGGTTGCCTAAAAAATGCAGGATTATTTCACTCAAAAACATGGAGAGTTGCATGCCGAGCAGCAATCTTTAATTGATTTGGCGGCGCAATTTGGCACTCCTACTTATGTGTATTCCAGAGCTGCACTCGAACAGCATTGGAAAGCCTTTGATGATGCATTCAGTGCTTATCCGCATTTGGTCTGTTATGCGGTCAAAGCTAACTCTAATCTGGCGGTGCTGAATGTGTTGGCCAGACTGGGATCAGGTTTTGATATTGTGTCTGCCGGTGAATTGGCTCGCGTCATCGCCGCAGGTGGTCAAGCGGAGAAAACAGTGTTTTCCGGTGTTGGTAAAACCGCTGAAGAAATTGGTTATGCTTTGAAAACCGGTATTCGCTGTTTTAATGTGGAATCGATCCCTGAGTTGCAACGTATCAGTGATGTGGCCGTCAGTCTTAAAAAAACGGCTCCGATTTCCATTCGTGTCAATCCGGATGTCGATGCGCAAACCCATCCATATATTTCCACTGGCCTGAAAGAAAACAAATTTGGCATTGCCATTGATGATGCGCTGGCGGTGTATAAGCAGGCAGCTTCTTTGCCAAATCTGCAAGTGATTGGTGTGGATTGCCATATTGGCTCCCAACTGACCTCTGTTTCACCCTTCGTTGATGCTCTGGAACGAGTGTTAGCGTTGATTGATGCGTTGGCAGAGCAGGGTATTCATATAAAACATCTCGATATCGGCGGCGGACTGGGGATTTGTTATCGTGATGAAAAACCGCCAACTCCAGCTGAATATGCCAAAGCAATGCAGGCTTTATTAAAAGATCGTGATCTGGAAATCATGCTGGAACCCGGTCGGGCAATTGCAGGTAATGCCGGTGTGTTGCTGACGAAAGTGGAATATATCAAAGCCACAGAAGCCAAAAACTTCGCTATTGTCGATGCGGCAATGAATGATTTATTACGCCCGGCATTGTATCAATCCTGGATGGCGATTGAAGCCGTCAAACCCCGTCAGGATGAAGCTGAACAGGAATTTGATATTGTCGGTCCGGTCTGTGAAACCGGTGACTTTTTAGGCAAGGATCGCAGTCTGGCGATTCAAAGCGGAGATTTACTGGCGATTCGCTCTGCTGGGGCGTATGGTTTTACCATGAGTTCCAATTATAACTCGCGTCCGCGGGCCGCTGAAATTATGGTCGATGGAACAAATATGCATGTGGCGCGTCAACGCGAGTCGGTTGAAAGCCTTTATGCAGGTGAGCAGGTATTGCAGGATTAATCCTATGTTGAAATTCAGCAAAATGCATGGCCTTGGTAATGATTTTGTGGTGATTGATGCCATCAATCAGTCTGTGCAGCTGACCACTGAGCAAATTCGTTTTATGGCGGACCGACATATCGGTATCGGCTGTGATCAGTTATTGCTGGTAGAAAACAGTGACCTTAACGATGTCGATTTTCGTTATCGGATTTTTAACGCTGATGGCGGGGAAGTATCTCAATGCGGTAACGGCGCACGTTGTTTTGCCAGATATGTACGTGATAATGGCCTCACCACAAAAGATTCCATTGCAGTTGAAACGGCTTCCGGGGTGATTTATCCCACCTTGCAGGCCGACGGTCAGGTCTGTGTTGATATGGGAAAACCACGCTTCTCGCCAGAACAAGTCCCATTTAACGTAGTTGAGCAGAGTAATACCTATATGCTGGTGGTCGAACCAGGACGTCAGGTGGAAATTGCTGCATTATCAATGGGCAATCCCCATGCGGTTTTATTGGTCGATGATGTGACCACCGCGCCGGTCGGCGAGTTGGGACCTAAAATTGAAAACCATCAGCAGTTTCCGGAACGGGTCAATGTCGGTTTTATGCAACTGATAGATCACGAGCATATTAAATTGCGGGTGTATGAACGTGGCTCTGCTGAGACAACGGCTTGTGGTACCGGGGCTTGTGCGGCAGTGGTCAGTGGAATTCGTCGCGGGATACTTGGACGTCAGGTCAGTGTTTTACTGCCGGGCGGCACATTAGAAATCAGCTGGCCGGATGAAAATGCTTCCGTATGGATGACCGGACCAGCACAACATGTATTTGATGGAGAAATTGCGTGGGCAACACTCAACAATCTGTAAGCGCTGAGCAGGTCAGTGAATTTTTACGTCAGCACACAGATTTTTTAATCGATCAGCCGGATTTATTGTCCGAACTGGAATTCGACAACACACCTGAAGGCACCATTTCGCTGGCACAGCGCCAACGTCAGCAATTACGCCAGAAAAATCAGCATCTGCATGAACAGCTGCATGCATTAATCGATAATGCGCATAGCAATGCTGCATTGCAGCAGCGAGTCCATCAACTCTGTCTGCGACTGATGGACTGTCAGGATATGCAAAGCCTGCTGGCAACGTTGATGCAACAATTGCAGCAAGAATTCTCAGCTGACGAAGTGTCGTTAAGACTGTTTTACAGTGGTGATCAAAAACCGAAATTACCTAAGGTCGAAGGCAATATCGTCGAAATGCATGCTGATGACAGCCAACTGAAAGCATTTGATCACATTCTGGGCAAGCAACAACCCGTTTGTGGTCGACTGACCAAGGCGCAGAAACAGTTACTGTTTGGTGATAAAGCAGATGAAGTGCATTCGGTGGCCTGTTTACCATTAGGACACGAGCCCTGTGCCGGTTTGCTGGCGATTGCCAGCAGTGATGCCAACCGCTTCCATGCTGATATGGGCACTGAATATCTGAGCTTTCTCGGGGAAGTGTTTATGCGTCTGCTGCGTCGTTTCTGCCACGGCCAGAATGACAGCTGAGCTGCAACCCCCTCTGCAGGATTTTCTGCAGTATCTGGAGCAACAGCGCCGGGTTTCGCCGCATACCGTTCTCAATTATCAGCGCGACTGTCAGCAGTTAGTTGACTACTGTCAGCAGCAATCATTTACTGATTGGCAGCAACTCAAACCGGCAGATATTCGTCTGTTTATTGCCCGCCTGCATCGAAAAGGTTTAGGTGCCCGCAGTATTCATCGTTTACTGTCAGCCGTTCGCAGCTTTTATCGCTATCTGCTCAAAGAAGGCCTGGTCGATCATAATCCTGCCCAATCAGTGCAGGCCCCCAAAGCTGAAAAACGGTTACCAAAAACCCTTGATGTCGATCAGATGAATTCGCTACTCGACAGCACACCGGCTGACACTTTTGTCGCCTGTCGGGATCGAGCGATTATGGAACTATTCTATTCCTCTGGCCTACGTCTGGCAGAGCTGGTGGCATTGGATTTACGTGATGTCGATTTCGGCCAGCAACTGGTGCATGTTATCGCCGGTAAAGGTAATAAAGGAAGAATTCTGCCGATAGGTCGTACCGCGATTGAGGCGCTGAAAGTCTGGCTCGATAAACGTGATCAGAATGGCCTGTTTCAACAACAAGCCTTATTCACCACCCAGCAGGGCAAGCGCCTTGGCGTGCGTTCTATTCAGCAACGCCTGGCTTTCTGGGGCAAAAAACACGGTATCTCCGAACATGTGCATCCGCATCGGCTACGTCATGCATTTGCCTCGCATATGCTTGAATCCAGCAGTGATTTGCGAGCCGTGCAGGAGTTGTTGGGGCATTCGGATATCAGCACTACGCAGGTTTATACTCATCTGGATTTTCAGCATCTGGCGAAGGTTTATGATGCCGCGCATCCTCGGGCTAAAAAGCGTTCTTAGGATATTAACCACAGAGGCACAGAGGGCACGGAGTTGTATAATCGGTTTATCCGCAGATTACGCAGATGGACGCAGATTCTTAGAGAGAACATAAACAACATATACTGATACGTGCACAGAGCTCAATGGTTATGCCCTAAATCCCCTTTTGAACTGACGAGTAGCGGCTTTTTGTCAGGAAATTGAGGCTTACCTGTTTGAGCGCAGCGAGTTTGGTAAGACTCCCTGACAAAAAACGCAACGCAATGGAGCCGCAGGCCAGTTCAAGGGGTGCCCTTGGGTTTTTAGGGGCTTGGGCACGCAAGCCCCTAACTCGCGAGAGCGACATAAAACCTTAAACTTGAAGAATGAAACTTAGAGCTAAATTTCGCCTGAGGGCGAGTTCATTTTCTTTGCTTGCTCACAAATTCATCTGGAATGAATTTGGATGCCGGAGGCACCCGAAGGGTGAGCGATATGGATGTCGCGAATCAAAGAAAACGAACCAAAAGAAAAGGCACCCCTTGTGTTGGCCTGCGGCTCCCCGAAAAAAATGGCCATCGCAGGGAAATCGAAAAAACTCGCTTCGCTCAAACATTTCGATTTCTAATCCTGAGATAACCATTTTTTCCGGCAACACAAAAGGGGATTCAAGGTAAGCCTTTGGGATCTGTGCCCTCTGTGTCTCTGTGGTTAATAATCCAGTTAGTGGGCCTGTTCCCAATTATCCCCAACCCCAATACCCACTTCTAACGGCACAGCCAGTTCAGCAGCTTTAATCATAAATTGCTCAATTTCAGTTTTAGCCAAATCAAGCTGATCTTCGGGAACTTCAAATACCAATTCATCATGTACCTGCATAATCATACGTATGCCAGTATCGGCTTCGAGCAGCCAGTCATGAATAGAAATCATGGCGCGTTTGATAATGTCCGCGGCGCTGCCTTGCATTGGCGCGTTAATCGCGGTGCGTTCTGCATATTGGCGACGCAAACCATTACTGGAGTTTATTTCCGGCAGGTATAAACGTCGGCCGAAAATAGTTTCGACGTAACCATCTTTTTTGGCTTGTTCGCGGGTGTTGTCCATGTATTTTCTGACGCCGGGATAGCGTTCGAAATAGGTTTCCATGTATTTGGCAGCTTGATGACGTTCGATGCCGAGTTGTTTGGAAAGTCCGTGGGCGGACATGCCATAAATCAAACCAAAGTTGATGGCTTTGGCACTGCGGCGTTGATCGCCGGTGACGTTTTCTGGCTCTACGCCAAAGATTTCAGAAGCGGTATGGCGATGAATATCTTCACCTTCGGCAAACGCAGTCAGCAGGCTTTTATCGCCGGATAAATGCGCCATGATGCGTAGTTCAATTTGTGAATAATCGGCTGCCAGGATCTTGGCCCCTTTTCCGGCGACAAAGGCTTCACGAATCTTGCGTCCGGTTTCAGTACGGATCGGAATATTCTGCAAATTCGGATCGGAAGACGATAACCGGCCGGTGGCAGTGACCGCCTGATGATAGGAGGTGTGCACACGTCCAGTTTGTTGATTGACCTGCTGTGGCAGTTTGTCGGTGTAGGTGGATTTCAGCTTACTTAAGCTGCGATATTGCATAATAATTTGCGGCAGTTCATAGCCATCATCTGCCAGTTCCTGCAGTACATTTTCTGCAGTTGATGGCTGGCCTTTAGGTGTTTTTTTGCGAACCGGCAATTGTTGCTGGTCGTAAAGAATTTCCTGTAGCTGCTTTGGTGAACCCAGATTGAATTTGGTCCCGGCAGATTCATGAGCTTGTTTTTCCAGCCGGTCAATATCATGCGCTAATGCGTCGCTTTGCTGCTGCAGCATAAAGATATCGATATGCACGCCATTGCGTTCCAGCGTATTCAGCACCGGCAGCAACGGCATTTCCAATTCACGATAAACCGTTTCTAAAGAGGGGATCGCCTGAATTTTTGGCCATAGAATATGATGTAACTGCAATGTGATATCGGCATCTTCACAAGCATAAGGCGAGGCTTCTTCCAAGCCTATTTCATTGAAGGTCAGTTGTTTTTTGCCTTTACCGGCAATGTCTTCAAAATGAATCGTGCTGCGATTCAGATATTTTTCGGCCAGCGAATCCATATCATGGCGGGTTGCCGTGCTATCGAGCACATACGATTGCAACATTGTGTCATGGGCAATGCCCTGCAAATCAATGCCGTGATTGAGCAGAATATGCCGATCGTATTTCAGGTTCTGACCGACTTTCAGCGCTTTTGGATCCTCCAGTAATGGTTTCATCAGAGCCAGAGTGGCATCAAAATCCAGCTGATCCGGTGCGCCCGGATAATCATGGGCCAGCGGCAGATAAGCGGCTTCACCCGCTTTAATGGCAAATGACATACCGACGATACGTGCCTGCAGATAATTGAGGCTGGTAGTTTCGGTATCAAAGGCAAACAGTTCTGCTTTTTTGAGTCTGGTCAGCCAGTTATCCAGTTGCTGCTGAGTCAAAATGGTTTCGTAATGGGTTTCAATGCTGGTGGCAGGTTCATCAGCTTTTGTCGAGGTCGCCGCAGCAGGCGCAGAGTCTAATTCCTGTAACCAGCTTTTGAATTCATAACGACGATAGAGTTCAGCCAGTTTCTGGTTATCCGCTACTTGCATATCCAGCGTTTCCGGCGTGAAATCCAGCTCGACATCCATCTTGATGGTGGCCAGCTGATAAGAAAGTGGCAAAGCATCAACGGCTGCTCGTAATTTTTCACCCAGTTTGCCTTTAACTTCATCAGCATGTTCGATAACACCCTGCAAACTGCCATATTGTTGCAATAGTTTTGTTGCTGTCTTTGGGCCAACACTGTCAACGCCAGGGATGTTATCTACCTTGTCGCCCATCAAAGCCAGATAATCGACGATTTGCTGTGGGGTCAGACCAAATTTTTCCTGTACCGCGGCGATATCAGTTTTGCTGTTATTCATGGTATTGACCAGCGTCACATGCTCGCTGACCAGCTGCGCCATATCCTTGTCGCCGGTAGAAATCACTGTTTCAATTCCGGCTGCGGTTGCCTGTTTTGCCAGCGTGCCAATCACATCATCGGCTTCAACGTTATCAACACAAAGCAACGGCAGGCCCATGGCTTTAACAATTTCATGGATCGGTGCAATCTGTTCACGTAAATCGTCCGGCATTGGCGGGCGGGTGGCTTTATACTCGGCATAAAGATCATTACGGAAGGTTTTGCCCTTGGCATCAAATACCACGGCCATATGTTCAGGTTTATAGTCACGGATCAATTTACGCAGCATGTTGATGA
>Ga0207890_1000548_pt1 | contig 10963 bp, 17 predicted proteins | sample LinPmetageLP48_FD_184059 | JGI IMG/M metagenome (GOLD analysis project Ga0207890, IMG submission 184059) | Marine viral communities from the Pacific Ocean - LP-48 (SPAdes) | ecosystem: Environmental > Aquatic > Marine > Oceanic | place: Pacific Ocean | collected 2011-06-13
CGAATGCCTCTTTAAGCTTGAGGCTGTATGGTGGGTTGACGAAGTTGCGCTCGCCCCACTCTATCAACAGTCCATCATTCTCTGGGAGTATCGAACCGCAACAAAGGGGACAAGGGTCAAAGTCGAAGTGAAACTCTGCGTCTAACTCGTCGTATAGGCTCTTTGGCGTAGCCCAATTATCCTTGTGTTCTATGTTTCTGTTTTTCATGTTTGGTTTATAGGCTTGGGATGGTCTTTGAAACCTCCAAGATAAGTTCGTTTTCTAAAAGTTCTGCTGGCATGGGTGACCTCCAGATAGAGATCAGCATGAGGCACTTTTTATATGCGTCAAGGGTAAAACCTTCCGCTTTGTAAATTTTTTGTGCGGCAGGGATAGGTGCGAGTGGTGTTCCCATCTTTTCACAATAGGAGGAGGCTAACTTCTGAGCCTTGGCAATACCAATCCCCTTCATCCCCTCAATGTTGTCGGTTGAATCTCCCATGAGAAGTTGAACCAACCAATGAAAGTCTGCCTCAGCTTGTGTAACACCACGAGGCCAGTCATCCTTGTTCCAGTTGTAGTGCCAACCTGGGACACCAAGTAAGTCTTTATCTATGCTACAAAGGATTGGGTTCTTAACCCTTCCGTTGGTAAGCATGATGCCAAGTAAATCATCTGCTTCTAACTGGTCGTGCTTGCACCAGCGAGAGGCATTCGACTCCTCAAGCTTGTCCATCAAGGGCACGTAGAGGGCTGGCTTCTCCCGTCTCCCTGCTTTGTAGTCTGGATACAGCACCTTGCGGAAGTTGTCGCGTCCAGACACCACGAGGTAGTGCTTCTGTGCGCGGCAAGCAGAGACTACACTTTGTATAGTAAACTCTACCATCTCGACAAGGCTTTGAAGACCTGTGCCAGTTGACTCAGCCTTAGCTGCATGAGAGTAAGAGATCAGTTCAAGATCAATGAGGGCGGTTTTAGTATTTGTTTTTAGGTTCATAGTTTTGTTTTGGTTACGGTATTGGTAAGGTGTAGGGAAAGGTATTTGTATGGTCAAGAAGAATCGTCCTAGTTTCTAAAGAAACTTTGTTTTCTCCTATGCTGCAACTTGGCCTCAATCAAATCGGCGAGTCCTGTTGTCCAGACATAGTTTCACCACTTAAGATAAAACTATGCCGTTGGAGTGAGCCTCAAATCGTATGAGCCTGCCGCCGTTTTCATATTGCCCCGCTTCGCTGTGGTAAGTGCTGTATAAGCTACGGGACGGTGTTTCAGTTTCCTAAGAAACCACCTGTTACGCTCTATCCGTAATTTCGGTCAAGATAGAGCAACCACTAGAACCTAGAAGCTACGCTTCGGGTTCCGTTGTGCAGACTTGGGTTAACCTGTGAGGCCACTTGCTCCGCTAGACTGTATGGGCATAAAAAAACCCCTCTTCCATGTAGTGCTAGAAGAGAGGCTTAAAGTGCTTGAGAACAAGCGGGGAAAGGATCTGATCCGTCACTACACGGTAGCATTTCTGCTATGATTGAATTTAGTAAACAAGTTTTAACAACTTGTCAAGCGGTATTATATCACAGCCCCTTACTAGTAGCTTTCCTTGAGCCGTAAAGGGGCTATATTGCCGTTTTCATGGATGGCGAGACACCTACCTGGTGCAATTAGTGTAAAGCCGCTCACGCTAAACTCAGGCGCGTCAATCTCTGTTATGTGGTAGGCAGAGTGTACTTGCTCCTCTGACAATTGCGGGTGATCCTTTCGGTACTGTTGTATTGTTCTCATTTTCTGTTTGTTACTCCTTTTTTAGTTTTGTAGTATTGGGATTGAGTCATGCCGACCTGCCCGTAGGCATCCCTTGCCGTCATGCCTTGTGCTCTGAGCTTATCGACGGCCTTGACTGCTTCATGCGGGTCAATGCCTAGCGTTCTCATGTGAGGCGTGCCATGCTTTACGATGATTTCCTCCTCGTCTGCTGGCGGCACTTTGTCTTTGAGGCTTTCCATGTATAGGACTGCGCTTGTGATCATGCTTTCTGTCATTACTTCTTTACTTTCTCTTTTGTGGTACGGCTAAATACAGACTTTCTCTGCTCGCCCTTGCTTTGTCCTACTGTGCTGGCTGTTAAAAGCCTACGGTATGCGTCTCGTGCCGCCCCTGAGGCTACGAACCCCATGCAACTTGAAACTTTGGTTTGCGTTCCTGCTATGTCTAATGCTTTCATTGTTTGTTTAATTGGTTTGCGTATTGGATTAGTGAGCTTGCAACGTCTTGCGGCAAGCCTAGTTGGTAGATGGCGTATTGAGTTGCCGCCTCTGGTGTTCCTTGATGGGAGCCAATCATTTGATTGATCAAAATCTTGGCGTTTTCTAGTTTGTCGGTGATGTCCTCCATGGCTTTACATGTAGGGCAGAGCGCGGTCGTCGATCATTTGCAGCAAGACGCTTCTATGATCTTCTAACGTGTCCGCATGGTGCACTAGCACTTCCGCAAGCGTCTCTATGTGATCTTGTGCTTTGTTGATGGCGTGATTAAGCAAGCCTAGCGCAAGAGCTGAGGCGATTATATAACTTATTATGATTTTATACATGGTTTGTTTATGGTTTGCCGTGATAGGCTTTGTTATAAGCCGTAAAGGCTTGCGATGCCTCCCCTTCTAAAGCCTCTAAAGCCTCAAGGGATGGCGTAGAATAGTCACAAGCGGCCTCTGCGCGTTGCGCCCTTGCGAGCGTTACACGTGCGCTTTTCTGTAAGTCTTGCAGCTTCTCAAGTGTCACGTTGAAAGCGGTTGCGGGTAGTTTTGTAAGTTTGTCGCTTATGTAGTTTTTCATGGTTTGTTTATGGTTTGTTTGTGGTTTGTGTTACTTATAAAAGAGATGTTTGCCTATGGTACAAGTCTTTTTCATAGAGCTTGCCCAGTATGGATTGCAATAGTCTGCGTGATAGTGGTCTGCCCCTCCCGTGTAGTTGGTCGAAGCCCCGTTTGCAATAGACAGAGCCTCGTTAAAACGTGGATGCCGCTTTGCTTTGGCTAGCAGTTGGTCAATCCTTCCGCTATTCCAGCAGCTGAACTGTTTACGCTGTAAGCACACTTGCCTAGCGGTAAGCTTGCGCTTTGCCGCCCTGTTGCGTATTACTTCATTTACGGCCTCCATTGACCCCGTGGAATACTCTCCCCCTGCCTCTAAGATAAGCGTTGCCGCGACGATTTCAGACGCATTGACGGACAGATGCGAGACTAAGCCCATTGCTAGGGCTAATATAATTGTTTTCGTTTTCATGGTTTGTTTATTGGTTTGAATGCCGTTTAATGGCGTGTGAGTGCCCCTGTAGGGCGTTTTGTTTGTTTGTAGGCGTCTTTGCCTACCTCGAAACCCCGCGCCCCGTATAAGGAACGCAGGGCGCAAGGTTGATTCTTTGCTTTGCTAGTTGTGCTTTCTAATAAGCTCTAAAGTTTCTCTTTCACTCAGTAGCTTGCCATTGCGCTTCACTTTGATTAACTCGACGCTGTCGATCACAACGCGCCCGCCTTTAGTATGGTGAAATTCAACAGTTACGGGCATACCTTCAAGATTGCTAGGCGTGATTCCGTAAATCCAACCCGCGTCACTTTGATTCGTGCCGCTTATTCCTAAGCCGTCGAAGTTGAAAGAGTATCGCGGGTTGCCATTGGTAGAATTTTTAAGGCGTTTCGTGCTGTCGAGGATTGCGTTTTTAGTGATATGTAATGTTTGCATTTTAGTTTTTTGTTTATGGTTTTTAGTTTTTGGCGTTTGTGCCGTTTGTGTTTTCTCTTTGTCTTTTATAGATTGCAAGGTTAAAGAATGGATGCGATTTCCTCAGCTTCTTCAAATTTACGACGAACCTGTGATTCAAGCTTTGACCATTTATTCAAGAATCCCTCTAGGTTTTTCATGTCCGACCATCCATCATTTTTCATGTAGTCCTTTTGAGCATTAATCATGCAGGTGGAAGTGGCTTGCTCTGCGTTTACACGTCCGACTGTGACCATGTCTTCAAAGGTGAATCCCTCAAAGATGGATGGTGTATTTAAAATTGCTTTCACTGTAGGTAATTTATTCATAATGTATTTGTTTTTCCTTTGTTTAGTTTATGGTTTAAGGCGATTCGTTCGCCTACCCCAAAGCCCGCACGACTCAAATGAGAAGGCGGGCAAGGTTTGAAGGGTTTGAGCTTATCGCGACATAAGCTTTAACGCTTTAGTGTGTAGAGCATCAGCGCGACCAATCATTAAGCGCTCTACCCTTGCGCGGCGACCCGCATTCCAACCGCGATTGTTTGCGGCATTCTCGCGCATCGCTTCCGACTTTCTCAGAAGCTCACGGCCTTTAATATTGTTGGCTTCAGTTTCGACCAAGATTGCATCCTCTCCTGATTCGTCTTGAAATTTTATAGCGGCTTCCCCGTTAGCATTAACGAAAATGCGAAGTTCGCCGCCGTTAACCTTTACCCAACTCACTAGGTCATAGATTCCATTAAGAAGGGCGCCAGACTTGCGGTTAAAGAAGTCAATGCTGTCCTCATACACAACAGCATAGCCGTTGAGCTTGTTTGATTTTCTGTAGGATGTCAGCTCACCAAGGATTAGCCCGGAAGCGTCGACGTTAGCGTCAAGGTTGCGGAGTGTTTCGGCTTTAATAATCATAGTGTTTGTTTGTTTGAGTTTGTTTGAGTTTCGATTAGCGGATTTGCTTGCGATACACACACTCTACGAAAATGCCTAAAAGCGTGTCAACACCTTTTTTCATCAATCTTTGCCTTTTCTTTAGACCATGGGATAGGCCGCATGAACTGGTCACGTGAACTGGTCGCAGAATATATCCCGCAATCTAGAATAAAAAGAAACCCTACGCGTGAAGTTGCGCCGCGATCTGCCAAGCAACTGCCAAGCGATCACATTTTTTCGACAGGGGTGGGGGTGGTCAGAGGTTCGACGCTACTCAGATATGTATATACATCCACCACCCTATAAAAAAATATATTCCTGCGAGGCTTCTATATAGTTAGGTGCTTCTGTTGCGTAGACACAGCTTCGCCCCATGGGCTAATATCAACGGTTTACGAAAAGTGGAGGTAGTTAAGTCAATACACTACTCCGTTGATAATATTTTATGGCTAGCTTGCGTGGCTTCATCAGGGCTATCCAACCTCTAAGCATTAGGGACACCCGTATTCCTACGACTGCCTCGTTCCTCGATGCCTACCCGTATTTTTACAACTCATAGTGGGGGACTATAGGACTTGGGCTTACACGCTTGCTCCTATGGTTGACTAAGGTAGTATTATAGCATAAACCGTGCCAATCTATATGGGGGGTTGACAAAGAAGGGTAAGTATGATTGTGTTTGGATTATGTCTACTAAAGGAAGCCAACCTAGGCGATTAAATAGGGATGATAAGAAGCTGGAGGACAACTGGTCTCAGATTAACTGGGGTAAGCCCAAGGGTGTCCCAGTAGTTAAGGAGAAGGGTGGAGTTAAGACACGGATGGTATACAAGGATGAGTGAAGAAAACCAACAAACCCTAGCTAATCTATCTAGCTCCATCTCTGAATCGGTCAATAGCTTTGTAAAGTCTTGGGAGCCAAGTGGTAGCGGTAGACCGCCATTAAGTGTTGGTAACCCCGCTAAGGCACAGGAGGTCTTAATGCTAGTAGCAGTAGGGACAAGTGGTAAGAAGATTCTAGAGCTTACGGGTTGTTCTACTAGTACGGTGGCTAGGTTGAAGTCTGACTGGTGTGACCACATAGGAGACTGGAAGGAAGAAGGAGGTAAGATTAGTGGTGGTATCTATATGGACACCTCAGAGGGTCTTAGCGACACGATGGCTCGTATATGCAGGGCAGAGGAGGAGGAAGACTGGAAGGCTGTTGAAGCCCTCTCTAAGGCTCTACAAGCGAAGAACAAGATACTTGAGGTCAGCCATAGGCAAAGCATGACGGCACGTGGTGAAGCCTCTCAGATCACCAGGGAGGAAAAGGTCTTTACCCAAGATGATTACGAGGCCACAATCAAGGCAGCAAGGGATAGGATTGCTCAAGCAAAGGTAATAGAGGCTGAGGTTGAAGATGTCTAGGTCACTCGGAGATGATAGCTATGAGCCTATCTATGACCAGATACGAGGGATACTTGGAGAACATTTTGAGAACTACTGCTTCATTGTAATGGATGACAAGGGAGAACTTTTCTTTGACTACAACCATCTGCCAGCTGGAAGGATGCTATTGCGTGAGATGGAAGAAGAGATCAGTGAAGAAAATATAGAGATTGAGTGGGAGTTTGAGGGCGATCAAGACGACGAGGAAGAAGAATGACTATTGAGTTTACAAAGCACCCAATAATTAAAGCCCCTACGGACGAAGAGATAGTTCTTCTAGGTGAGGCTGACCCCAAGCTTCTGTCAGAATTGCACGAGGTTCACGAGGGGCGTATACGTTCAGCGGAAAGTGACCCCTTACACTACGGCTTTGAACTAGAGGGATGGAAGCACGTAGACAAGTTCTTTGAGACGGTTAACACTGTCTTTGTTAGTGGGGGTAACCGTAGCTCTAAGACAGAGATGGGGGCTAGGAGTGTGGTCAAGGCTGCACTAGAGAACCCTAACGCTGAGATTGTATGCTTTGCCCAGGACAACGATGCGTCAGTGCGTGTGCAACAACGTGCGGTTTATAATTACCTACCACCAGAGCTGAAGAAGAAGTCTAAGTCTACCGTAGAGTATTTGAACTACACGTTCAAAAATGGCTTTACTGGTGCTAGCTTTATCCTACCTAACGGTTCTACCGTTTACTTCCACACTTACTCCCAGTTCATTGCCAACCGATCTAAGTTCGAGGGTTTGGAAATTGGTAGTAAAGCACCTAAGTGGCACAACATTGGTCTGTGGCTTGATGAGTATCTAGAGGAAGGAGACTTGGTAAACACCATGCGCTTCCGTTTGGTTACCCGTAACTCTAAGATGCTGATGACCTTCACCCCCATTGATGGCTACACGCCGTTCGTGGCTTCGTTCCTGAAGGATGCAGAGACCCGTAAGACACGTAACGCAGAGTTGCTGGATAACGAGGAGGTTCCCTTTGTCCAATACAGCAAGTCTAAGGATGCAGGGATCGTTTACTTTCATAGTGAGTTAAACCCGTTCGGTGGGTATGAACGTATACGTAAAGAGTTAAAGAACAGTGCTAGGGACGAAGTGTTGACCCGTGCTTACGGCATCCCCGTCAAGAGCATGAACACACTGTTCCCTTCGTTTAGCACAAATGTCCACACTTGCAATAAACTACCAGCCATTAGTGAAAAGACTCATACCGTCTACCAGGTGGTGGACCCTGCGGGTGCAAGGAACTACGTTGCCCTGTGGGCGGCAGTAGACAGCAAGGGGTATGTAACTGTCCTTAGAGAGTGGCCAGACCGTGACAGCTACGGTGAGTGGGCTATATTTGGTGATCCACGGTGGAAGTTTGGTCCAGCATCTAAGAAGATTGGATACGATGTCCAGTCCTACGTCGATGAGTTCCGTATAATTGAGGAAGAGCTTGGCGTTGAAGTCTTTGAGCGCATCGGTGACTCCAGATACTTTGCCCGTGAAAACGAAGACAACTCTGACTTGTTCGAGAGCTTTTCCGACAAAGGTATGTACTTTGTGCCATCCAACGGGGCGGACATTGACTCTGGCATTGCAGCTATTGATGAATGGATGAAATACAACCCAAACTTACCCGTAGACGAAAGCAACAGACCATTGCTGTCCATACATGAATCCTGCGGTAATTTAATATACAGCCTACTAAACTGGGGTCACCAAGGTAAGCGGGACGAGCCACTAAAGGACTTCGTTGACTTACTTAGATACCTACGCATGGCTAATGCTGGCATGGGGCCAGATCACTTTTCAACAAATAACATGGAAACAACAACTAGAGGAAAAGGAGGATACTAATGCCCAAGAAGAAATTAATACACATTGCAGCTGAGCAGGAGGTAGAGTTTGATAAGGCTATGGAAATAGCTCAAAACAAGCTTGCTGAAGGTTCATTAACAGGAACAGGAAGGAATACGTGGGTTACCGAAGAGGGAACAGCGATTCTAGAAGAATCCTTTATGATTGAGGAGATTATACCCAAGCACTATCTTGGTGATGTCTTAGGCGAATGCCCTAACCCTAGATACAACTACGTCTTCAACAAAGAGATTGGTAAAAAAATACCTATGCTTGTCCCTCGGAAATGGCAGGGTAAGTTGGTTGGTAAGATTATAACCTTCGAGGCAATATCAGATGATACAGGAACCAGCTACAGATATGTGCGAAAAGGACAGTGACATCACATTAAACCGTAATTGGTGCAGAGAACAAGTCGACCGATTTGCTTCTTGGGAAATGCTAAAACGATATGTATTACACGAGACAGGAGTGCCAATGACAAATGCAGAGCTATGTGATACAATAGGAGTATCATCTACTTATACAATTCGGTTGTTGAAATCCGTACACAAAAGATTAGAACCAAAAAATGATAACTGATAGCGTTTCCGAGTCTCTTACATATTTACAGGACGAGCCAGATATTAAGACTCTCCGCCTAGCCTATGACCAAACGGTCAATGAGCTAGAACCATATTTCGACCTATGTCGGACATCTTATGATGACCGCAGGAACTACTGGCCAGGCAAGAGCCGTGACCACCGTAAGCACGGAGCCGATGCTTTCCCATGGGAAGGTGCATCCGACATGGAGTGCCACCTCATTGATGAGCGCATCACGAGGCTAGTATCTTTATTTATAGCATCCCTGAACCGTGCAAACGTCAGGGCATTCCCAGTAGAAAGCGGAGACATTGCTCGTAGCCGAGTGGTTTCTGGTTTCTTAAAGTGGATGGTATCTTCTGGATACATACCTAGGTTCCACCGTGAGATGGAGCTAGGAGCTAATTATTTGCTTGAGCGAGGTATATTGATTACATATATTGGCTGGCAGAAGGAAGACAGACGAATACTTCAGCAGCTAGATTTAGATCAAATTGCACAGGTTAGTCCAGAAGTTGCCGACGCTATACAGAACGGCAACGATGACGAACAGCTCATCACCTTGCTCCAAGCAACCTTTGAAGGAACAACTAAGAAACGTGCTAAGAAAGCATTGCGTGAACTACGCAAGACTGGGGCTGCTGAACTTCCTATCGTTCGTAGACAAGTCAATGCTCCTGACGTTAAAACACTTGCTCCAGATGGTGACTTCTTTTTCCCACCATACGTCACTGACCCACAACGTGCGCCATACTGTTTCTGGAAGACCTACTACACACCACAGGAACTAGAGAATAAAGTAGTTACTGATGGATGGGATGAGGACTTTGTAGATTACATTATCGCTAAATACAGAGGTGTAAACATTGACTCCATTGAACGCGAACAAGAAGGTCGTCGTAGCATAAGCCTGGCTGATAATGCCTATGAGGCTGATGAGCTAGTAGAAATCTGCTATGCGTATCAAAGATTGATTGACCCAGAAGATGGAGCAGAAGGCATTTATTGCACAGTGTTCCACAAGGAGTTCAGTGGTAATGAGCAGGCTCCAGGATATGCGAAGTTTGAATTGCTCAATGGATACGAAGATTATCCAGTAGTAGTTACCAAGCTATCAGAAGACAGCAAACGTTTATATGACACAACTACGGTATCCTCCGTCCTTCGTGGCTTACAGAACCAAGTTAAGGTTGAGCGTGACTCACGGGTTGACCGCAACAGCATAGCTACACTTCCTCCAATCCTACACCCAGTAGGTCAGGCTCCCAATGATTGGGGACCAGGTAGGTTGATCCCGTATCGCCGTAAGGGTGACTTGGACTTTGCTCCTACACCCCCACCGCCCACTGGTTCCATTGAGATGGAAAGCACACTACTAGACCTAGCGGACAGATTAGTTGGATTAGATGAAGGTTCTCAGATAAGCCAAATACGTAAGCAATTCCTAGTAGACAAGTTCCTTAGCCACACAGCAGAGGTCATCAAGATGGCTTACAAGTGCTTCCAACGCTTTGGACCTGACGAAGTGTTCTTCCGAGTAACTGGTGTGCCCGACGCTCAAGTCTTTGACAAGGGCAACCCTGACGAAAACTTCGACATCATGGTTAACTTCGATGTTCAGAACAATGACCCAGAGACTGTTGAAAAGAAACTACAGCAGTTCGTGGCATTGAATCAGTTGAACGCTAACAATCGTTTGAATGTTGATAGTCTACTAGACGTTGCTGCCGCAAGCATTGACCCAGTAATGGCTGATGCCATCCTTCAGCCCGTCGAGACCGCACAACAACAAGTGGTTGAACAGGTTACTGATGACTTAGCTAAAATCTTTGCTGGTATTGAAATGCCCGCTCGACAAGCTGGTGCTCAGATTGCCCTTCAAGTCGTAGAGCAGTATGGACAACAGCCAGATGTCGCACAACGTCTACAGACCGACCAAGCGTTTGCCGCTAGGTTACAGAAGTATGTTGGTCAATACACATTCCAGATGCAACAAGCTCAGAATGCCCAGATCGGACGAGTGGGAACAGCCCCCGCCCAGATGGGTCAGATTGATACACAGGGCATCTAGTGTCGGTCTATTGACAAATACTTACAATCTGTTTAACGTCACGCAATCCACGGAGATATAATGCAAATACAAGACGACATACAAGCACTTCATAACTACGAGGCGTTTGCTCGCTTCATTAAAATGCTTCACGAACTACGTGAAGAGACTATTGCTGAGTTGCATGAGGCAACCAGCGACAACATACAACAGGTATCAGGTCGTATTATTACTTACGATCAAGTGTTACAATTAGTAAATTGGCAGGAGCTTTCTAAGAAGCATTCTGACCGTATGTAACTACCTGTGTTATAATTCAAAAATCGCCATCGCTCGGCGTTAAGGAGTGGAATAATTATGACAGAAGAAATAGCAACTGCTGACGCTGAAGCAG
>Ga0207890_1000553_pt1 | contig 10921 bp, 9 predicted proteins | sample LinPmetageLP48_FD_184059 | JGI IMG/M metagenome (GOLD analysis project Ga0207890, IMG submission 184059) | Marine viral communities from the Pacific Ocean - LP-48 (SPAdes) | ecosystem: Environmental > Aquatic > Marine > Oceanic | place: Pacific Ocean | collected 2011-06-13
CCTTCAGCGGCACGACCTCAAGCCCTTCGGCGGTGACCACGGGCTGTTCGGACAATAGGCCAAGGTTTTGCAGCACGGTGAAAACATTGATGTAGTGATCGCCAAAGCCCATCCAGAAGCGCACATCGGCCTGCGGGTAATTCGCGGCAAGCGAGTGCACCTCGTCATGGCCTGACATATAGGCCTTCTGCTTGCCAACGACGGGCAGATCCCATTCGCGGCCGACCTCGAACATCTTGTTCTCTTGCCACGCGCCTTCCTGCCAGCTGTAGACCGTGCCGGTGAATTCGCGGAAGTTGATTTCGGGGTCGAAGTTGGTCGAGAAATACTTGCCGTGGCTGCCCGCGTTGATGTCGACGATGTCGATGGATTTTACGTCGTCCATGAATTCGTCCACGGCGAAACGGGCAAATGCATTAACCATACCTGGATCAAAGCCCGCGCCCAGAATTGCGGTTGTGTTCGCCTTGGCGCAATCCTCGCGGCGTTTCCATTCATAGTTGCCGTACCAAGGCGGCGTTTCGCATATTTTGGTCGGATCCTCGTGAATGGCCGTGTCGATATAGGCGACGCCGGTGCGAATGCAGGCTTCAAGCACGGTCATGTTCACGAAAGGGGAGCCGACGTTGATCACGATCTGCACGCCTAGGTCGTTGATCAGCGCCTCTACCGCGTCGCTGTCCATCCCGTCGACCGCATGGGCATCAAAAACGCCGTCCTGTTTCATCGCGCCTTTGGCATGCACGCTTTCAATGATCGCTTCGCATTTTGACACGGTGCGGCTGGCGATATGCAGATCGCCCAACACGTCATTGTTTTGCGCGCATTTATGCGCCACGACCTGCGCGACGCCACCGGCACCGATGATAAGAACATTGCGTTTCATGTATTCATTACACCTCTTGTAAGGAAAGGGTTAGGAGAGGGCGGATTTAAAATCCTCGTAGTCGAATGACCGGACCGATGTAATCGTTCCATCAAGTTCACGAATGGCGATGCCGGGCATCTTGACGCCGTTGAACCAGTTCTTCTTGACCATAGTATAGCCCGCAGCGTCCTGAAACGAAATGCGGTCACCGGGTTTTAGCGGCGCGTCGAACTTGAACTCGCCAAAGATGTCGCCCGCAAGGCAGGATTTACCGCAGATCATCCAGTCGTGGGCACCGGTGTTCGGGGCCACCTTGGCGGGCTCACGGTAAATCAGCAGATCCAACATGTGCGCCTCGATAGAGCTGTCGACGATGGCAAGGTTCTTGCCGTTATGCAGGGTATCAAGCACGGTCGTCTCTAACGTCGCAGCGCCGGTGATCGCGGCCTCTCCGGGTTCAAGGTAGACCTGAACGCCATAGGTGTCGGACAGGGTTTTCAGCCGCGCGGCCAGACGGTCCAACGGGTAGCCTTTGCCGGTGAAATGGATGCCGCCGCCAAGGCTGATCCAGTCCATCCGGTGGATCGTGTCGCCAAAGCGGTCTTCGATCAACGTCAGCATATCCGCGAACCGGTCGAAATCGTCATTCTCGCAATTGTTGTGAAACATCAGACCCGTAATGCGGTCGGCCACGGCGGCGATCTGCGCCGGATCATGTTCGCCCAAACGGCTGAAGGGGCGGGCGGGATCGGCCAGATCGAATTCCGATGTCGACACACCGGGGTTCACCCGCAGCCCGCGCGTATGCCCTGCCGATGCCGCATCGAAACGGTCCAGCTGGCCGATGGAGTTGAAGATGATCTTGTCGCTATTGGCCAGCACCTCGGCGATCTCGTCATCATCGTAGGCCACTGAATAGGCGTGGGTTTCGCCGCCGAATTTCTCGTAACCCAGCTTGACCTCATACAGCGAGGAGGACGTGGACCCATCCATATATTGCGCCATGAAATCAAAGACTGACCATGTGGCAAAACATTTCAACGCCAGCAAGGATTTCGCGCCCGACGCCTCGCGCAGCCAGGCGATCTTTTCCATGTTGGTCTGGAGGCGGGATTTGTCGATCAGATAATATGGGGTCTTCATGGCAGATCCTTTACAAAACGACGCAGACGCGGTGCGCGTTCCGATTAGGGGATGTTGCCGTTCAACGCAAACTCTGATGCGTCGCGCGACTATCACGAAAGGACCGTGATCGGCCCTCCTTCAGCGCCAGATCAATTGCTGCGGAAGATACGGGATTCGCCGATCATCTGTTCAAGCGCTGCGATCCTCTCGGCACTTTGGTCAGAGCTGCGCGATTGCACATCGGCGACCAGCGCTTCGATCAGAAAGTTGATCGCCAGCGTTGAATCCCAGCTCGACGGGACCTCTACCATGGCGCGGAAACAGTGGCGGGCGTGTTTTTCGATGGGCGATCCCCATGCGTCGGTGAACAGCACGATGGTCGCCCCCTGCTTCACCGCGAGATCCGCCAGCTTTTCGAGCTCTTTCTCGTAGCGGCGGATGTCGAACACGATCAACACCGCGCCTGCGTCCATATCGAGCAAGGATTGCGGCCATGCACTGGGGGAGGAATCAAGCAGCGTAACCTGCGGTCGGATGATCTGTAGGTGATTGAAAAAATAATGCGCGTTGGACCGCGTGATGCGTCCACCCAACAGAAAAAGCCGGTGCGAAGGATCAGAGAGCAGCGCCGCAACATCGTCAAACTCGGCCAGATCGAGCCGTTCCAGCGTGCGGTTCACATTGCCCGACACAGCCTGAATAAAGCGTGACACCATGTGATCGCTGCTGTCGCTGGGGGTCTCGAGCTTGGCCAGTGGTTTTTTCATCCGTGCGCCGATTTCACCGCGGATGGCGTCTTGCATATCAGAGTACCCGTCGAACCCAAGCTTGCGTGCAAGCCTCACGATTGTGGGCGATGATACCTCGGCCAACTCAGCGAGACGGTTGATAGATTGCAGCCCCGTAAGCAGCTGGTCGTCCAGCAAAACAGCCGACAGTTTTCGTTCTGCCGCCGTCAGCTCGGCCTGCTTTTCTTTCAGCAGGTCGCGGACCAGTACTTTTTTATGCAAGTCATGTTCCTTTCGGTACAGCGCGTGGTGGTGTGAAGCAAAGATTACAGAAAAAATCTTGACAGGCTAGAAAATTCTGTAGTGATTGTGAGGCAACAAATTGACAGGGTCACCGTGACTGACACCGATTGGAATGCCGTAAACATCATAAACCCGCAGGGGCAGGGGGGCTGGTTGCTGGTGTGTGAACACGCCTCGCGCCGGATTCCTGATGCGCTAGGCGGGTTGGGGCTGTCATCTGCGGCGGGCGGGTCGCATGCGGCTTGGGACATCGGCGCGCTGGATGTGGCGCACGCGCTGTCAGATGCGCTGGACGCGCCTTTGGTTGCGGGCGATATTTCGCGGCTGGTCTATGATTGCAACCGCCCGATAACAGCCCCCGACTGCGTTCCGGCGCGCAGCGAAGTCTATGATATTCCCGGCAATGCGGGGCTGGATGATGCCCGCCGGCAGCAGCGGTATGACCAAGTACATACGCCGTTCCATGATGCGGTCACCAAAGTGCGCACCAGCTGGAAACCGACCCAAGCAGCACCGGTGTTGGTCACGATCCACAGCTTTACGCCTGTCTATAACGGGGCGACCCGCGCGGTCGAGCTGGGCTTTCTCTACCACGCTCAGCCCGCCGCGGCGCAGGCGTTGCTGGCGGTCGAACAGGCACGCGGGCGCTATGCCTCGGCGCTGAACGAACCCTATGCAGCGACAGACGGCGTGACCTATACGCTTGAAAAACATGGCGAGGCGCAGGCGCTGCCCGCCGTGATGATCGAGATACGCAATGATCTGATCGACACACCCGAAAAAGCGCAGGCCATGGCAGGGCATCTGGCCGAGAGCCTGACCCGAGCCTTTCCCGCCCCCAACAGCGAGGCCGCTAGATGAAGGCGATGCGCAGATACATTCGGGTGGTGGATGGCTTCAACTATGGCCTAGGCCGGATCATGATGTACGGGATTTTCGTCCTGATGGGGATCCTGTTGTGGTCGTCGTATAACAAAACCTTTGCATCGCCACAGCTTTGGACGCTGGAAATGGCACAGTTTGTGATGGTGGGGTATTACATCCTTGGCGGGCCGTATGCGCTGCAGATGGGCGCGAATGTGCGGATGGATCTATTTTATGCCGAGCTGACCCCGCGCAAAAAGGCGTGGACCGATTGCATCACTGTATTGTTCCTGCTGGTCTATCTGGTGATCCTGCTGTGGGGCGGTATCGAATCCACAATGTATTCCTTCAAATACGGCGGAGAGCGCAGCCCGACCGCGTGGCGCCCCTATATGTGGCCGGTCAAAGTGACCATGTGCATCGGCATCACCTTAATGCTGCTTCAAGCTGTCTCTGAGCTGTTCAAGGACATCCTTTTCCTTAAATCCGCAGAGGACACGCGCGATGCCCTATGAGTTGATCGCCATCCTGATGTTTTCGACCATGATGCTGATGCTGCTGACTGGGCAGCGGGTGTTCGGGGCGATCGGCTTTGTCGCGGTGATTGCGGCGCTGTTTCTTTGGGGGGATCGCGGCGGCTATGACATCGGCTTCTCTGCCGCGATTAAGCTGATGCGTTGGTATCCGCTGCTGACCCTGCCGATGTTCATCTTCATGGGTTACGTGCTGTCGGAAAGTAAAATTGCCGACGATCTATATAAAATGTTTCACGTGTGGATGGGCGGTTTGCGCGGCGGGCTGGCCATCGGGACGATCGGGCTGATGGTGTTGATTTCCGCCATGAACGGCCTGTCGGTGGCGGGCATGGCGATCGGTGCAACAATTGCGCTGCCCGAGCTTTTGAAGCGAAACTATGACAAACTGATGGTGACCGGGGTCATTCAAGCAGGATCGAGCCTTGGCATCCTCGTGCCGCCTTCGGTCGTGCTGGTGCTCTATGCGATGATCGCGCGGCAACCTGTGGGGCAGCTGTGGCTGGCGGGCGCGATCCCGGGGCTGATGATGGCCACGATGTTCATCATCTATATCGCCATCCGCTGTCGCATGAATCCCGATCTGGGCCCGACCCTGTCCGCCGAAGAGCGCGATGTGGGCTGGCCTGAAAAGCTGCGTCTGTTACGTGCGGGCCTGCTGCCTGTGGTGATCTTTGCCGTGATGATGGTGCCGTTTGTGAACGGCTGGACCTCGCTTGTCGAAAGCTCTGCCATTGGGGCAATCGCCGCATTTGTAGCGGCTGTGCTGAAAGGGCGGATGACGCGCACCGTTTTTGAAAACTCTGTGCGCCAGACCCTTGCGATCACCTGTATGTTCATGTGGATCATCCTCGCCGCGCTGGCCTTTGGTGCGGTGTTCGACGGGCTTGGGGCGGTCAAGGCGATTGAAAACCTGTTTACCGAACAATGGGGCCTGAACCCTTGGGTGATCCTGATCCTGATGCAGCTGTCGTTTCTGATCATGGGGACGTTTCTGGACGACACGGCGATGCTGGTCATCGTGGCCCCGCTCTATGTACCGCTGGTGGGCGCGCTCGGGTTCGATCTGGTGTGGTATGGTGTGCTTTATACGATCACCTGCCAGATCGCCTATATGACGCCGCCCTTCGGCTATAACCTGTTCTTGATGCGCGCCATGGCCCCGCCAGAGATCACGATTCGCGACATTTACCGGTCGATCATCCCCTTTGTTGGCGTGATGGTACTGGCGCTCGCGGTCGTCATGATCTTTCCGCAGATCGCGCTTTGGCTGCCGAACTATGTCTACGCGAAATAAGCATTACCAACCAAGTGGTCAGAGAAGCTGGCCCGTTTCAACCCAACCCCAACAAGGAGTATGAGACATGACAACGAGACGTAAGTTCCTGAAAGGTGCCGTCATTGCCGGCCCCGCGACCCTTGCCGCGCCGTCAATCCTGCACGCCCAAGAGCCGATACGCTGGCGTTTCCAGACCTATGCGGGGTCTGCGCTCGGGGAAGAGGTGACCAAACCCGCCATCGACGCGATCAACGAGGCGGCACAAGGCGAGCTTGAGATCGAATTGTTTTATGCGGACCAGATCGTCCCCACGGGCGAGCTTTTCCAAGCATTGCAACGCGGCACCATCGACGGCGTGCATTCGGATGACGACTCCATGGCGTCGCCGACACCTGTTCGGTCTTTCGGCGGGTATTTCCCGTTGGCCACAAAGCACGCGCTCGATGTGCCGGTGCTGTTCAATCAATACGGTCTGGCAGACATCTGGCGCGAGGAATACGCCAAGGTCGGCGTGCATTGGCTGTCTGCGGCGGGGCAAGACCCGTGTAACTTCAACACCGTCAAGCCGATCAAATCGCTGGCCGACATGGACGGGCTCAAGCTTTATACCTTCCCGACGGCGGGCCGCTTCCTGTCGCAATTCGGCGTCGTGCCGGTCAACATCCCCTACGAGGACGCCGAAGTCGCGGTGCAGACGGGCGAGCTGGACGGTATGGCGTGGTCGGGCATCACCGAAGACTACACCGTCGGCTGGGCCGATGTGACCAACTACTTCTGCACCAACAACATCTCTGGTGCTTGGATCGGGTCGTTCTTTGTCAACGCCGAGAAATGGGCAGAGTTGCCGGATCACCTCAAGCAGATCGTGAATTCCGCGATCGAGGCAAGCCACACCTATCGCAACCAGTGGTATTGGGGCGGCGAAGCACGTCTGCGCGCGTCCGGTGAAAAGCTGGAACTGACCTCGGTGCCGCAAGAAGAATGGAAAGTGGTCGAGGAAGCCGCCGTGAAATTCTGGGACGAGATGGCGGAAGAAGGCGAAACCGCCGCCAAGATCGTGCAGATTTTCCGCGACTATAACAATGTCATCTCGAAAGCGGGCCCGCCCTATACTTTCGGCTGAGCCTAGTTTGACATCATGAACATCGGGGCGGCGCATCTGTGCCGCCCCCTCACATCAAAAGGGACGTTTGCAGATGGGCAATCTTACTTTCGACACGCTCAAGGACCTGGCCGCCAAAGGCGAGGTGGACACGGTGCTGGTGGCACTGGTGGACATGCAGGGCCGCCTTATGGGCAAGCGTTTTCACGTCACGAATTTCATCGACCATTCCCACGCGGAAACACATTGCTGCAACTATCTGCTGGCGACCGATCTGGTGATGTCCACACCCGAGGGCTTTGCCTCGACCAGCTGGGAAACCGGCTATGGCGATTATGTGCTGCGGCCTGATCTGTCGACCATGCGCCATGTCCCGTGGCTGGACAAAACCGTGCTGGTGCTTGGCGATGTGCTGGATCACCACACCCATGAACCCGTGCCCCATTCGCCGCGCGCCATGCTGCAAAAGCAGATCGCCCGTCTGGATGCGATGGGCTTTGACGCGATGATGGCGACCGAGCTTGAGTTCTTTCTGTTCGAAGGCGACTACCGCACCCTGCAAAAAGAGAAATACGCCAACCTCGTGCCGCTGAACGGTCACAACGAAGACTACTGCCTGTTCCAGACTACCAAGGAGGAAAGCTTCCTGCAGCCGCTGCGCAACCATCTGGTGGGCGCTGGCATCCCGATTGAATGTACCAAGGGCGAGGCCGAAGTCGGCCAGCAAGAGCTGAACATCCGCTATGCCGACGCGCTGGCCTGTGCCGATCACCACACAATCTCCAAGCAGGCCGTGAAAGAGATCGCCTATCAGCAGGGGTTCTCTGCGTCGTTCCTGCCCAAGTGGTCGGCGGATAAGGTCGGCTCGTCCAGCCATGTGCATATGTCGCTTTGGAAAGACGGCGCACCGGCTTTCTATGACAAGGAGGCCAAGCTGGGGATGTCGCAGATGATGCAGCATTTCATGGCCGGTCTGATCGCCTACGCCCCTGATATCACATATTTCTTCGCCCCGTACATCAACAGCTACAAGCGTTTTGCCAAAGGCACCTTTGCCCCGACCAAGACCGTCTGGTCCGTTGATAACCGCACCGCGGGGTTCCGTCTGTGTGGCGATGGCACCAAGGGTATTCGCGTCGAATGTCGCATCGGCGGGTCTGACCTGAACCCCTATCTGGCGCAGGCTGTGCTGCTCGCGGCAGGGCTGAAGGGGATCGAGGAAAAGCTGCCCCTGCAAGAACCGACGATGGGCGATGTCTACGAAGACGCCAACGTCACGGAAATCCCCCGCACCCTTCGGGCTGCGACCCAGACGCTGCGCAACTCTGCCATGCTCCGAGAGGCCCTTGGCGACGACGTGGTTGACCACTACACCCGCGCAGCCGAATGGGAGCAGGAGGAATACGACAAGGTCGTGACCGACTGGGAAATCAACCGCGGATTTGAGCGAGCATAAACCATGACAAACACTTTGAAATGTATCTCACCGATCGACGGATCGGTTTACCTTGAACGTCCGGTCCTGTCGCTGGAGGCGGCACGCGATGTCTGCGCCCGCGCCAAGGCAGCACAAGGCGCATGGGCCGCTCGGCCTTTGGCCGAACGGGTCCAGCTGGTACGCGATGCCATTGCTGAGGTTGGCAAGACGACCGACCGTATGGCGCAGGAACTGGCGCATCAAATGGGCCGACCCGTGCGCTATGGCGGAGAATTTAACGGCTTTGCCGAGCGTGGGAACTACATGGCCGACATCGCCGAAAAGGCGCTGGCCCCCACAATCGTCGAAGACAGCGACAAGGCCACCCGCAAGATCACCCGCGAGGCACGCGGTGTGGTGCTGGTCGTGGCCCCGTGGAACTACCCCTATATGACGGCGATCAACACGGTCGCGCCAGCCTTGATTGCGGGTAACGCCGTGGTGCTGAAACACGCCACACAGACGCTGCAAGTCGGCGAGCGGCTGGCAGAGGCTTTCCACGCCGCCGGCATCCCTGACGATGTATTCCAGAATGTCTTTCTGGATCACGACACGACCTCGGCGCTGATCGCTGAACGGCAGTTCGGCTTTGTGAACTTCACCGGCTCTGTCGGGGGCGGCAAAGCGATGGAGGTAGCCGCCGCAGGCACCTTCACCCCCGTCGCGACTGAACTGGGGGGCAAAGACCCCGGCTATGTGCGCGCCGATGCGGATGTTGATGCCGCCGTTGACGGGCTGATGGATGGGGCGATGTTCAACGCGGGGCAGTGCTGCTGCGGGATCGAACGGATTTATGTGCACGAAAGCCTGTATGATGCCTTTGTCGAAAAGGCTGTGGCTTGGGTCAATGCGCTGAAGCTCGGGAATCCGCTTGATACGACCACAGACATCGGCCCCATGGCCAACGTGCGTTTTGCCAAGGAGGTCCGCGCCCAGATTTCCGAGGCCGTCGCCGCCGGTGCCACCGCATTGATCGAGACCTTTGAGGCGGATGACGGCGGTGCGTATCTTACGCCGCAGATCCTGACCAACGTCACCCATGACATGCGCGTGATGCGCGACGAAAGCTTTGGCCCTGTCGTTGGCATCATGCCCGTCAAGGACGACGCCGAAGCGATTGCGCTGATGAATGATTGCCAGTTCGGCCTGACCGCCGCGATCTTTACCAAGGACGCGGACGCTGCTGACGCCATCGGTGCGCAGCTGGAAACCGGTACCGTGTTCATGAACCGCTGCGATTACCTGGATCCGGCCCTGTGCTGGACGGGCTGCAAAGACACCGGACAGGGCGCGGGCCTGTCGGAGCTTGGCTATCAGGCGCTCACGCGTCCCAAATCTTACCACCTGAAAAAGGCTTGATCCTTATGGCACTGCAAAACAACTGGTCCTACCCCACCGCCATCCGCTTTGGCGCAGGCCGCATTTCCGAGATCGGAGAGGCCTGCGTGGCAGCAGGGGTGAAAAACCCGCTGCTAGTGACGGACAAGGGGCTGGCATCGATGGAGATCACGACCCGCACGCTGGACCTCATGGACTGCGCTGGCTTTGGGCGCGCAATGTTCTCCGAAGTGGACGCTAACCCGACCGAGATCAATCTAGAGGCGGGCCTGAAGGTCTACCGCGAGGGCGGGCATGACGGCGTGATCGCCTTTGGCGGCGGATCGGGTCTGGATTTGGGCAAGATGGTCGCCTTTATGGCAGGGCAGTCGCGCGGCGTGTGGGATTACGAGGATGTGGGTGATTGGTGGACCCGGGCAGATGCCGACGCCATCGCACCGATCATCGCCGTGCCCACAACCGCCGGTACAGGGTCCGAAGTCGGCCGCGCATCAGTGCTGACCAATTCGAAAACCCACGTCAAAAAGATCATCTTCCACCCCAAAGTGCTGCCCAGTGTCGTGATTTGCGACCCTGAGCTGACGGTAGGCATGCCCAAACATATCACCGCAGGCACCGGACTTGACGCCTTTGCCCACTGCGTCGAGGCGTTCAGCAGCCCGCATTTCCACCCCATGTCGCAGGGCATCGCGCTAGAAGGCATGCGGCTGGTCATCGATTATCTGCCACGCGCCTATGCGGACGGCACCGACATCGAAGCACGGGCCCAGTTGATGGCGGCAGCGGCGATGGGGGCGACCGCGTTCCAGAAAGGTCTTGGCGCGATCCACGCCATGAGCCACCCGATCGGCGCGGTGTTCAACACACACCACGGCACCACCAACGCGGTCTGCATGCCCGCTGTGCTGGACCTGAACGCGCCTGAGATTCGCGAACGGTTCGACCGCGCGGCGGGATATCTGGGGATCGACGGCGGCTATGACGGGTTCCGCGCCTTTGTGCAGGAATTCAACGACAGCTTCGGCATTCCGCGCAAACTGTCCGACATGGGCGTGTCTGCGGACCGCATCGACGATATGGTTGCAATGGCGCTCGAGGACCCGTCTTGCGGCGGCAATCCCGTTACCCTGACGTCCGACAATCTGCGGGCGCTGTTCGAGGCGACGATCTAAGCGGCCTCGGGCTTTAACTAAACGAAAACCACCCCCGACGGTTCGCTGTCGGAGGTGGTCTGCCGCACCATGGGGACGTGTGGTGCGCACCCGCCGCGTTGGGGCACGCAGGCGGGTAGATCCAGCAAGGAA
>Ga0207890_1000555_pt1 | contig 10895 bp, 8 predicted proteins | sample LinPmetageLP48_FD_184059 | JGI IMG/M metagenome (GOLD analysis project Ga0207890, IMG submission 184059) | Marine viral communities from the Pacific Ocean - LP-48 (SPAdes) | ecosystem: Environmental > Aquatic > Marine > Oceanic | place: Pacific Ocean | collected 2011-06-13
AGGCAACATCCTCAAAGGTGAGTTCTTATCCTGATTGACGGCGCTTTTTCACCTAGATTGTCGCGCGACACTTGATCATGAACCATTCAAACTCAAACCGCCTTCGGCTGACTGGCAAACTCATCAAAGGGGACCGCCGATATGTCCTGCAATGTGATGATAAAAGCGTTTGGAAACTGGATTTTCAAGACAATGAAGTTCCCGAAGATAATCACATGGTATTGGTTGAGGGTGTGAAAACTGGAGTTGACTCCATTGCGGTTGATTGGGTTGGTGAAACAAAATAACCTATTGTCGGCTGCAGTCACAGATACGAACAAGATCATCAGACCAAAGTTGCAACGCCTCGCGTTTTTCATTCATCCAGTTATATCGTTGGTAAACTTTGACGATACCAGCCTGAGAACCGCTAACGTGATTGAGAATTGCCTCAGTCACTTCCAACCTTACTCCCAGCCGCTGCAGGTTTGTAGCAACAGTCCGCCGGATGTCATGTAATGTCCAATGCAGAACGGGACGTTGCAAGTCAGATTGAACGTCGGCCCTCAACCGTCGCAACAATTTGGATATACCTGATGCACTAGTTTTTGGATTTGTCGCAGAAGGAAACAGCTTGCTGCTACCATCAGTAACCAGGCAACCTGAAACGACACGGCAAGCTTCTTCGGAAAGTGGAATGATAACAGCGTTGTTATTTTTTGCGCTCGACGCAGGTAAGTTCCAGACTTTTTCTTCTAAATCAAACTCCGCACGTTCAGCTCCAAATACTTCGCTTCGCCGTGCAGCGGTGAACAGCATGAGTTTCAAACTATGCTGCCAAGGAAACGGCTGATTTTCAACAGCCTTCCAAAGGCTTTTCAATTCTTCATTCGACAAAACCCTATCACGAGGTTTCGGTGCTGGTGGTCTGCTTGCTGCTGTTACTGGGTTGTACGCTAGAGTTTCTACTCGTGGTAAAACCCAATTGAAAAACACTGACATTTGCGCAGCAACAAGCCGGGCCATTACCGGCGCAGAACGCTCGCCATAAGCGATGCCATCAATTAACCGAGTAACATCCGTGCGCGTTATGGCGTCCACCGGACGACCGCCAAGCTCCGGTAAAACGTACTTTTTGAATATGCGCCGTATTTCTTTTGCAGATCGCTTGTTCTCAACGCGCTGCTGATCGTAAGTACTCCACAGTGCGGAAACCGTTTTGTTCGATCGTTTATCAGGCTTCGCCAGCTTCCGGCCGCTCTCAATGTCAGCACAAGCCTGGAGCGCTTTCTGCCTAGCCTTAGCCAGACCAATCCCGGGATAGTCTCCCAGAGTGATCTTTCTGAACTTTCCAGCAACCCGTTTTCGAACAATCCAACGACATTTACCTGTCGATCCTTTTACAAATCTCAACCCAACACAATCACTATCTGCGAGCTCCACTCGTCCTCGCAATGGTGTTTTCACCGCTTTTAATTTAGCATCAGTAAGCTTTATTTGATTTGGCATTTTGGCCTCTTAAAAACGTGCTACCCGGGTAGCGTTTCGAGAGGATACTATGGGATTGGCTGGAACATATCAAGAACATTATTTTTCTATTATCTAATTATTTCAGACGTTTAGGGAATATGTGGGATATCAAAATATCGGCTTAAAAAAACTTTTAATCAGTAGGTCGCTGGTTCGAACCCAGCAGGGCTCACCATTTTTTCCGCCATTCTGGCTGATTTAGTGGTCTGTATCATTTCCTCATGTCCTTCCCCTGTCCGTTTACTATTCCAAATTGCTCCCCGTCAGCATGAATTTGTCACACCGCCCTATGGCAAGATCATGATCAGTCATGCTGCCCGCTATGAGACGAGTCAAAGCGAATTCGGCTCCATCCGTTCCAAGAGTGGCGGTGCGCCCTATCTTCTGCCAAAGGCCAACGGTTCGCAGCGTACATCTTACAAAGATTGTTGTGATCCCGAGCTTCAGCAAATGGTGCTGGACCATTATGAAAAAGATTTTGATCTATTGGGATATGATAGAAATTATAATCCGGGCTTGCTATTTCACCTCTTTGAAAAGACCATATAGCTACCCTTTTCATGCTGACCCGTCAGACAAATGTCACCATGCATGATCCATGCGTGGAACGCAGTATCTTTGGTCTCGCCGTCCTTTTTCGTTCCGAGAAATACCTGGCTTGATAGTCCTCTGCGTGAAAGCAGCCAGCGGCAAGCCATGGCTTGCGGCAGACACACAGCCTCAAAAGGCATTTTCTTCGCGGTGCGCCGAACCCGGCGGCCAACAGATCGAGCCCGCGCGCTGTTAAGTTCGTCGGTTTCAACGATGCTGTTGGGCGCATGATCAATGACACCCAGCGTCCAGCGCCAATAGCGAAACGGAACAAATTTCACTAGAAAACGTGCTGACGCCAGCGTCAATATTGTTTCTGCGCCCCATATCGCTTGAACAACCGGTGTTCGGATATTTTTTAACAAGATAGTCATGATCGTGAATCTATAGACATAAAAAGTTGGTTCCAGCAACTCGCTATCAACGGAATTTCCTTCCAATCCCGCAGAATTTCTATCATTTTGATCGATTGTCGGATCGATTGATATTTACCGGGCTTCCCGCAAACATGCCCTGGGCATCGCGGCATTTCCAGCAAGGCGGAACCAGTCCGGCGAGCGGGACTATAATGGCTACATCAGCAAAGCCGGGAATCCGAACCTCCGTTCGGCGCCATGTGAAACGGCGAACATGTAGTAGAAGGCTCCCGAAACGAAAGGCCACAAATGTGCACGGGTCGCTGTGGCCCGCTGGCAGCCAATCATTCTGCAAGAGCAATTTATGGGTGTGTGGCAGAAAATAATGTGTCCCCCTGACACCAATTCCGGGGAGATTGCCCTCAGGCTGCTTTAATTTTCCGTCCAATCACTTCGAACGGGCGCAATGGGTGGGAAGCGGTCATATAAATTATCTTGTCCGGACGGTCACTACTGGATCGACGGCGGTCTCATTGCTCTGGAATTGAGATATGAATACCCAATTCGGTTCAATAACAAGGTCTGTTAATTCGATCTATTTTGTCTACTCTCATTGCCATGACCTTGAACAAACTAGAAAGGCTGAAGCATGTCGGCATCACGCTGGCTGTTGGAATTCCGCTGGCGGTGCTTTTTTTGATGGACGAAAAGCCTGATCTTTCATCCCGAGTTCGCAATCTGATTCCCGAAGAGCTTACTGCGGGATCAATGATCTCGGCAGATTTTGGTGAGGAAAGCGGCGCAGCTTTGTTTGGTATTGAAGGGCACGTTCCTGAGGTCATGCGATCGTTTGAGGTGGGACATGGTTTTGGGTCTCGAGGCCCTTCAATAAAAGTGGTAAATTGGACCAATACGGCTCCATTGCGGGTTTATAGCCAACCGAATCATCAAAATTGCTCCTGCTTTGCCTGCGCTAGAGATGCGCAGATTTGCATGATGGCCTCTGAATGGCTCAACAAAGAGGGATCATTATTATATCTCGATTCCGATCCACAGGGCACTAGCTACATCCTTAATCGTGACGATCGCCAGATAATCGTCATCTGGAATCGACGCCTATAAATTAGGATGGGCTTCAAGGTCTTCTTTTGGGTGAGAAGCGGACCTGATACTAGAACAAGGACCGTTCTTCCACTGTCGGAAACACCCAATGTTCGGGTGCAGGTTCGAGATCGCCCAAGTCGCGCCAACTCAGCATGTCAATATGGTAGCTCGCCAAGCCCCATTCAGGTTCAATCCAACCACGCGGCACCAAAAAAAGTCTCTGCTCATTGACCTCAGCGATAAATCCGAAACCACCTTTGCGGGCAAAACGAAAATCGCTCGCGATAAGGCGTTGACGGGGCCAGTCGCGTGAGCCTGCCCAACGCCACCGGATCGGTAAGTCCCGGAGTTTTCTGACTTCATCTTTCAACTCAGCACGATGAAGCAAGCCGTCAAGGCTGAAAGGCGCAGTCCACGTTTCTCGAATTGGGGAATAGAAGCTAACCATCCGACTACTATCGCATACCGTACGAATGTCTGCAATTGAGGCGCTAGCTGACGGACTACTTTTACTTCACCATTGTCGCGACCTTATGTCGCAAACTGGGTGATTTGCTGACGGTCCGGTATCAATGGCGCAAATGCGCGATGCAGACACCCCACGGTAGAGGGAATAAACATACAATATGGGTCCAATAATGCGGCTTGCTCGGCAACTGTAAATCCAAGCCCGGGTTCCGTACAGCAAGTCACTAGCGGCTTGTTTATCTCACTTTGGACAGAATCGCCTTGATCGCTTCAGGATTCTCGATCGTGGTAGGCATCGTTACTACTTGACCATTAGCGATCGCGCGCAATGTCGAACGCAGGATTTTGCCGGAGCGTGTTTTGGGTAACGCGGCGACGACATGGATCGTCCGGACAGATGCGACAGCCCCTATTTCCGAACGAGCATGAGCTATACATGCTGCTGCCAGCTCCTTTTCATTGTCCTGTGTAGAAGCGACAACAAACGCGACAGGGATCATGCCCTTGAGCTGATCGTCGGCACCGATTACCGCACATTCGGAAACCCCTTCGACCTCTGCCAGTGCGCCTTCCATCTGACCGGTCGACAGCCTGTGCCCGGCGACATTGATGATGTCGTCGGTTCGGCCCATCACATGCATGAAACCGTCGGCATCGCGGAAACCCGCATCGCCGGTTTCATAATATCCGGGATAGGTTATGAAGGCTTTCTGATATCCTTCCCGATTGCCCCAGAGGCTCTGGTAGCAGCCCGGCGGCAGGGGGCATTTGATCGAAATATTACCCACTTTCCCCGCAGGGACCGGCTCGCCATCGTCATCCAGCACATGAAAGCTGTAACCGGGAACCGGGAATCCGGCACTTCCGGCTTTTCGCCGCACATCACCGAGGCCCAGACTGGTTGCCAGAGCTGGCCATCCGAGTTCCGTCTGCCACCAGTGATCAATGACCGGTCGGCCCAAGCGCTGCTCCAGCCATTTTATCGTGTCCGGATCCGCGCGTTCACCCGCCAGGAATATGGCTCTCAGCGACGGCAAATCACTTGCCGGATAAAGCTCGCCATTTTCATCGTCTTTGCGAATGGCGCGAATGGCGGTCGGAGCCGTGAAAAATACAGAAACCTGGTTGCGCTCGATAATCCGCCAGAATTCTCCGGCATCAGGAGTGCCCACTGGCTTGCCTTCATACAGCACGACAGTGGCACCCGCGAAAAGCGGAGCATAGACAATATAGCTGTGGCCAACGACCCAGCCGACATCGGAAGCGGCCCAGAAACATTCGCCGGGCATCAGGCCGTAGATATGTCTCATGCTCCAGTTGAGCGCCACCGCATGTCCGCCGTTGTCCCGCACCACGCCTTTCGGCGTTCCGGTCGTGCCCGATGTATAGAGAATATAGAGCGGGTCGGAGGACATCAGGGGGACACAATCGGCGGGTTCGGCCTTGGCCAGCTGGTCCGACCAGTCTTGCGCCCATCCATCCGTAATATCCGCAGGCAGAGTTTCCCGCTGGTACATGATGACGGCCGGAACGTGATGCTCGGCCAGCGCCAGACTTTCGACAACCAGTGGCTGGTAGGGAATGATCTTTTTCCCCTCTATCCCACAGGAGGCGGTCAGCAATAATTTAGGCTCGGCGTCGTCGATTCGTTTTGCCAGTTCCGGCGGCGCAAAACCACCGAAGACGACGGAGTGGATGGCACCAATCCTGGCGCAGGCAAGCATGGCGAACACGGTTTGCGGAATCATCGGCATATAGATGATCACCCGATCGCCCTTCTGCACGCCTTGCGCCGCGATCATGCCAGCGGTTTCTGCGACCTCTGTCTGCAATTCCCGGTAGGTGAACGTCTGCCGTTGCCCGGTGACCGGACTTTCGTAGATGATCGCTTGCTGGTCAGCCCTGCCGCTATCAACATGGCGGTCGACGGCATTGTAACAGCTGTTCATCCGCCCATCGGGGAACCAGCTGTTGCTGTCCTTATCCCAGCCGATACTGGGCGCTGCTATCCAGTCAATTTCCGACGAAGCTTCCAGCCAGAAACGGTCCGGATCGGCAATACTGTCGGCTATGGATTTTTCATAATCATGCATCTGCAGCAGCTTACCCGTTCGATAGCTCGGTTAAAAGGGTATGATCCAATATTGATGTCACATTATCGTCTTCGTCCAGAAAAACGACCGGGCCATGGTTGGTAAAATATAGCTCTGTATATTCCGGAAAGGCCGTATGATCGTGGATGACATCCAGGGGCTCATAGCCATAGGTTCCCTCGAGCGCCGTGCCCATCCGATATTCCATCTTGCCTTTGACAACATAATATTCCCCCGCGCCGAGATGCCGGTGTCGAGGAAAAAAACTGCCCGGCTGGCAGCGCAACAACACTGTCCACCGGCCAGTTTCCTTGCTGGCAAAGAAAAGTTTAAACTCGATTCCGTCGACCAGGTTGAACCAGTCAATATCTTCGGGAGTGGTGAGCAGTTCCGGCACTAATTCCATGTTTGAATCCTATCTTTGGTCTGGGGTCAGAATGTGAGCCGGAGTTCGGCACCATAGGTCGCGCGCTCGCCATAATAGCGCGGCACGAAGCCGAAACCGCGGAGGTCGGTCGCGTCGACAATATAGGCCTTGTTGGTGACATTTTTTGCCCAGGCCGCCAATTCCCAGCCATTGTCAGGGTCGGAAAGCGATGCACGCAGGTTGAGCAAGCCATAGCCTTCACCAGAACTGATCAGCGGATCCTGGGCATTATTATAATATTTCTTGCCGGTATAATTATACTCGGCCCGCCAGCGCGTCTCGAAGCGCCCGACCGGCACCGTCACCTGCGCATTGGCTGAAAGGGTAAACTTGGGCGCTCCCGGCAGGCTGTTGCCGGAAAAATCCCTTGGCAGGCCCGAAACCGGATCAATCGCACCCGACAGGTAATTTTTGAACTTCGCATCCAGAATGCCAAAGTTCAGCCCTAGATCCAGCCAGTCGGTCGGCGTCGCAAAGGCCTCCACTTCGATACCCTTGATCGTCGCATCGGCAGCATTGTCGAGGCCCAGCGTGGGAACCGCGCTACCCGCCTGCGTGTTGACCGAAAGCACCTGAAGGTCGCTATAGTCATAATAGAAAGCAGCGACATTCAGCCTCAGGTTTCTATCGAACAGGGTCGACTTGAGGCCGACTTCGTAGGAAATCAGCGTTTCCGGATCCACCTGCGTGCGCTCTGCGACATTGGTAATGATCCCGATATTGAAACCACCGGCTTTGAACCCCTTATCGACGCTAACATAGGCCAGAACATCATCGGTGACATCATAATCAGCCGAAAGGCGCCAGGAGAATGACTTATAGGAATCTCGCAGACTGGCGAAGGGCACCAGCGGAACCGGGGCGCCATTGACAATGTCATCATCGAAAAATCCAGATATCAGATCGGCCTGATGGGTCGCGCGAACTTTGTCGATTGTATATCGGGCGCCAACGGTCAGGCGCAGCTCCGGAACCACCGAATAAGTCGCCTGGCCAAATGCGGCATAGGCCTTGTTTTTGCGCGTCGCCTGGGTGATCACCGGCAATGCACCCTGAGCAAAGGTCAGTTCCCCCAGCAGATCGGCATTGCTGCGCGCGTTGAAATCCTCGTAGAAATAATAGAGACCGGCAATCGCATTCACGGTGCCGTCATCATAGGACAGCTGAAACTCCTGGGTGAACTGTTCGGCATCCGTCAAAAAGGTGATTTCGTCGATCCGGAAAGGCCCGCCATCGACATCCACTGCATTGTCAACGTCGCTCTTGTCATAGCCGGTGAGCGACCGGACCGACCAGTCGCCAAAATCATGCTGCGCGACAAAATTCACAAAAACATTGTCCGAGTGGTTCCGTGAAGGGCCATTGTAATTGAGCAGCCGCTCGTCATCGGGAAAAGGATCGGTATAGCCGAACAGATCGGCACCATTGATCGTTCCCACCGGTTTGTTTTCCAGATAGTCGCTGCGATCCCGGCCACCACCGACTGTCAGCCGGAGATCGGTGTCGGGGCCCGGGCGCAATCGAAAAATCGCACGCGCGGCGGCTTCATCGACGTTGATCGCATCCGTGCCGTCAAAGCGGTTGAATTTTTCACCATCCCGTTTGCGGATCATACCGGCAACGCGAACTGAAAATCCGTCGGTAATCGGAAGGGAGGCTGCCACTTCACCTTCAAACAGGCTGAAACGGCCATAGCCGAAACGGGCGTTCCCCTCGAACCGGTCGTCAGGCAGTTTGGAGAAGAACTGGATCGCACCACCGGTGGCATTTTTCCCGAACAAGGTTCCCTGCGGCCCGCGAACCACTTCTATGCGCTCCAGATCAAACAGCGAAAATATCTGGCTGCCGGTCGAGGCGACCACCACATCATCACGGTAAACGCTGATCGGGCCGATGGACGAACTGTTGAAATCATTATTGCCGACGCCGCGAATGAATATGTTCGGGACACCGCCGAATGTCTTGATTTCGAGATTGGGTACCTGGTCGCCGATTGAAAGACTGTTGGTGAAACCGGAATCCGCGATCATCTGCGTGTCAAATGCAGAGACGGACACCGGCACGTCCTGCAGATTTTGCGCCCGTTTCTGCGCAGTGACCACAATGACATTGACGCCGCCGCTCTGCTCATCCGCTCCGACATCATCCGGCGCCGCCTGGGCGAGCGCAGGGCCATGGGCTAGCAGAGAAACCGATGCAAGGGATGCGACTATGGTTGCGCGACAAATATTGTTCATTGTTTTTCCTTCTCCTGAACGGTGAGCCGTCTTGACTGCGGCTATCCGATTGGCCGTTTATTAGCCTTCATGGGCCTGATGTTTCTTGCGTGGGAACGGCATCGTTTTTGTATTCGGGTGAACCGATATGTCCAAAATTGTTCCAGAGAGACACCTAAGTTGGTAATTTGTGCCAGAAAACCACACCGTCTTGCGAATGCCGACCAGCCGTCGTAGCGTTGGCTCAGGAGAGGGATCATGAAGATAATTGAGGAAGAGAGCTGGCGATCGGCCAGCCTGCCTCCGACAAGGCAATTGCCCGGCTTTCAGGAGGTGCTCGACCGCACCCATTTCCACTGGGACCTGAAATCGGATCGCAATGACCAATATATAGCCGAAGTGCGCCGGCGGGCCGTGAACGACTATATGCTTACCCATATTGTCGCGGATCCGGTAACCGGCTTCCGGTCGATGGATGACATCAAGAAAAGCGCCGATGCCTATTTTTGTCTGCTATTTTTCACGGAAGGTGAATGCCTGCTTGAGCAGGGCGCGAATGAAACCGTCGTTTCAAATGGCAAAATCGCGATCTGGGACAGCACGCGCCCGGCTAAATTCCAGAATACCAGCCGCCTGAATCAATTTTCGATATTGATCCCGCGCGACAATGCCAAAATGATGATCCCGGGTATCGAAGACATGTGCGGCCTGAGCGTGGATGGAACGAAAGGCCTCGGATCGATACTGCATTCCCATCTCATGCAAATCCATCAAGCAATTGAACTGGTGGAGCCGGAAGACCGGCCGGCAGTTTTGCGGGCGACGATAGAATTGGTCGCGGCAGCCTTCAAGCCGGAAAGCGCCAATCGGTCGACGACGGCATTCCGCCAGGCCGTTCTGAACAGGGTGCAGGAATATATCGTTGCCAATCTCGGCGAACCGACCCTTTCCCCGGCTTCCATTGCGGCGGCTTTCAAGTTCAGTCCGCGCTATCTGCATCGCTTGTTCGAAGAATCGGATGAGAGCGCCGGCAGCTGGATTCGCAAACGGCGATTGCATGCCGCCAAGGCCGATCTCTGCGAACCGGCCAAAAGCAGATTGTCGGTGACCCAGATCGCGATGCAGCGCGGCTTTGCTGATGCCTCGCACTTCAGCCATGCGTTCAAAAACGAATTTGGACAGTCGCCGCGGCAGTTCAAACAGTCCTATCGGAACAGCGAAAACGGCTACTGAGCCACTCGCTCCGCCTTCAGTTCGCCCAGAATCAACTTTGTTGCCACGCTGACACAAGCGGGCTGACAAGCGTTCGTCTAATCCCGACAAAACAAAAAAAGAGGATGGGATTATGGCAGGACGACTGCAAAACAAGGTCGTGTGTATCACCGGCGCAGCGCAAGGCATTGGAGCCGGAATCGCCGAGGCGATGGCGAAAGAAGGCGCACGCATTATCATCGGCGATGTCAATGATGACGGCGCCAAGGCGCTCGCGGACCAAATCGGTGCACATGCTGTTCACCTGGATGTTTCCTTGCAAGAGGACTGGCAGGCGCTGGCCGAATATATCGGCGAGCATTTTGGAAAACTGGATATTCTGGTCAACAACGCAGGTCTGGAACTCGTGAAACCGATGCAGGATCACAGTCTGGCCGATTGGCGGCAAGTCATGGCCGTCAACGTGGACGGCATTTTTCTGGGCTGCAAGACTCTCGAGGCGATGCTGCGCGAATCCGGGAAGTCGGGTTCCTCCGCTTCGGTGATCAATATTTCCTCGATTGCGGGCCTCGTCGGCTACCCGGACCAGCTGGCCTATAACACCTCAAAAGGCGCCGTGCGGCACATGTCAAAGAGCCTGGCGATCGAATGGGCTGCACATGGCGATGCGATCCGCTGCAATTCAATCCATCCCGGATGCATCCGCACCCCGATGCTCGAAATGGCGGTTGAAGGATGGGTCGAAAATGGCTCCGTACCAGCCGATGATCCATGGACGGCAATCGCCGCGCTATGTCCGTTGAACAAGGTTGGCTTGCCGGAAGATATCGCCATGGGCGCGATATATCTCGGCTCGGACGAGTCGCGCTTTGTCACTGGCATCGAACTGGTGATTGACGGCGGATGGGTCGCCCGATGA
>Ga0207890_1000558_pt1 | contig 10836 bp, 10 predicted proteins | sample LinPmetageLP48_FD_184059 | JGI IMG/M metagenome (GOLD analysis project Ga0207890, IMG submission 184059) | Marine viral communities from the Pacific Ocean - LP-48 (SPAdes) | ecosystem: Environmental > Aquatic > Marine > Oceanic | place: Pacific Ocean | collected 2011-06-13
AGTATCTGGGCGGCGAGCTTGAGCTGGAATTCAATCCCCAAGGTACATTGGCCGAACGCATGCGCGCCGGTGGTGCGGGCATCCCCGGCTTTTATACCAAGACCGGCGTCGGCACAGTGATTGCCGAAGGCAAAGAGCACAAGGATTTCGACGGCGAGACCTATATCCTTGAACGCGGTATCGTTGCGGATCTGGCGATCGTCAAAGCGTGGAAAGCGGATGACACCGGCAACCTCGTGTTTCGCAAGACGGCGCGCAACTTCAACCCGCCTGCGGCCATGTGCGGCAAGATCTGCATCGCGGAAGTCGAAGAGATCGTGCCACGCGGCAGCCTTGGCGGCGACGCGATCCACTTGCCCGGCATCTATGTGCACCGCATCATTCAGGGTGATCACGAAAAACGCATCGAACAGCGCACAGTGAGGACTGCATAATGGCTTGGGATCGCAATCAAATGGCGGCACGTGCCGCGCAAGAACTGCAAGACGGTTGGTATGTGAACCTCGGCATCGGGATTCCGACGCTGGTGTCCAACTACATCCCCGAAGGCATGGACGTGACGCTGCAATCGGAAAACGGCATGCTTGGCATGGGTGCGTTTCCGATCGACGGCGAAGAGGACGCAGATCTGATCAACGCCGGCAAGCAGACCATCACCGAGCTGGATCGCACTTCGTACTTTGACAGCTCGACCTCTTTCGGGATGATCCGCGGCGGCAAGATTGCCATGGCCATTCTGGGCGCGATGGAAGTGGCCGAGAACGGCGACCTTGCCAACTGGATGATCCCCGGCAAGCTGGTCAAAGGCATGGGTGGCGCGATGGATCTGGTCGCGGGTGTTGGCCGCGTTGTGGTGGTCATGGACCACGCCAGCAAGCATGGCGACAGCAAAGTGTTGAAAGAATGCACGCTGCCGTTGACCGGCAAAGCTGTCGTCGACCGCATTATCACCAACCTTGGTGTGCTGGATGTCGTCGAAGGCGGGCTGAAGATCGTGGAATGCGCCGAAGGCGTGACCGAAGACGAACTGCGCGCTGCGACCGAGGCGACAATCGTCTAATGCACTGACACGATGAACGACAAGGGGCGCCGCCAGCGATGGCCGCGCCCCTTTTTTACATCCGGCCCCGAACTGGGGTCAGTTCATCGCCGCAAAGACGCATCCGTCCGAGATCAGCTCGGGCGGGGTCTGGCAAAGCCCCTTGGCGACCTGAAAAGCAGCCAGCACCTTGGGCACATAATCGCGTGTTTCTGCAAAGGGGGGGACGCCGGCGTGTTTGCGCACCGATCCTTCGCCCGCGTTATACCCGGCCAGCACCAGTATCGGGTCTCGGTCAAATTCACCCATTAGCCAATCAAGGTATTTCACCCCGCCCGCGATGTTCTGCGTCGGGGCCATGCTGTCAATCACGCCAAAGCGCGTCGCCGTATCCGGCATCAACTGCATCAACCCCTGCGCCCCTGCCCCACTTATGGCATCAGCACGCCCGGCGGATTCCACAGTGATCACCGCCAGCACCAAAGCGGGCGAGACCTGCGTGCCGATGGTAGAGCGAAGAATGTCGATACCGTTTGCTTTCGCGATCTCTTGCATCTGTTGCATGCGCGGCGCGGGGATTTTGCTGCTGGCCGTGGCAAGCGTCACCATCGCGGTCTCCAGCCGACCCGGGCCGGATTTCTCGACCGCCGGAGACACCCGATCCCAGAACCAGTCATATTGCCCCGGTGAGGCTGGCACGATCGCCCCGGACGCGGTTGCCACGACCTCGGGCACATCAGCGGCCTTGGGTTCGATAAAGACGTTGATGCGATTGGTGCTGCCCGCCTTGGGCGGCTTCACCCGCTTGGCCTCGAATTTGGGAAACGGTTTGGGCACGTCAGCCCAGGCAGCCGAGGCCGCCAGCATCCCCACCATCAAAGATACGGTCAATCGTCGAAACATCACTGCCTGCACTGGTTTTTTGATTGCTCTTTTTCAGCAACCTCGCACGGAATCTGCTGTCAGACCAACCAAACATGGCGAGGAACATGGCGATTTCGCCTTAATTGATGCAATCCTGCCCCGCTTTGAGACTCGGTGAAGAAAAAGCACACGGGAAGAACCCTTTCAGATCAGTCGCCTAAGTGAATTTTTCAGGAAAGTGACGGCAATAGGCTAAAAGTCACATTTGCCGCCAAATTCGTGCCCCAATCGCAGGGCTATATAGGCTCATACCAAGTCAGCCAGATGCGGAATTGAGAGAGAAGCATCGAAACGGACGACACGGTTGAGATTGAAAACTTTATGATCCTTGGAGGGACATACCATGATGAACTTTATCAAGAACTTCAAAAATGACGAATCCGGTGCCGTGACTGTTGACTGGGTTGTTCTGACCGCCGCCGTTGTCGGCCTGGCCGTCGCAGCCTACTCCTCGATCGAAAGTGGCGCGACAAGCCTGACAGCGAATACTCAGTCCTTCATGGCAACACAGAACCCTAGCCAATAAGCTGTCGACAATGACGGTAGACCTGGCCGCATTCTGCTCGACAGGATGCGGCCAGTCTTTTTAGACCTTCATCAAGCAAGGCAACACAATGCTTTCGAAGTTCATCACATTCTGGAAAAGCCCAAGTGGCGCGGTCACGGTTGACTGGGTCGTTCTATGTGCCGCCGTCGTATCGCTAGCCGTATTGATGGTCGTCACCATGACCACGGGCACCATCGAACTGGCCGACAAGCTGATGACCCAGACGCCGGGCGACATCTAATCCCCCTATAATGACCCAGCTTGGTCGCGGATTGTTCATAGTCTGAACACAATCACCGCCTATCCATCAGCATAGGTTTTACGCCGTGTCCCGGACCGGCACCCACTCAAGAGAGGTAAGTAACATGCGGATGGTTTTTGGACTGGTCTTGCTCGCCGGTATCGCCTTGGCAGGTGGTGCTGTGTATCTGGCAAAGGGCCGTATCGGTGAATATCAAATGGCGCACCAGCAGGCACAAGAAGCCCTGGCGCAAATCGTGCCAACCGTGGGCGTCTATATCGCCACCGGACCGCTGAAATACGGGCAGCGCCTGACCCGCGAAGATGTGCGGCAGGTCAGCTGGCCTGAAAACGCGATCCCCGAAGGCTCCTTTATCGAAGAAGCCGCGTTATTCCCTGAAAACAGCGATGACATGCGGGTCGTGCTGCGTGCCATGGAAAAAGACGAAGCCATCATGGCCGTGAAAGTGACCGAGCCCGGTGCCGACATTGGCCTCACCTCCCAGTTGGAACGCGGCAGCCGTGCGTTTGCCATCCGCGTTGATGTGTCCAGTGGCGTGTCGGGCTTCCTGCGCCCTGGTGACCGCGTCGATGTGTATTGGACGGGCCGGATCAACCGGGGCGGTAACGACCGGGGCGACACGGGTGACGTCACCAAGCTGATCGAGGCAGGCGTCAAGATTATCGCAATTGACCAAAGCGCCGGCGGGGAACGCAGTGAAGCCGCGATCGCCAACACCGTGACTGTTGCAGTTCAGCCCTACCAAGTTGCAGCATTAGCACAGGCACAATCTACCGGCAATCTGTCCCTGTCGCTTGTCGGGGCAGAGGATGACACGGTTGCCGCAGAGATCGAAGTCGACCAACGTAGCCTTCTGGGTCTCGCCGAAGAAACCGTCAAGGTCGAGACAACGACGCAGAAAGTCTGCACGATCCGGACACGCCGTGGTGCCGAAGTGCTCGAAATTCCGATCCCCTGCACCAACTGATGCGCTCTTGAACAGGGCCTTCCAAAATTATGTCCGCGCCGCGCAGCCCTCTGTGCGGCGTTTGGCATTGCGCGGGCATGTTGCCACGAATCCACAGGTAACTGCGGCCTGACGTCATTGATTCTTGCAAAAAAGCGAAAAGAACCGCAGAGTGTCGCAAACGGCGGGCGCAAAGACCCTATTTTGAGGCGTGATCACAAAGGCAGGTCACATGAAAATTGATAAATTTATCAAAGCAGTCCTATTGGGACTGACGATTGGCGCGATGCCGATTGCATTGACCGCCCCGCTTGACGCTCAGGCAAACACGCTGCGCGTGGTCAAAAAAGGCACCAACCGCGTGTTGGAAGTCCCGATGAACCGCGCCGTGGTGGTTGAAAGCGACATTCCCTTTGCCGAGCTGAGCATTGCCAACCCCGGTATCGCAGATATTTCGTCGCTCTCGGATCGCACGATTTATGTTCTGGGCAAATCCCCCGGACTTACAACGCTGACGCTGCTTGATGCCGCGGGGCAACTGATCACGAACGTTGATGTGCGCGTCGCAGCGGATGTCTCCGAGTTCAAGGAACGCCTGCGCCAGATCCTGCCCGGTGAAAAGATCGAAGTCCGCACGGCGAACGACGGTATCGTGCTGTCGGGCATCGTGTCCTCGACCCAACGCTTGCAGCGGGCCCTTGATCTGGCCGAACGCTACGCCCCTGAACGCGTGTCCAACCTGATGAGCGTCGGTGGCATCCAGCAGGTGATGTTGAAAGTCCGTTTTGCCGAGATGAGCCGATCCGTCTCTAAGTCGCTAAGCGCATCACTGGCGCTAAACGGCCTTGTGGGCAGCGATCTGGCATTGAATGGCGGCACCAATTCGACGAACACATCCGGCGCAATCGCCAATTCGCTTGGCGGGTCGACCCCGGCATCGAATGGCAACGCAGGGGCCGTTTTGTTTGGCTTCAACGCCGGATCGACGCAGGTCGGTCTGCTGCTTGAGGCGCTGGAGCAAAAAGGCGCGGTGCGGTTTCTGGCTGAGCCGAACCTCGTGGCGCTGTCGGGGCAAGAAGCGACCTTCCTCGCGGGGGGCGAATATCCTGTTCCCGTGGCGCAAACCGGCGACCAGATTTCGGTTCAGTATAAACCTTTCGGCGTAGAGATGAGCTTTATTCCCCGCGTCGTGGACAAAGACCTGATCAACCTCGAACTCAAAGCGGCCGTATCGGCGATTGATGCCAGCAACAGCGTGTCCTTGGGCAACGGATTTGATATTTCCGCATTTACCCGCCGCGAGACATCGACCACGGTTGAAATGCGCGACGGCGAAAGCTTTGCGATCGCTGGTCTGCTGACCGATGATTTCACCGACACTTCCACACAATTGCCCTGGATCGGCGACGTGCCTGTATTGGGCGCGTTGTTCCGCAGCGCAAACTACCAGCGCAGCCAAACCGAGCTGGTGATTATTATTACCGCACACCTTGTGACCCCGACCCGTGGCGAGGCCTTGGCCCTGCCGACCGACCGGATCAAGCCGCCCACTGAAAGCGAATTGTTCCTGTCTGGGCGTACGTCCAAAGGCAGCACAGCCCCCACCAAAGGGGCCGCTGGCGAAGTTGCCAAGCAGGACTTTAGCGGGTCGTATGGCTATGTATTGGATTGATCAGATGACTTCAGCGATCGCTTCGACAGGCAAAATCACCGGGTTGTGCGTCGCCTTGGCCATGACTGTTACAGGCTGTGTCAGCAGCCCTGATCCGGTCTTTACCCAGTTCCACCGCGAAGCAGGGTCGCTGACCGATTTGGGCACCTTTGGAAACGCTACCCTGAACAACCGCTTGGTGATGACCGGTGAGCGCCAGTATACATTCGATCTGGCCAACCGCTTTGCCGGCGAAGTCGAATCGACCGTCACCTTTGCTTTCAACTCTTCACAGTTGGACGGGGTCGCGCAGTCGGTTCTGCGACGTCAGGCCGGATGGATCCGCCAGTTCCCCGAAGTCCGCTTTCGCGTCTATGGCCATACAGATGCCGTCGGATCGAACAGCTATAACAAAACACTGGGCCTGCGCCGCGCGCAATCCGTTGTGGCCTTCTTGTCCACACAAGGTATCAGCCGCAGCCGCCTAGAAGCCGTTGTTTCCTTTGGCGAAACACAGCCCCTGATCGTGACCCAAGGTCGCGCACGTGCAAACCGCCGGACTGTGACCGAAGTTAGCGGTTTTGTCGGGCGTCATCCGACTGTGCTGGACGGGAAATATGCCCAGATTATCTATCGCGACTATGTCGCCAGCGCCGTGCCGCCGACCCTACTGACAGGCGGTGCCGCACCCACCGGTGCTGTGGGAGAATAACCGCTTTTTAAACTTTTCGAGTGGGCCTGATCGTCGCTGACGGTCGGGCCCTTTTCGTTTCAATCCGCCTAAACGGTGCGGATCGTTTCAAAAGACCAAACAATAGAAACTATTTGGCCCCAATCTTGCCCCAGTTAGCAGGGATATTCACTGCAATAGGACAGTTGCGTCCGGCCATTGTGGTCTGGATGCAGGGGACCGCAGGGCAACAAAGGGTAACACCCGATCAGCCCTAGCCAGCGCCCGCATAGAAGAAGGGGAAGTTTAGGTATGAGCAGCCATATACCACAGATTGACGCGCCACAGATCGTTGCGTGCACCGTCAGCCGGGATGTGCAGAACTTTGACCTGCTGATCGAAGATATGGAATCGGCTTTGGGCGAAGCCTGGGGCGACCTGGGCTTTTCTGAAAGTCTTGCATTTTTCAGCCAACCCGAGGCGGCGACGCTTGAACTTATCGCGCTGGCGCTCGATTCCGAAGATGAAGACAACCTGCCAATGATGACCGAGATCATCGCGCAGGCAAAAGCACGTCATATCAAAGTGATCTTGATCGCCGAAGACATGTCCCCCGCCTCGCTCCATTCGTTGTTGCGTCAGGGCGCGAATGAATTTGTCCCCTACCCTCTGCCCGAAGGTGAACTGGCCTCGACCATAATCCGTCTGCGCGCCTCACCCGAACCAATAGTGGCACCCGCAGAGACAGGCCCCAAGCTGAAACCCGGCACCCAGAAGGATGGTGCTGTGATCGTGGTGCACGGACTGGCCGGCGGCACCGGTGCCACCAGCCTTGCGGTGAATTTGGCATGGGAACTGGCGACCTCTGACAAAAAGAACCCGCCCAAAGTGTGCTTGCTTGATCTTGACCTGCAGTTCGGGGCCGTGGCGACCTATCTGGACCTGCCCCGTCGCGAAGTGGTCTATGATATGCTGATCGAGACCGATGCGATGGACGAGGAAAGCTTTGGCCAGGCTCTGCTGACCTACGAAGAGAAGCTCCAGGTTCTGACCGCCCCTGCCGACATGCTGCCACTTGATTTGATCACCTCGGAAGATGTGACACGGATCCTGGATATGGCGCGCAATCAGTTCGATTATGTGGTCGTCGACATGCCTTCGACACTGGTGCAATGGACCGAAACCGTGCTGACCAACGCACATGTCTATTTTGCCATGCTCGAACTGGATATGCGCTGCGCCCAAAATGCCCTGCGTTTCAAACGCGCCCTGCAATCCGAAGATCTTCCTATCGAAAAGCTGCGCTATGTCATGAACCGCGCGCCGAAGTTCACCGATCTGAACGGCAAAGCGCGGGTCAAACGGATGGCAGAGAGCCTCGGGATTTCGATCGATGTGCAACTGCCCGATGGCGGCAAACAGGTAACCCAAGCCAACGACCACGGTCTGCCGCTGGCCAACACCGCCGCGAAAAACCCGCTGCGTCGCGAGATCGCCAAGCTCGCTAGTTCGATCCACAACCTCAAGGCTGACGAAGCCAAAGCCGCCTGATCCGGCCCAAGCGCCAGATAATTTAGAAAGAGTAATCAGATGTTCTCGAAGTATAAAAAGCCAGGTGACGTTGCCGCAGCCACAGCCGTTCCCATGTCGAAGGCCCCCGCGCCCCAGCACCAGCCAGAGGCCGCAGTCGCCCCCAAGCCCGTCAGCATGCGCCGCGTGGCACAAGCCGCAGCGGTCGCGCCACAGGACCGCGACGTAAAGCGCAAACAACGCATGAGCGAGATCAAGCTTGAACTGCACCGCGCTCTGCTTGAGAACCTGAACCTCGCGGCTCTTGAACATGCGTCTGAACAGGATCTACGCAGCGAGATCAACGAAATCTCGGCTGAAATTCTAGCCGAGAAATCCATCGTCCTGAACCGTGAAGACCGGATTCAGTTGAACTCCGAACTCTATGACGAGGTGACTGGCCTTGGCCCACTGGAAACGCTGCTGAAAGACGATAGCATCAACGATATTCTGGTGAACGGGCCTCAACAGATCTTCGTTGAACGCGACGGCAAACTGCAGCTGACGGACGTGACCTTTAAGGATGAAAAGCACCTGCTGCGCATCATCGATAAAATCGTATCGGCCGTGGGCCGTCGGGTCGACGAAAGCAATCCTTACGTCGATGCGCGCTTGAAAGACGGCTCGCGTTTCAACGCTATGGTGCCGCCGATTGCCGTCGACGGCAGCCTGGTGTCTATTCGTAAGTTCAAAAAAGATAAGCTGGGCATCGATGATCTGGTGAGCTTTGGGGCCTTCTCGGAAGAGATGGCCGCCTATCTTCAAGCCGCCGTGGCCACCCGCCTGAACATCATCGTATCGGGTGGTACAGGGTCCGGCAAAACGACCACGCTGAACGCGCTGTCCTCTTTCATTGCGAACGACGAACGCATCCTGACCATCGAAGACACCGCCGAACTTCAACTGCAACAGACCCACGTGGGCCGCATGGAAAGCCGCCCGCCCAATGTCGAAGGCAAAGGCGAAGTATCGCCGCGCGATTGTCTCAAGAACGCTCTGCGGATGCGCCCGGACCGGATCATCGTCGGCGAGACACGTGGCGAGGAAGTCATCGACATGCTGCAGGCCATGAACACCGGCCACGACGGGTCGATGACCACGATCCACGCCAACTCTGCCCGCGACGGTGTGAGCCGTCTGGAAAACATGATTGCAATGGCCGGGATCGAAATGCCGTTGAAAGCGGTGCGCAGCCAGATTTCATCGGCTGTAAACCTGATTGTTCAAGCGTCGCGCTTGCAAGACGGCTCGCGTCGTATGACGTCGATCACCGAAATTACGGGCATGGAAGGTGATGTCATCTCGATGCAGGAAATCTTTCGGTACCAACGCGTCGGCCTGACACCCGAGAACAAGATCATCGGCCATTTCACCGGCACCGGCGTGCGCAGCCACTTCTCTGAACGCTTCAAAATGTGGGGCTATGACCTGCCGTCGTCCATCTACGAACCCGTTGTGGTCAAGTAAGGATTATCAATCATGAGCGCAGAACCCATTATTTATGGCCTGATCTTTATCGGTGTCCTCGTGCTGGTCGAAGGGCTGTACCTGGTCGCCTTCGGTAAATCCATCAGCCTCAACAGCAAGGTCAACCGCCGGCTGGAAATGTTGGAAAAAGGAGCCGGCCGCGAAGAGGTTCTGGACAAGCTGCGCAAGGAAATGCAGCAGCATATGGATAACAAATCCATTCCCATCTATTCGATGCTCGCCGCGAAAGCGCAGAAAGCCGCGATTGCCTTTGCGCCGAAACAGCTGATCATGATTATGGCCGGGCTGTCCGTTGTCGCCTTTCTGGGCCTGACCATCGGGACCAGCACCGAAGTTCCCGTGCGTATCCTGATCTCTGTGGGGATCGGGGTCGGGGCGGTCTATTTCTGGATCTCGTCCAAAGCTAAAAAACGCATAGACCTGATCGAAGAACAATTGCCTGATGCGGTCGAACTGATGGTGCGGTCGCTGCGTGTCGGCCACCCGTTCACAAGTGCCATCTCTATTGTCTCCAAGGAAATCCAGGACCCGCTTGCGTCGGAGTTCGGGGTGATCGCGGATGAAACCGCCTATGGCCGCGACATTGGAGAGGCGCTCAAGGATATGGCCGAACGACTTGATATGCAGGATTTGCGCTTCCTTGCGGTTGCGGTGACCATCCAACAGCAATCCGGTGGTAACCTCGCCGAAATTCTTGCGGGGCTGGCCAAGGTGATCCGCGCCCGTTTCCGCCTGTTCCGCCGCGTGCGTGCCATCACAGCCGAAGCGAAATGGTCGGGCAAGTTCCTGTCGGCCTTCCCCGTTGTTGCGCTGATCGTGATCAAACTTGGTGACCCGCATTACTATGACGAAGTCATGACCCACCCGCTGTTCATCCCCGGCTGCATTGCCGTGGTCGTGTTCCTGTCGCTTAACCTCATCGTCATGCGCAAGCTGACCGATATCAAAGTCTAAGGGGGCTTCATTGTGAATTTCCTGACCACTCTCGACACCACACTTGGTCCCATCGGCTGGATCGCCATTCTAGGTGCACTTGGCCTGACCATGGTCGGTGCCACGCTTATCATGATCCTGCGCCAGCCCGAGGATCCGCTGGCCAAGCTGAAACGCAGCCAATCCGAATCCTTCGACGGAGGCAAACAGCAGCGCTTGCGCCAGTCAGACCGCAACGAACAGCTGCAAAAATTCGCCAAGTTCCTTGAACCCGAAAACATGGAAGAGCTCAGTGCCAAGGCACTTCTTCTCCGGCAGGCCGGCTATGGCTCGCGCGATGCGGTGCGGTTTTTCCACTTTGCGCAAATGGCTCTTGGTATTGCAGGTTTGGTAATCGGCACCGTTTACGTCAACTTTCTTGGCGGTGGCGAAGGCCTGAGCACCAATAAGATGATGCTCTATACCGTCGGCCCCGGTGCGATCGGGTATTTCCTGCCCCGCTATTGGGTGACCCGACGCGTCGAGGAACGCAAAGAAGAAATCACCCGTGGTTTCCCCGATGCGCTGGATATGATGCTGGTTTGCGTCGAGGCAGGACAATCGCTGGACCAATGCATCGTCCGTGTCGCTGCCGAATTGCGCGCCTCTTATCCTGCTTTGGCTGAAGAATTCGAAATCGTCGCCCAAGAGATGAAGGCCGGCAAGGACAAGGTCAGCGTATTGAACGCCATGGGCGAACGCTGCGGCGTGCAAGACGTATCGTCGTTTGTCACGGTGCTGGTGCAATCGGCGGCCTTCGGGACATCC
>Ga0207890_1000563_pt1 | contig 10785 bp, 9 predicted proteins | sample LinPmetageLP48_FD_184059 | JGI IMG/M metagenome (GOLD analysis project Ga0207890, IMG submission 184059) | Marine viral communities from the Pacific Ocean - LP-48 (SPAdes) | ecosystem: Environmental > Aquatic > Marine > Oceanic | place: Pacific Ocean | collected 2011-06-13
ATTCCGGACGCGTTTTAATTGGCAGTACTGAACATCCAGCCGTGCTTGAACCCGCCAAAAGATTACAACAGCAGGGTTTTGAAGTACTGTTCATTCCGGTGAATGCTGATGGTCTGATCAATGTTGAGATATTTGAAACCTTACTGACCGACGATACCCGTCTGGTCTCGGTGATGTGGGCAAATAATGAAACTGGCGTAATACAGAATATTGCTCAATTAACCGAACTGACCAGGCAACGGGATATCGTATTTCACAGTGATGCCGTGCAGGCAGCCGGTAAGCTGGAAATTGATTTTCAGGCGGCTGGGATTCAGATGATGAGTCTGTCTGCACATAAGTTCGGTGGTCCAAAAGGCGTTGGTGCGCTGATTGTTGATAAAAAACTGGACTGGCCTGCATATGTATTAGGTGGTGGTCAGGAACACGAAAAGCGCAGTGGTACCGAGAATGTTGCGGCAATAGTCGGGTTTGGGGCGGCAGCTGAGAAAGCCAAGCAACAATTAACGCATTATCAGCAACATTGTCGTGAATTAAGAGATTTGCTGGAAATTCGATTACGCGAAATACCCGGGGTGACGGTTTTTGCACAGTCAACAGAACGTCTGCCAAATACAGTGTTTTTTTCATTACAGGGTTTTGATTCCGACACCTTACTGATGTCACTGGATCGCAAGGGGTTTTCGGTTTCCAGTGGTTCAGCATGTGGCACGGGACGACAAATACCAAGCCATGTGCTTAAAGCCATGGGCGTAGATGATATGACGGCATTAGGTGCTGTCCGGGTGAGTGTTTCATTGGAAAATACTACAGAACAAATTGAACAACTGGCAGTCGTAATTGAAAAAGAAGCCAGTCGTTTTAACCATTTGATGAACAGGTAATGAAATGACAACAATTACATTGACACAATCAGCAGTAAAACGCGTTCGCGACATGGTTACCAAGCGTGACAGTGGCATTGGCTTACGAATCGGGGTAGTCAAAAGTGGCTGCTCAGGTTATAGCTATGCCCTTGATTACGCAGATAGCGTTGCGGCCAACGATATGATTATTGAGCAGGACGATGTCAAAGTCGTGGTAGATAAAGATAACCTGCCTCTGTTGGAAGGTATGATTTTGGATTTTGTTAAGGAAGGACTGAACCAGAGCTTCAAATTCATAAATCCGAATGTCACTTCTGAATGTGGCTGTGGTGAGAGCTTCAGCGTGACAAAATAAAACGATTAATTTTTTATAATGAATACTGCCCGTCAAGTACGGGCAGTTTTGTTTTATCCCACCATTAAGCGTGATTTAATTCCGACCATGACCGAACTAAGCAATCTGCAATTTGATGCGCAGCATTTGTGGCATCCCTATAGTAGCGTGGAAAATCCGCCGCTTTTACATGAAGTGATTTCGGCAAAAGGCGTGTATTTAACATTGGCTAATGGTCGCGAAATCATTGATGGTATGTCCTCCTGGTGGTCAGCTATTCATGGTTACGGGCATCCACGTCTTAATGCAGCAGCTAAAGATCAACTCGATAAAATGTCGCATGTAATGTTTGGCGGCTTGACTCATGATCCGGCGGTCAGTCTGGCACGACGTTTAATCGATATCACTGATGATGCCCTGCAATATGTCTTTCTGGCTGATTCCGGCTCGGTATCAGTTGAAGTCGCTATTAAAATGGCGATTCAATACTGGTTTGCACAGGGTAAAACAGAGAAGCAGAAACTGCTGTCACTAAGAAGCGGCTATCACGGCGATACCTTCGGCGCGATGGCGGTTTGTGATCCGGTTAATGGCATGCATTCCCAGTTTGCCAAGGTACTTCCACAACATCTGTTTGCTCCAGCCCCCACCTGTCGCGACGATGTTGAATGGCAGGACAGTGATATTGCTGAAATGCGGGCATTAATTGAAGCCAACCATGAACAGCTGGCGGCAGTGATTGTCGAGCCGTTGGTGCAAGGCGCTGGGGGCATGCGTTTTTATTGTCCGCAATATCTGCGTGAGCTTCGGACTTTGTGTGACAAGCATAGCGTGTTGCTGATTTTTGATGAAATAGCTACTGGTTTTGGTCGGACAGGCGATTTGTTCGCTTATGAAACAGCTGGTGTCGTGCCAGATATTCTATGCTTAGGTAAGGCGCTGACAGGGGGGTACATGACGTTGGCGGCCACACTATGTCAAACCAGAGTGGCACAAGGGATCTCAGCTGACGGACAGGGGGTGTTGATGCATGGCCCGACATTTATGGGTAACCCGTTGGCATGTCGCGTAGCCTGTGAAAGTATTGATGTATTACTTGAATCAAACTGGCAACAAAGCGTGCGGGCAATTGAAACACAGCTTACGGATGAGCTAAATGAACTATCTTCCCATTCACTGGTTAAAGATGTTCGGATCAAAGGCGCGATTGGGGTGGTGGAACTAAATCAGCCTTTGGATAAGTTTATGGACTGGTTGCCAGGGTTTATCGTGGAGCAGGGCGTATGGATAAGACCATTTCGCTCAATGATTTATGTCATGCCGCCTTACATCATTACCTCGGAGCAATTAACTACGTTGACTACTGCGATAAAATCTATCGTGAATAAGTTGGAGGAATCAGTAAAATCCTGAGTCCGATCAAGATTATGCCTGATAGTTTTCTTTATTTTGCGGCGTAATATCTTTCTCACGTTATCCAGAAAAGCGGATAGCGATACCCTTAAAATAGAATGGAGAAATGATCATGTGGACTAAACCAGAATATTCAGATATGCGTTTCGGTTTTGAAGTAACCATGTACATCTGCAACCGTTAATATCGGTTCAAACGTACTTTAAAAGCCTCTGAAGCTTAGCTTCAGGGGCTTTTTTCATTAAGACTGTATTGCAATCGCTTATTCCGATTATATTAATAGAATTAAGTTGTTTGACCGTTGCATCATCGAGCCATAGAATGACTACTGTCGCTTTTGACAATCAACAAGGAGTAGACCATGTCGACTTTGATTAATACAACCGTTAAACCATTTAAAACCACTGCATTTCACAAAGGCGAATTCATACCTGTTACTGATGCTGATCTGAAAGGCAAATGGTCAGTAGTATTCTTTTATCCAGCTGATTTCACCTTTGTTTGCCCGACTGAACTGGGTGATCTGGCAGACCATTACGCGAAACTGCAGGAAATGGGCGTTGAAGTTTATTCAGTCTCTACTGATACCCATTTCACACACAAAGCTTGGCACGATGCTTCTGAAACCATCAAGAAAATCAACTTCCCAATGCTTGGTGATGCAACTGGTGCTATCAGCCGTAACTTTGAAGTCATGATTGAAGAAGAAGGTCTGGCGCTGCGTGGCACATTTGTTATCGACCCAGAAGGTGTGATCAAAGTTTGTGAAGTTCACGATCTTGGCATTGGCCGTAGTGCAAAAGAACTGGTTCGTAAAATCCAAGCTGCTCAATATGTTGCTTCACATGATGGTGAAGTTTGCCCAGCTTCATGGCAGCCAGGTGAAGAAACCTTGTCTCCATCTCTGGATCTGGTTGGCAAAATCTAAAGAAAATCTGAGACAAGTTTTCGTTTAATTTAACGACAACTTCTCATGAAATTCTTGATCCGTTGGATCAGTGTGTCCGGGCCGACCGGCTCGGACATAACCCAAATATTTTATAGAATTTTAGACAGGCAGGTGCCTTATGTTGGATGCTAATATTGCTGCACAATTAAAAACTTATCTGCAGAATCTGCAACGTTCGGTTGAGATAATTGCATCACTTGATGATGGCAAAAAATCTCTGGAAATGCGTGAGTTGCTGGTGGAAATTGCTGATATGTCAGACAAAGTCAGCTTTTCTGATGCCGATAATGATGCACGTAAACCTTCATTCCGTATTAAACAGCCTGAGGGGCAGGAGCAAATCCGTTTTGCCGGCATCCCAATGGGCCATGAGTTTACCTCACTGGTTTTGGCATTGCTGCACACCGGCGGGCATCCGATGAAGACCGAGCCTGAAGTGATTGAACAAATCAAACAGCTTGATGGCGAGTTTGTATTTGAAACCTATATTTCCTTGTCATGCCAGAACTGCCCTGAAGTGGTACAGGCGCTTAACCTGATGGCGGTGTTGAATCCAAATATTCATCACACCATGATTGATGGTGCACTGTATCCGGAAGAAGTCGAAGCACGTCAGATTATGGCAGTGCCGACTGTTTACCTGAATGGTGAGGTATTCGGTCAGGGCCGTATGAGCCTGGCAGAAATTATCGGCAAACTGGATACGGGTGCCATTAAACGTGAAGCAGAAAAAATCAGTCAGCGGGACCCCTATGATGTATTGATTATTGGTGGCGGACCGGCTGGTGCTTCTGCATCAATTTATGCATCACGTAAAGGAATTCGTACCGGTATCGTGGCTGAACGTTTTGGTGGCCAGGTAATGGATACCCTGGCGATTGAAAACTTTATTTCAGTCAAAGAGACCGAAGGGCCAAAACTGGTCGCTGCACTTGAAGAACACGTCAAGGAATATGAAGTAGACGTGATGAAGTTACAGCGCGCCAACAAATTAAGTCAGAAAGGCAAAATGCTTGAAGTGGAACTGGAAAGCGGTGCCACTCTGACCAGTAAGTCAATCATCATTGCGACTGGTGCCCGCTGGCGTGAGCTGGGCGTGCAGGGTGAAGCAGAATACCGTGGTCATGGCGTTGCATATTGCCCTCACTGTGATGGTCCGTTATTTAAAGGTAAACATGTTGCGGTAATCGGCGGCGGCAACTCCGGTGTCGAAGCTGCAATTGACCTGGCCGGTATTGTTGGACATGTAACCCTGCTGGAATATGCCGATCAGCTGAAAGCCGATGCGGTATTGCAGAAAAAACTGCACAGTCTGAATAATGTAACGGTAATTATTGGTGCGCAAACCACCGAAATTACTGGCGATGGCAAGAAAGTGAACGGTCTGAATTATAAAGATCGTGCAACTGAGGAATCACATCATGTCGAGCTGGCTGGGGTGTTTGTGCAGATTGGGTTGTTGCCCAACACCGACTGGTTAAAAGACACGCTCACATTGAGTAAATACGGTGAGATTGAAATTGACTCTCACGGTGCCACCTCAATGCCGGGTGTTTTTGCTGCCGGTGATGTGACGACCATTCCATACAAGCAGATCATTATGGCAATGGGCGAAGGGGCCAGAGCAGCTCTGGGTGCTTTTGATTATCTGATTCGTAATGAGTTTGATGATAAGGATAAAGCCGCTTAATCCACGAAAGCTGAATTCATTCCGCCTCGTCAATCAAATCGCGCAAGTTTAATAGCTTCATGCGAATGGCGAGGCGGGTGAGTTCAATATCCGAATTCACATCCAGTTTGCGTTTAATAATGTAATGTGAATTCGATACAGTTTTCGGACTAATATTCAGAATGTCTGCAATTTGTTGGTTATTATTGGCCTCAAGTAACAGTCGTAAAATCTCAAATTCTCTGACCGTTAAATCATCCAGCCTCGCTTTATCCTGTCCCAGTTTTTCTACGGCCAATGCCTGTGCCACATCGGGACTGAGACTGAGTTTGTTTTCATAGACCTGATAAATTCCATGTATTAACAAAGTCGGATCGCTGCTTTTGGTGACATACCCCAGTGCACCAGCTCGAATCGCCTGTAATGCAAAGCTGGGATTCTGATGCATACTGAACACCAGAATACGTGCCTGACCATCATATTGTCTGATGCGTGAAATGGCTTCCAGACCACTTTGTCCCGGCATGGAAATATCCATAATGACCACATCAGGTTCGAAGGTTTTATAATTCTGATAGGCCTCAGCAGCATCACGGGCATCCGCTATTACAGTTAAATTGGGTTGTTTTTGTAACAGCGAGCGGTAACCTTCACGCACAATGGCATGGTCATCAACTAACAGGATTTGAATCGATTTTTCAGACATGCGGGTGCTCCGTTGTCGGTGCAGGTTTTGGATTAACCGGTAAATTGATGAGCAGTTTCAATCCGCCTTTGCTCTGGATATCCATGGTGATTTTACCGCCCAAAGCATTCACGCGTTCCGATATTCCCAATAAACCTACACCCATATGCTGATTGAAGCTGTCACGTTTGGCTTTACCATTATCCTCAACCTGCAGCGTTAACTGATTTTGATGAACATATTTCAATTTGATGTTTGCTTCACTGGCATCAGCATGCTTGGCAATATTGGTTAATGATTCCTGCACAATCCGATAGAGATTGACCGGTAATGGTTCTGGTAATGAATCAACCCCATCGTCTATCTGAAGCTTAAATCGGGTTTCTCCACCAGTGCGCTGATTCCAGCTTTTTATCAGTTTTTCCAGACTTCTTGTCAGTCCCAGTTCATCGACATCAGCTGGACGCAAACGGGTTAATAATCCACGCAAAGCGGACATCATATGAGCCGTTATATGACTGATACCTTCGGTTTCACTGATAATTGAAGGACAGTCCTTACGTGCAGTCTGACTGATAGAAGTAGTTAAAGCATTAATACCGGCGAGACACTGACCAAACTCATCGTGTAGTTCTCGACTGATATAACGATGTTCTTCCTCCTGTGCATTAATCAATTTCAGTGCGAGTTGACGGTTCTCATTCATAATCTCTTGCTGAGTGGAGGCCAGCGCATTGATCGCTTCGCTGGTGCGGCGCCATTCGCCTATTTCAAAACTGGGGATACGAGTCTGCAAGTCCCCCTGGCGCATTTTTTCCAGACCACGAACGATAAGCTGTGCCGGGTGCAACATCCGATGAATGGTCATAAACACCAATAACGATACGGCCAGAATACTTACCGATAAAATACCGAACACCGCACGCAGATTACTCCAGGCACGGGCAATCTCAGTTTCCATATTCAGCGAAACAATAATGTTTCCATAGGTGATGGCATTAAATGAAAACCGCCGACTGGCTTCATAGTTTGGTTGGAAAAGTTGTTGATAAAGCTCACCAAACCACTGTGGCCATCGGGTTTCATCATGCACAACTTCATTACACAAACTGCGGCGACGACTTTCCGTACGTGATAAAAACTGTACACACGAGCCAGGCACGCCATTCAGTTGCTGCAAAATATTGGAATCCGGGAAAGCTATCGAGTAATCATAACGGGAGAACATTTTCAGTAACTGCTGAGTAAGTTGTTTTTCAATACGCAAAGCAGTCAGATCGGCCTCCAGTTTGGCTTGCTGATCGGTCTGATAAAGCACATAACCCGCACTAACGACCAGACAGACAAAGCCTATCAGCATGATTCTAAAGAAAAGCTGTAGTCTGAGATTCATCATGTATCCATCTAAACAATTGCTATAGTCTAGGCGCAGATATAGGCTCTGCAAAGCTGAACCAGAGTTAACGGGATATTTGCCCGATGTCCATGGGCAAATATCTGATGTGTGATACTGGCTTTCACTGTTTAATAAATAACATTCTGCAAGTAAAGCTGATACAACATTTTAAGTGTTTATGGAGTATTTATTTTAAATCTATTATTAGTTAGCTGGTTTCACATTTTGATATTCAGTGATAAATTCCTGTGATAACAAAACCTAGGGCTTGTTTATCTTTCATCTCCGCCTCTGTTGTGAGCTGAAAAAGCGTCAATCAAGGCACGAGGAGCGCCTTTTAGTTATTCTAAATAAGCAACGAGCAACGCAGAGTGGCGCTTTTTCAGTCACAACCCGCAGGGCTGGGGCTATTTTTCCGCCCTACGGCGTTGGAAATGACTTATGTAGAACAACTACATCGCATCATTTCCGCCTTGTAGGACGAAAAAATAGCCGCCAGCAGTGGTGGATATGAAAGATAAACAAGCCCTAGTCAAACGATAAAAATCAAAACAAAACGGTAAATCACTGGGATTTTCCAGCATTTGCTGTCAGTCTAGGGTTTTGCTCGCTTTGCAAAGATCGTTAGATAAACAGCCTTCATTTGAAAAATGATTTTTGAATAAGGCTCAAAATAAAAAATTACCTATTTAAAGGGGAGAGAGAATGTCGGATAAGCAGCAATTAGCTACTGCTCGTGAACATGCATTGGCACTGGAAAAGGTTGTCAATAATGTGGTGATTGGTCAGCAACAGGCGATTCGTTTGATCTTGATCGCACTGCATGCTCGCGGCCACGTATTGCTTGAAGGCGGGGTCGGGGTGGGGAAAACTACCTTGTTACGGGCTTTCTCAAAAGCATTAGGTGGTGCATTTGGCCGTATCGAAGGTAGTGTGGACTTAATGCCTAACGATCTGCTTTACAGTGCCTGGGTTAATGCTGATGGTAAACCGGTCATCGAACCTGGTCCGTTGATTGCCAAAGGCGAAGAAACCGCGGTGTTTTTCTTTAATGAAATTAACCGTGCCCGTCCCCAGGTTCAATCACTGCTGCTCAGAGCGATGGCCGAGCGAAGTGCTGAAGCGTTTGGTAAAGAGTATCGTTTTCCGCATATGATCGTATTTGCTGATCGTAATGCCGTGGAAAAAGAGGAAACCTTTGAACTTAGTGCGGCAGCGCGAGATCGTTTCCTGTTCGAGATTAATATCAGTCGACCACTTGAAGATGAACAGCGTCGTAAATTGATTTTTGATCCGGCATTTCATGATGTAGATGAATTGCTGAGTTCAATAGGTGACCCACTGCTGAACTATCGTGATTTGAATGCTCTGGATCGGGATATTCAGAATAGCGTCTATGTTTCTCCGGAAATTGAAAACTATGTCGTACGTCTGTGGGATGCCAGCTGGGAACCTCATAAACTCGGTATTACCTTACCCGATGTCTACGTAGAGGATCTGGTCGTTGCCGGCGCCAGTGTTCGTGGTATGTCGGCGATGGTTCGTGCGGCCAAGGTTTGTGCCTGGCTGGAAGGGCGTGACCATGTCATGCCTGACGATATTCATTATGTATTACTGCCATCATTGACCCATCGTGTATTCCTGTCGCCGGTCTATGATGGCCGTCGTGAGCAGTTGATGCCGCAGTTTGTACAGGCGTTACGCGACCATATCGCTACGCCGTAAGCAGGCCTCATCATGAAGCCTATTCAACCTCAGGAATTTAGCTACCGCTTCCCAGATAAGGTTTTCGGACATGTGCCAGGTGCACACAACGGAACTGCAATGGGAAGTGGTGATCGTTTTGCCGGTTTTGCCGACTTGTTTGATTACCCCGACCCACGGCGTCTGGATGTGCGTGCCAGTTTACGCACTAATATTGCCGATTCCGCTTTAGGTAATCAGGAACGCTGGCTGGTTCGCCGTTATCAGCAACGCTCTTCTATTACCTTATGGCTACTTGCCGACCTAAGCCGATCGATGTCGGTTTCAAGTGTCAGTAATGAACGGGTGGCTCGTCTGGCCCATATGATTGCTCACAGCTCTATTGGCTTTGGCGATCGGTTTGCCATGACTGGATTTGACGCCATGTGGCGTAAAGATGTTTCAGTGATGCCAACCAGACAGCGCAGTATGCCTGCTTTGGCCGCTGAAAAAATCATTCATGCAGCGCCACCTTCAGAGCCTGGCGCGGCAGGATTATTTGATGCTGCAGATTTGATTACCAGCCCTAAAGCCATGGTGTTTATTGCGTCAGACTTTTGCTGTGATATTGACCTGGTGGATCGCACTTTACGCAAGTTGGCACATTACACGGTGATACCTATCGTCTGGCAACATGATGAAGTGGATCATCTGCCTTCACATGCCGGTTGGACTGAAACCAGGGATTCTGAGACCGGAAAACGTCATAGCGTATGGATTCGGCCGGGTATCAAAAAACGTTGGCAGCAGCAATTGGATCAACATTTTGAGAAATTGACGGCCTGTTTTATGCGCTATCGCGTTAAGCCGCTTTTTGTCTCTGGAGAGGTCACCCCACAACAGTTGACCCAGTATTTCTCCGCCATGAAAAAATCATAGGAATGCACATAATGCGCCGTTGGATCCTCATTATCAGTTTTATTTTCAGCAGTCAGCTCATGGCTCAGGATGTGATCATTAACATTGATCGCAGTTGGGGCCTTTTGATTGGTGACATTGTAACGACCAGCATTGTTCTGCCGGTAAGTGTCAGCGATATTGATGCAGACAGTTTGCCGCAATTGAACAAGCGCCATGGGCCTTGGCTTAATCTGCAGCAGATATCAAGTAATAATAATGTGCTTGAGCTGCAGTATCAGTTGGTCAATGTGCCTGCTGAAACACGCACATTACAGACTCCCACCTATACCCTCAGAACCAATGCGGGTGAATTGCTGGATATTCCGTCAGCTGAATTTTCTGCCGGATCTTTTTTGAATGCCACTGAAGAAAATGCGATGGAAATTCCGTTACGTGGTGATCAGCGTTTACTGCCTGCAGACTTTGCTTCGCTACAAAAACAACTAACATATGCCATTGCCGTCGCTTTGATTACGGCACTTATATGGCTGGTCTGGCATATTGGCTTACGCCCGGGCAAACGTCTGCCGTTTGCTAGAGCGGTATTTTCAATGAACAAATTACGCTGGTTTGGACATAAAGACGTGGATGCTGCCACACGCGTTATGCATCATGCATTTAATGACAGTGCCGGCACGGTGGTGATTTACAGTCAGATTCAGCAATTGTGGGATGCCTGTCCGTGGTTAGCTGATTTACAGCCAGAGATCACAAGGTTTTATCAGCAATCAGCATCACACTATTTCAGTCGGGAACCTCAGCAGAATGCGGATTTTGACAGTTTGATTAAACTGGCTCGTGCCTGCCGGGCGAGGGAGAAAATGGCATGA
>Ga0207890_1000565_pt1 | contig 10765 bp, 10 predicted proteins | sample LinPmetageLP48_FD_184059 | JGI IMG/M metagenome (GOLD analysis project Ga0207890, IMG submission 184059) | Marine viral communities from the Pacific Ocean - LP-48 (SPAdes) | ecosystem: Environmental > Aquatic > Marine > Oceanic | place: Pacific Ocean | collected 2011-06-13
TGAAACACCGTGCCAAGGCGGCGCTTATGCGGGGGTACATAGATGCCGCCTTCGGTGTCCAGCAGCACCTCGCCATCGATCACGACGCGCCCGCGGTCAGGCTGCAAAAGCCCCCCAACCGCGTTGATCACGGTCGATTTTCCGGCCCCCGACCGGCCAAACAGCGCAGTGATGCCCGGCCCGGCTTCAAGCGCGAGGTCCAGCGCAAAGCCGTCAAAGCGATGCGACAGGGACAGCGAGAGCGTCATGCGCCTGCAATCCGTTTTGCAACGCGGCGAGCCAGCACCTCGGACAAAAGCACAGCGCTTACTGCGATGACCGATGACATAAGCACCATCGCCACCGCCTGACCCTCACCACCGGGAATTTGCAGCGCGGCCCAGATGGCGCTTGGCAGAGTCTGGGTCTGGCCGGGGATATTGGCGACAAAGGTGATCGTGGCCCCAAACTCGCCCATGGCTTTGGCAAAGCCCATAACGGTCCCCGCCAGCACACCGGGCAAGATAAGCGGCAGGGTGACGCGGGCGAAAACAGCGGCGCGGGGGGCACCCAAGGTTGCGGCGGCGTCCTCGAGTTTGGGGTCCACCGCCTCTATCGCCAGCCGCATGGCGCGGACCATCAAGGGGAACCCCATGATGATGGCCGCCAGCACCGCGCCGGACCAATGGAACGCCAGTTGCAATCCGATGGCGTCCAATGCGCGGCCCAAGGGCGCGTTCCGCCCGAAGGCCATCAGCAGCAGATAGCCCGTCACCACAGGCGGCAAAACCAGCGGCAGGTGCACGGCGGCATTCAGCAGCGCCTTGCCCCAGAACTCACGTCGCGCCAGCAACCACGCCACCCAAAGCGCAAGCGGGATCGCCAGAAGCGTCGCCCAACAGGCCACCCAAAGCGATAGGCGCAGCGCGTCCCATGCGGCGGCGTCTACCGTCATTCGGGCCGCGGCTCAAAGCCGTAGCGGGCAAAGACCGCACGTGCCCTATCCGAGCGCAGATGCGCCATGAAGGCGGCCCCGCTGTCCGTCAAAGCCGCGGCAGGGTAGGTGATCGGGCTGTGTGTATCCTTTGGGATGTCATAGACGATGCGAACCTGTGGCTCTGCCATAGCGTCGGTGCGGTAGACCACACCAAGCGGCGTCTCTGCCCGTGCAACAAGGGCAAGGGCGCTGCGCACGTTATCTGTTTCTGCCAAATGCGCAGAGATGGCTTCCCATTGTCCGGTCTTTTCGAACCATTCACGCGCATAGATACCAGCGGGCACAGCGTCGCGCTGCCCCATAGCCAGCCGTGCATCGCCAAGGGCACCTGCCAGATCGGCAGGGTCGGGTGCGATGTCGCTGTCGGCGGGGGCGATCAACACCAACCCATTGCCCAGCAGATCAACCACGGCGTCGGGATCAACCGCGCCGCGATCGCGCAGCCAGTCCATCCAGACCGGCGCGGCCAGCAGGACCACATCGGCAGGGGCCCCCGCATCAACCTGCCGCGCCATGGTGCCCGATCCGCCAAAGGATAGCGCCACATCACCGTCATAGCCGCGCGCGACCTCGTCCAGCGCGCCGCGCAGGCTGGCAGCGGCAAAGACGGTCACCGAAGGCTGCTCGGCCATCGCGAGGGTGGGCAGTAATACTGCAATGACATGAGGCAAAAAACGTTTCATCCGCGCAGTATCAGTCAAGCGGTTGGGGCGTGCAAGGGCGACGGGTCTTGTCAACTTGGCACAGGTAGGCTTTTCTTGATGCACCATCTTCGGAGACAGAGTTCCTCGCATGAAACAGTTGCCCATATCCCTGCAAGGTGCCCGCAAGGGAGAGGTAAGAACCCAGTTCGCGGCGCTGTGCTATCGCGTGCGTCAAGGCAAGGTGCAGGTGCTGCTGATTACCTCTCGGGGGGCAAAACGCTGGATCGTGCCAAAGGGCTGGCCGATGGATGCCAAGACCCCCGGTGCAGCCGCCGCACGCGAGGCGTGGGAAGAGGCAGGCGTCAGGGGGCGCGTCACGGGGGGCTGTCTGGGCGTCTATGCATACCTCAAGGCGATGGACGACACTGCGCAGTTGCCTGTCCTCGCCATGCTCTACCCGATCGAGGTCAAGATATTGGCCGATAAATATCCCGAAGCGGGTCAGCGGCGACGCAAATGGATGTCGCGCAAGAAGGCTGCCAAACTGGTGTCCGAGCCCGAGCTGGCGCGGATGATCCGCGATTTTGATCCGCGCGGGCGAAGCTAAGCCGCTTGACGGGGCCGGATCGCACCCCCATTTTAGATACCTTAACGACGAGAGGATGCCTGCGGGCGCGATGATCAAGTTTTCGCTGAAGTGTGAACGCGACCACCAGTTCGAAAGCTGGTTCAAATCTGCCGCCGCCTTTGATGCGCTGGCGCAGGCGGGGCATTTGACATGTGCGATATGCGGGTCGCCCGAGGTTACCAAAGGCATGATGGCCCCGCGTGTCTCGACCGGCGACGCCCGCACAAACAGCCCTAAGGATGACACGAAGCCGGACACGGCGGTGCCCGTCCTCTCGAAACCGCAAAGTGAGCTGGAAAAGGCGTTGAAAGCCTTGCGCAAAAAAGTCGAATCTTCGTCGGAATATGTCGGCAACAATTTCGTTAAAGAAGCCCGCGCCATGCATCTTGGCGATGCGCCTGACCGGTCGATCTATGGCGAAGCCCGTCTGGACGAAGCTGTCGCCCTGATCGAAGAAGGTATCCCGCTGACGCCACTGCCGTTCCGGGCCAAACGCTCCACCTCTTAGGACCGGCTGAACAGGGGCGGGCCCCGTGTTGTATACCTGTGCACTCCCAGCGGCCTGCGGGCTTGCTAAGGGCGGCGCTTGCGCGTACACCGCGCCGGAGTTTTGCAACGGGGGACATATGCCTGTTCTGGTGATGAAGTTTGGTGGCACGTCGGTGGCCACTTTGGACCGTATCCGCCGCGCGGCCAAACGCGTGGGCGTCGAAGTGGCCAAGGGCTATGACGTGATTGTCATCGTTTCTGCCATGTCCGGAAAGACGAACGAGCTGGTCGGCTGGGTAAACGAGACCTCTCCGATGTATGATGCGCGTGAATATGACGCTGTCGTATCGTCCGGCGAGAACGTGACCGCAGGCCTGATGGCGTTGACATTGCAGGAAATGGACGTACCGGCGCGCAGCTGGCAGGGGTGGCAAGTGCCGGTCAAGACGACCTCGGCGCATTCGTCTGCGCGGATCGAAGACATTCCGCCCGCAAATATCATGACCAAATTCGGCGAGGGCATGCGCGTTGCGGTTGTCGCGGGCTTTCAGGGCGTTTCCCCCGAGGGCCGGATCACCACGCTGGGGCGTGGCGGATCAGACACCACCGCGGTCGCTTTTGCCGCTGCCTTTGATGCAGAGCGTTGCGACATCTATACGGATGTGGACGGGGTTTACACCACCGACCCGCGGGTCAGTGCCAAGGCGCGTAAACTGGACAAGATCGCCTTTGAAGAGATGCTGGAACTGGCGTCGCTGGGGGCTAAGGTCCTGCAAACCCGGTCGGTTGAACTGGCGATGCGTTACAAGGTCAAGCTGCGTGTATTAAGCAGTTTTGAAGAACAATCAGACGAGGCTGGAACGCTGGTCTGCGCCGAGGAGGAAATTATGGAAAGCAATGTAGTATCCGGTATCGCGTTTTCGCGTGACGAAGCAAAGATGACGCTGGTTTCGGTGGCGGATCGCCCCGGCATTGCCGCCGCGATCTTTACCGCGCTGAGCGATGGTGGCGTGAACGTCGATATGATCGTTCAGAACATCTCGGAAGAGGGGCGCACCGATATGACGTGGTCTTGCCCTGTCGATCAGATTAAACGCGCCGAGGCAGCGATTGATGCCGCGAAAAAATCGGGCGAGCTGAATTTTGACGATCTGATCGCAGACACGGATGTGGCCAAAGTGTCGGTCGTGGGCATCGGCATGCGCAGCCATACCGGCGTCGCGGCCAAGATGTTCCAAGTGCTGTCGAACGAGGGCGTGAACATCAAGGTCATCACAACTTCCGAGATCAAAATCTCTGTGCTGATCGACCGCAAATACATGGAGCTGGCCGTTCAGGCGCTGCATGACGCGTTCGAGCTCGACAAAGCTGCTTAAATCGCAGGCGTATCGCCCATGTGGATCGCTGCGTTTTCCCGCCTCGGGGGAAAACGCATCTTCCTGCCCCAAAAAGCAGATGATAGATGTCAATGATAACAGGCGTTTCATTTTCGACGCGCCTGTGATCTAAGCTGGCATCGCCGGGGGGAATTGATCGCATGGCTGATGGGATAGAGACAGAAAGCCGCAAGCTGCTGGGGCGTCTGCGCGATGCCATGGCCAGTGATGACGCAGGGCAGGCGCGGCTGGATAAGATCACGCATCTGATTGCGTCTTCGATGGGCTGCGAAGTCTGCTCTATCTACCTTTTTCGCGACGAAGACACGCTGGAGCTTTGTGCGACCGAAGGGCTGAAAGCCGACGCGGTTCACGAAACGCGCATGAAGATGGGCGAAGGGCTGGTCGGTCGCGTTGCTAAGCGCAAACGTATTATAAACACGCCAAATGCCCCGCAGGCCCCCGGTTTCCGCTTTATGCCGGAAACGGGCGAAGAGCTGTATTCAAGCTTTCTGGGTATACCGGTGCAGCGCTTGGGTGAAATGCTGGGCGTTCTGGTTGTCCAATCCAAAGCTGCCCGGGAATTTTCAGCCGACGAAGTTTACGCGCTGGAAGTGGTCGCCATGGTGCTGGCCGAGATGACCGAACTGGGGGCCTTTGTCGGTGAAGGGGCCGCGATGTCGGCGCGCCACAGTCAGCCGGTCCTGCTGCGCGGCACCGTTGCCCAAGAAGGCGTCGCCGAAGGCCACGTCTGGTTGCACGAACCGCGCGTCGTTGTGTCAAAGCTGGTAGCGGACGATCCCGTGGTCGAAACCGCCCGCCTGAACGAAGCCGTTGACGATCTGCGCGTCAGCGTAGACCAGATGATGGCGATGGCAGGGGGCGACAAGGACCAGCAGCAAGTGCTTGAAGCCTACCGGATGTTCGCCAACTCCAAAGGCTGGTTGCGTCGGATGGAGGAAGACATCGGCCGCGGTCTGTCCGCCGAGGCGGCTGTCGAAAAAGAACAATCCCTGGCTCGGGCCCGTATGGGGCAGGCCAGCGACGCCTACCTGCGCGAACGGCTGTCCGATCTGGATGACCTGAGCAACCGTTTGCTGCGTATTCTGACCGGGCAAGGCTCAAACACCGGGGCAGAGATGCCCGCCGACCCAATTTTGGTGGCGCGTAATATCGGGCCGGCGGAACTGCTGGAATATGGCCGCTCTCTGCGCGGTATCGTGTTGGAAGGTGGATCGGTCGGTAGCCATGCCGCGATTGTCGCGCGGGCGCTGGCGATTCCGCTGATTGTTCACGCCGCGCGCGTGACCAATGACGCGCTAAACGGTGATCGGATCATGGTCGACGGTGAACAAGGTGTGGTGCACCTGCGCCCCGATGAAACCGTCGCCTCTGCATTTCGTGACAAAATCGCGATGCAGGCCGAGGCGCAGGAACGCTATGCCTCGATCCGCGACAAAGCAGCGATCACCAAATGCGGCACCACGGTCGGTCTGCATATGAATGCGGGGCTGATGGCTGACCTGCCCTCGCTAGAGGGGTCGGGGGCCGAAGGTGTGGGGTTGTTCCGCACCGAGCTGCAGTTTCTTGTACGCAGCCAGATGCCCAAACGGTCCGAGCTGTCAGCGTTGTACAGCCGTGTGCTGGATGCCGCGACTGGCAAGCGGGTGGTTTTCCGGACGCTGGACATCGGGTCGGACAAAGTGCTGCCCTATATGAAGCCCAATGACGAACCGAACCCCGCGTTGGGGTGGCGTGCGATCCGCGTGGGACTAGACAAACCGGGTATGATGCGGATGCAGTTGCAAGCGTTGATCCGGGCCGCAAACGGACGCCCGCTGTCGGTGATGTTCCCCTTTGTCGCACAGTTCGAAGAATACCGCGCTGCCCGTGCCGAGATGGACAAGACGCTTGCCCGCGAGGCCCGATTGGGTCACGTGCTGCCGTCGCAGATCGAAGTGGGCGCGATGCTGGAGACCCCGTCGCTTGCCTTTGCCCCAAAGAAGTTTTTCGAAGAAGTTGAATTTCTGTCGATCGGTGGCAACGATCTCAAGCAGTTCTTTTTCGCAGCCGATCGCGAGAATGAACTCGTGCGCCGCCGTTATGACACATTGAACGTCAGTTTCCTGACCTTTCTTGAAAACATCGTTGGCCGCTGCCGTGAAACCGGAACACCGTTGTCGTTTTGTGGCGAGGATGCGGGCCGCCCCGTTGAGGCACTGTGTTTTGCCGCGATCGGGATCACCACTCTTTCCATGCGTCCTGCTTCTATTGGGCCGGTCAAAAGCATGCTGTTGCGGTCTGATCTGAACGAAATTCGCGAGGTCATCTATGCCGCGCGGGATCGTGGGGACCAGTCGGTTCGCCCCGCGGTGATGGAATATCTGCGCAGCCAAACCCACGAAGTGCGCCGCCTGCCGTAACGATGTGTGCCGGTACCGTTCGAAACAGCATCAAGACCGGATTTAGCCACTCGACTGCAAGGGGAGGGCGTTCACAAAATCCAGACTTGGGGGGGGCATTTTTTTGCGAGCGAAGCGACCGGCGCTGCATCACCGCCCAGTTTCGCAGAGCGAAAAAAGAAACCGAAATAGTGGCTATGCGCGTGCGGCTTTATTCCCTTTAATGCCCTCAAATCGCAGCGCGGAGGAATGCTGCGGGCAGCTATGGGAGAAGCGCGGGCATATGAACCCTTTTGTATTCAACACCACCAAATCCGTCGTATTCGAAAACGGCGCCGCTGTGCGTATCGCAGAGCTGGCAGGCAGTCTGTTGGGCGAGGCCTGCCTGCTCATCACGGACCCCGGTTTGCGCCAGCTTGGTCTATGTGATCCTTGTATCGACGCGCTGGAAAAGGCGGGTCATCAGGTTACCATCTTTGATGAGGTAGAGGCGGACCCCTCGCGCGAGACACTGATGCGCGCAGTCGAGGCAGGGCGGTCCGCAGGGGCCACGGGTGTCATTGGCTTTGGCGGCGGATCATCGCAAGACGTGGCCAAGCTGGTGGCGCTTCTGCTTGGCTCTGACGAGGACCTGGATGCGGCGTGGGGGGTAGGGCAGGCGAAAGGGCCGCGCTTGCCGCTGGTGCTGATCCCCACGACCGCTGGTACCGGATCCGAGGTCACGCCCGTGTCCATCATCACCGTCGGCGCAGAGGAAAAGCGCGGCGTGTCGTCTCCTGTGATCCTGCCTGACATGGCCATTCTGGACGCGTCCCTGACGGTTGGACTGCCTGCGCCGATTACGGCGGCAACGGGGGTCGATGCGATGGTCCACGCGATCGAATCCTACGCGTCGGTCAATGCGAACAACAACCCCGTGTCCAAGCTGCTCGCCCGCGAAGCTTTGCGCTTGCTTGGGGCCAATATCGAAGCCGTGGTGGCTGACGGCAGCAATGTCGACGCCCGCGGTGCAATGTTGTTGGGATCCATGTTGGCGGGTCAGGCTTTCGCTAATTCTCCTGTCGCGGCGGTGCATGCGCTGGCCTATCCCATCGGCGGCACCTTTCACATCCCGCACGGGCTTTCCAATGCGCTGGTGCTGCCTCATGTGCTGCGGTTCAACGCGCCAAATGCCGGCAGTGTCTACGCCGAGATCGCTGCAGATGCCTTCCCTGCACTGGCAGAAGTCGAGGGCAGTCAGGCCCGTACGGCAGCTTTTATTGATGCGGTCTCGGACCTGTCCGCCAGGCTCGGGCTTCCCCAGCGTCTGCGCGACGTGGATATTCCACAAAGTGCAATCCCCAAGATGGCCGAAGATGCGATGGTGCAGGCGCGTTTGCTGGTCAATAATCCGCGCGACGTCACGCAGGCCGACGCCCAAGCGATCTATGAGGCGGCTTGGTAATGGCCGCTCGCGTACCTGCTGCCACGCGGGCTGATTATGCCGATTTCTATCCGCTGCAGACCCGCTGGAATGACAATGACGCTTATGGGCATATGAACAATGTCGTCCATTACGCGCTGTTTGATACGGCCGTGAATGGCTGGTTGATCGAACGCGGATTGCTGGATCCGCAGACCAGCCCGGTGTTCGGGCTCGTGGTTGAAACCGGCTGTCGGTATTTTGGGGAAATGAAATTTCCTGACCGTGTGACCGCAGGTTTACGGGTGGCGCAACTTGGCAAAAGCTCTGTGCGGATGGAACTAGGCCTGTTCAAGAATGACGACGATACGGCCTCTGCCGAAGGGTTCTTTGTGCATGTTTACGTGGGGCGCGAAGACCATCGTCCGACTGAAATTCCCAAGCTAACCCGTCGCGCCCTAGAAGGGCTGCAAACCACCTCTTGAGCGCGGCGTAATCCCGCGCGTTCGGGCTTGGCGGTTGCAAATGCTTGGTGTCCACATGTTATACATCACCGAATCACAGTGTCTTTCTGCATCGCGGCATTTTGTGCCGCGTGCGATGGCGCATTGAAACTTAACACTAAACTGGAGAAATCTCCTCGTGTCCAAGAAGAAACGTATCGTCGTTAAAATCGGATCCAGCCTGCTGGCCAATGAAGAAAAGCTGACATTGCGCTATGCTTTCATGAACGGACTTATGGCGGATTTGGGGGACCTTCAGGACCAGGGCTACGAGATCATCCTGACCTCTTCGGGGTCGGTCGCGCTTGGCCTGAACATGATCGGCAAACGCCCTGAGGAAGCCGGTATTCTGGACAAGCAAGCCGCTGCCGCCTGTGGCCAGCCGCTGCTGATGAATGCCTATCGTCAGGTTGCGAACGAATATAACTTTGACGTGGCACAGATGCTGGTGACCGTCGAAGATATGGAGGAACGCCGTCGCTTTTTGAACATCAAGAACACCATGCTGCGGCTGTTTGAAAACCAGATCCTTCCCATCATCAACGAAAACGACTCTATCGCCACGCGCGATCTGAAAGTCGGGGACAATGACCGTCTCTCGGCCAAGGTCGCCCAGATGGTCGAAGCGGATCACCTGATCATTCTGACCAGCGTCGAAGGCCTGTATGACCGCGATCCGTCGGAACCCGGCGCGCAGTTCATCGAAGAAATCGAAGACGTGTCCGAACACCTCGAATCCACCAAAAGCATCAGCGAATTGGGCAGCGGCGGCATGCTAACCAAGATGCTGGCGGCCAATATGGCACAGAACGCCGGGGTCGAGACGATCATCGCTGACGGCATCATCGAACGCCCGATTTCCTCGGTACTGAACAACGAACGCCGCCACACCCGTTGTCTGGCCTCGGGGAGGGGTGCTTCGCCTTTGATGATCTGGCTCAGCAACCGTTTGCAGGTCGCCGGTACACTTGTTGTTTCTGACGAAGCTGTCCGTGCGATCACGGCCAAGGAGCGCGGCTTGCAACGTGATGACCTCGTGTCGATCCAAGGCGAGTTTTCGAAAGGTGACGTGCTGCACGTCTATGACGAGCAGGGCAACGAGTTTGCACGCGGTCTGACCAACTTCTCTTCCGAAGAGACCATCCTGATGGCGCGGAACCCCGAAATGGAGATCGAGGACGTCATCGGCTACAAGACCAAAAGCGCGGTTGTCGGGGTGGAAAACATCCTGATCCTTGAGGATCACCACCTGCAACTCGACGCGCCGGAAGAAGGCGATAAGCCGGTCATCTCGGTTTAACTGACCCTTGGACGGCGGGAGATATTTTTCCCGCCGTTTTGCTCTAAACTGGGCTAGACATTTCCCACAAAAATCGGGATAAGCGCCAAACGCATTGGGGCTCACGGCCCGAATGATTGCCGCCGCCAAGGCGGCCGAGGCGAGTTGGCGGAGTGGTTACGCAGCGGATTGCAAATCCGTGTACAGGAGTTCGATTCTCCTACTCGCCTCCATATAACATATTGTATTTAAAAAATAATTAAAAACACCGATCCTAGTAGCTGGTAGCTGCTGGAAGTCGCTACAAACATCCTACAAATAGTTTTTTGCTGCAAGCTGTATCGCGCGACTCCTCTCTGACGCGGGACTCCGCTCTGAATACCCGTCCACTTTGCCGCTGCATTTGCCATTTGTGCTGCAAATAGGCCAGCAAGTCGCCACGCTGCCTCAAGGTAACCTCTGAGTCGAACTGAATTCGTTAGTGAAAGCCAAGATGTGGCAACCGCGCCAGAGCTATCACACTTCCAACCATGCAATTCGGCAGCAACGTCACCAGATGGCTGCAAACACCAAAGACCCCAGGGTTCAAGTCATTAGTTATTTGTGAGGTCAGCAGGACTACCGGCCATATTATCAGCCTAGGTACACTAGTACCCACGGCAAAGGCTGCAATGGGGCTGCCAGTGCCGCGCTGCCGCAAGGGTGGCCAAGCGTTGGCCTTGCCTACCCAGTGCTACACGGGCAAGCGTAATGGCGCTGTAGGCGCAATTGGGGCGTTGCAGGTGGTGCCGTGGTGTAAGTGCCAATGTAAGAGACTGTTATCTGCGGGCCAGTCCCAATTTGCGACTTATCAGATTTGCCTTGAGCATGTTCGCCGCCGCCAGGCAGAAGAGGTGATCGAAGATTAAGTCCTCTATCAATTCGATCATTTCAGCCAAATCCTCGCGATTTGCTCTCCAGTATTGTTGATTGTCACTGAGAACTGACCCGGCATTTTCACCGAGACTTGACCCACCCAGTTGTTATGTTCTTTGCTTTATGATGGCGTCAATGCCGCTTTCTCCTT
>Ga0207890_1000566_pt1 | contig 10756 bp, 10 predicted proteins | sample LinPmetageLP48_FD_184059 | JGI IMG/M metagenome (GOLD analysis project Ga0207890, IMG submission 184059) | Marine viral communities from the Pacific Ocean - LP-48 (SPAdes) | ecosystem: Environmental > Aquatic > Marine > Oceanic | place: Pacific Ocean | collected 2011-06-13
GCCTTGACCTTTTCGATCTGCATCACGTTTTCTATCCGGCGATCAAGGAAGGCCCATGTCTCTGCATGGCCTTCGCTGGTGTCACCCAACCAGAACAGCACGGTCGAGGAATAAACCGCGCTCAGCGTGGCGCGTTTGGTGTACCAGTTCACGTCTTCGGACGTGTCGCCCAATGCGTTCCATATGGCGTCGGCGGTACCCCAAACCAATTTGGCCCCCTCGGGGGCATATTGCGGTAGGGCAAATAGGGTTGTCCCACGACGTACCGCTTCCTTGTCTGTCGCAGCCTCAAGCCGGAAGTGGACCATGGCGGCGACCTTGGCCGAGAACTTCATCTGGCTCATGTCTTCGGACCTCATGCGGTCGATCATCTGCTGATCGCCGCGTTTGTGATAGGCAACGGCCAGATCAACGGCACCACGCGGACAAACGGCGCGGGCGACGGTCGGGTCCATGCCTGTGTCGCGGACAGCGGCCTTGAACGTTGCCTCTGACCAGCCGTCAAACGCGACATGGATCAATGCAGCATCCAGTAGTTGCTCTTTCGGGGTCTGGGATGTGTTCGTCATAGCGGCCTCCTCAAGGTGATTGGCTTTGCTCTAGACAATATAGGTTTCGGTTGCTATATGGCCAGTTCCTGCAAATCCTTGCAACTTCAAACTAGAAAGGTGGTGAAAACCACATGCAGGTTAGTGTTCGCGATAATAACGTCGATCAAGCGCTGCGCGCCCTGAAGAAGAAACTTCAGCGCGAGGGTGTGTTTCGTGAAATGAAGCTCAAGCAACATTTCGAGAAGCCTTCCGAGAAAAAAGCACGCGAGAAAGCCGAAGCGATCCGCCGTAGCCGCAAACTGGCACGGAAAAAATTGCAGCGCGAAGGTATGATGTAAATCATCCAAGCGACGCATATGGATATGAACCCCCGTTACCTTTCGGTGCCGGGGGTTTTCTTTTGTCCGCCTGCGCCTTTGTGGTGACGCACGGGTACGGTGGACAGTGCCCCGCTTCTGCGCCTATCGCGGAACGGCCACGACACAGGACAGACCATGACCCAGCCCACCTACCCCAGCGTTGCCCCGATACACCGACGGGCCGATCTGATCGTTCACCTCGTGGGCTTGGCCCTAATTCTGGGCGCGGGCGGCGCGCTGGTGGTGAAAACCGCCACGTCCCTGACCACGGGCGTGTCCATCGCGGTGACGGTTTATGTTCTGTGTGCGCTGGCCTCGAACCTTGCGTCCTGCGCCTACCACTTCGCGCCGTGGCATGACGCGCGCAAATTGATGCGGCGGATTGACCACGCTGCGATCTATCCCAGCATCGCGGGCACTTTCACACCGTTCTTTGTGCAGGCGGGGACCACATGGACGATCACGCTGCTTTGTGTGTCATGGGGGCTGGCGCTGGTGGCGATGTATAAAAAGATCACCGACCCGCAGGTGCAGGGCAAATGGTCTACCGCGTCATACCTGGGCCTTGGTGCCGTTGGTTTATGTGCCCTGCCGGACCTGACAGGCGTGCCGCTGGCGACGCTCTGGAGCATTCTGGCGGGTGCCTTTGCTTATGTGATCGGTGTCGGATTTTATGTGCGCCGTGCCATGCGCTTTCGTTATGCCATCTGGCACGCGTGGGTGAACATCGGCGGTATCGCGATGTTTGTGGGCATTTGGATGGCGCTTTTTCCGTCTGCGGGTTAACCGACCGGCAGTGCCGTGGTGTTGCACACGGTGCGCAACGCAAAGCTCGACTGCATCTGCCCCACACCCGGCAACCGCGCCAAATGCTGGCGGTGGATACGGGCGAAATCTTCGGTGTTCTCAGCCACGACCTTAAGCAGATAATCCGCGGCCCCTGCCATCAGATGACATTCCAACACATCAGGAATACGCGCGACCGCTTTTTCAAAGGCATCCAGCACCTCATCCGCCTGCCCCTGTAGCGTAATCTCGACAAACACCGTCGTGGGCACGCCCATCTTGCGCGGGTTCAGTAGGGCGACATAATCACGGATGTAGCCGTCAGTTTCCAGCCGCTGCACCCGCCGGTGACATGCCGAGGCCGACAGGTGTACCTTTTCCGACAGGTCGGAGTTCGAGATCCGCCCGTTGCGTTGTAAGGCGGTCAGGATGCGGCGATCAATGTCGTCAAGGTTCATGCTACACAATACTTTCGCGTGGAATGGCACAAATACAACGTTTTATTCGAACAGAGCAAGGGAGAGCGCAGCGTAAACCGTGCTTAATTGCGCAATCAGAGGCGTACCGTAATCCACATTCACCCTTTTAATAGGCCAAACAGTATGAAAATCGGTTGCCCGAAAGAAATCAAACCACAGGAATTTCGCGTCGGCATGACGCCGAACGCCGCCTACGAGGCGGTAACCAAAGGACATGAGGTCGTGATCGAAACCGGCGCGGGCGTTGGCGCGGGCTTTGATGACGCAGCATATACCGATGCTGGCGCGACAATCCTTGCCACTGCCCAAGAGGTTTTCGCCAGCGCCGACATGATCGTCAAGGTCAAGGAACCCCAAGCGGCAGAACGCAAGATGCTGCGCGAGGGGCAGATCCTGTTCACCTATCTGCACCTCGCCCCTGACCCCGAACAGACAAAGGATCTGCTGGCTTCTGGTGCGACCTGTATCGCCTATGAAACCGTTACCGACCGCAACGGCGGATTGCCCCTGCTGGCACCGATGTCCGAAGTCGCGGGCCGTTTGGCCCCGCAGGTAGGGGCATGGACGTTGCAAAAAGCCAATGGCGGACGCGGCGTCTTGCTGGGCGGCGTGCCCGGTGTTGGCCCCGCCCGCGTGATCGTGATCGGCGGTGGCGTTGTTGGCACCCATGCGGCCCGAATCGCTGCGGGTATGGGCGCCGATGTGACCGTGCTTGACCGGTCCTTGCCCCGCCTGCGCTATCTGGATGATATCTATGGCGGCGTGTTCAACACCTCCTATGCATCAGCGGGCAACACGATCGAACTGGCACGCGAGGCCGACATGATCATCGGTGCCGTTCTGATCCCCGGTGCCGCAGCACCCAAGCTGATCAGCCGCGCGCAACTGTCCGAGCTAAAGACCGGCGCAGCACTGGTGGACGTGGCCATTGACCAAGGCGGCTGCTTTGAAACTTCAAAGGCGACCACGCACCAGGATCCAGTGTACGAGGTCGATGGCATCATGCATTACTGCGTTGCCAACATGCCCGGCGCGGTCGCACGGACCTCTACCATCGCGCTTGGCAACGCCACGATGCCCTTCATGCTGACACTGGCCGATAAAGGCTGGAAGCAAGCCTGCGCCGACGATCCCCACCTCAAGGCGGGACTGAACGTGCACGCAGGCCAACTGACCTACGCCGCCGTGGCCGAAGCCCTTGGGCTAGAGGCGATCACAGCAGATCAAGCCATCGCTGGTTAAGCGCCCCGAAAACAAGGAAAGGCCCGCAGTGAACCTGCGGGCCTTTTGCGTTTCACCAGTCGAGCCGGACTTACTTCTTGGCAAGCTCGTCCCGGATTTGGAGCAGCACGTCCAACTGGCTCGGGCCTGTTACCACCTCGGGTGCCACATCGTCGGGGCGCTCTGCCAACGACTTGATCCGGTTGACAAATTTAACCAGCATAAAGACTACAAAGGCGATGATCAGGAAGTTGATGCAGGCGGTGATGAACGCGCCATAGGCAAAGATCGCAGCGCCGGTTTCGCGGGCCGCATCCAGACCGGCGTCGGCAGGCACATCGCCAGACAGCACGACATACATGCTGGTGAAATCAACGCCCCCAAGCACCAGACCGATGACAGGGTTGATCAGGTCGCTGACCAGCGAGCTCACAATCGCGGTGAATGCGGCACCGATGATGATACCCACCGCCAGATCCATCACATTGCCCTTGGCAATGAAATCCTTGAATTCTTGAAGCATATTCGTCCCTCGCAAGTTTAAAAGCCGTGTCTGTTACGTCGCACGACATACTGTAGATGCGTTAGCACAGGTTTTCGAACGCGCGAGGTCTTTTTGTCAGATCAGCACAGTTTTCCCATGCATGGAGGCGAAAAACGCGCGATCCGGTCGTGCGTCTGGCTATTCGGGTAGGTCGCCCGTCAGGACATAGCGCAGGATTTGAACGACTTGCGCGGGGTCTTCGGCAACGGCCATCGCCGCAGCGTCGACTTCTTTCAGCGCGTGCGCGTGATCAGCGCCATGCAGAATGACCAAAGATTTTCCCAAAGCCGCCGCATAGCCCGCATCAAAAGCCGCGTTCCACTGTTTGTACTGCTCGCCAAAGCGGACCACAACGACATCCGCTTCTTCGATGCCCTTGCGGGTGCGGATCGCATTGAGCTGCGCGCCCTTGCGGTCGTGCCAGAATTTGTTGGCCTCGGGCCCCAGAATAGCCACACCGCAGTCATCGCTGGCCGCGTGGTCGGTGACAGGGCCGGTGAACACGACATCCAGTTCAGCCGCGCCATCAATGATCTGATCGCGCCAATCGGTGTGGATTTCACCAGAGAGATATACATGCAACGTCATAACGCCTCCGTTCGCTTTAACCGCGCAGCACACCGCCGCTGGCTTTGGTGACTTTGTCGATCACCTTGGCACTCACAGCTTCGATATCCGCGTCTTTCAAGGTCTTGTCACTGGGTTGCATCCGCACGGTCAGCGCGAGCGATTTCTTCCCCTCGCCCAAAGCCCCGCCGATGAATTCGTCAAACACGCGCACATCGTCAATCAGGGCCTTGTCCGCCCCCATCGCTGCATTGACCAAGGTCAGCGCATCCACGTCCGCATCCACCACAAAGGCAAAGTCGCGTTCAACCGCCTGCAACGCACTGACGTTCAGCGCCGGACGGGTGGAACCCGCTTTGCGCGGCAAAGGCACTTCGGCCGGCCAGATGGTAAAGCCCATCGCGGGCCCTTTCATATCCATCGCCGCCAACACCCGCGGGTGAATTTCGCCAAAGACGCCAAGCACTTTTTTCGGGCCAAGGCAGATCTGCCCGTGACGCCCGGGGTGGAACCAGTCAGCGCCATTGCGGTTGATCTGCACCTTGGCGGGGGCACCGATGGCGGACAAGACCGCCTCGATATCCGCCTTGACGTCGAAGACATCGACCGGACGGGATGCGCCGTGCACATCTTTGGGGCCGGTGCTGCCGGTCAGCAGACCGCTGATCTGCAGATGCTGATCGCCGGGCTCCCCTCCGGTGAAGACGGGGCCGACCTCGAACAGCGCCATGTCAGGGAAGCCCCGCGCCTGATTGCGGGCCGCAGCCTGAAGCAAGGCAGGCAACAGCGAGGGGCGCATATGGCTCATGTCGGCGCTGATCGGGTTTTCCAGACGGGTGTCATCGGTGCCGCCGCCAAACAGCGCGGCGGATGGCTGATCGATAAAGCTGTAGGACACACATTCGTTATAGCCCAAGGCGGCGCAGGCACGGCGTGCGATGGCCTCGCGACGCTGCATGGGCGACAGGACAGGCTTGGGCACGCCGGCGGTCAAACGCGGCAAGGGGCGCCCTTCAAGCTTGGTCAGCGAGGCAATCCGCGCGACTTCCTCGACCAGATCGGCCTCGCCCTGCACATCGGGGCGCCAGCTTGGCACATGGGCCATGTCGCCTTCAAGACGGAAGCCAAGCGCAGTCAGCGTCTTGCGCTGCTCGCTTTCCGAGATGGTCATCCCCACCAACGACTGCACGCGCGCCGCGTCCAGCTTGTAGGCGCGAGAATAGTCCGGTACCTTGCCCGCGACGACAACTTCGGACGCCTCACCGCCTGCGATGTCCAGGATCATCTGGGTCGCATGTTCGATGGCATAGGGTGTCCATTCGGGGTCGATCCCCCGTTCAAAGCGATAGCGCGCGTCCGAGTTGATCTTGAGCGCGCGGCCCGTGTAGGCGGTGCGGACCGGATCGAAATAGGCCGCTTCGACAAAGACATTCACCGTGTCCATCGAACAGCCGCTTTCCGCGCCGCCCATCACCCCCGCGATGCTTTCAACCTTTTCGGCGTCCGAAATCAGGGTCATGCCTTCGCTGAAGGTATATTCCTTGTCGTCCAGCCCCATCAGGGTCTCGCCGCCCTTGGCGCGGTGGATGCGCAGGCTGTTGCCCGCGACCTTATCCGCGTCGAACACGTGCAAAGGACGGTTGCGGTCATAGGTGAAGAAGTTCGTCACATCGACGAGGAACGAGATCGGGCGCAGGCCAATAGCGCGCAGCTTGTCCTGCAACCACGCCGGCGACGGGCCGTTTTTGACGCCTCGGATCACACGACCGTAGAAAACCGGACATTGGTCCAGCGTGTCTTCGTCGATCGAAACAGAGATCGGGCACGGGAACTGCCCCTCGACCGCGGGCACATCGCGCTGTTTCAGCGTGCCCAGACCACGGGCTGCCAGATCACGCGCGATCCCGCGCACACCCAAGGCATCGGGTCGGTTGGGGGTAATCGCGATCTCGATCACGGGGTCAACCTTGGCGGGGTCGTTTTCCGCCAGCCAGTCGATGAAACGGTCGCCGACATTGCCCGAGGGCAGTTCAATGATACCGTCATGTTCTTCGGACAGCTCAAGCTCGCGCTCTGACGCCATCATGCCAAAGCTTTCGACGCCACGGATCTTGCCGACGCCGATGGTGGTATCAATGCCCGGCACATAGACGCCCGGCTTTGCCACCACCACAGTGATGCCCTGACGCGCGTTCGGCGCACCGCAGATGATCTGCTGCACGCCTTCGTCGGTATCCACCTGACAGATCTGCAAACGATCCGCGTCGGGGTGCTTTTCCGCCGACTGCACGTAGCCCAGCGTAAAATCCGCCAGCTTTGCGCCGCGATCCTCGACGCCTTCGACCTCGAGCCCCAGATCGGTCAGCGCATAGGTGATTTCATCGATCGACGCGGTGGTGTCGAGATGTTCCTTCAGCCAGGACAGTGTGAATTTCATGGCGGTGATCCTCATGCAATGCTTGCGCTAGGGCGTAGCGTTTAATCGGCGCGGTTTCAATGCGGTGCGGCTGCGTTTTGCGCCTAGCCCGGTGTTTTGGGCATCAACCCGTCCAGCTGGTAGCCAAGCCATCCGGTCGGGATGAAATGTCCGCCGGTATGGATGTCCAGCGTCACGCTGCGGTCGCCGGCGCAATTGTCCCAGGTGAAATGCGCGAACTCTACCCCCGGGGCGAGGGTCAGCGCGCCGTCCAGCCGGCCCTTGCCACAGCGGAACGCCTTGCGCCAGAGGGCGACAACATTGGTGGTGTCATGTTCGGGCCCGCGCGGCAGGCTCATCCACAGATCGTTCAGCCCGTGCACATGGCGGACCTGACGCGGCGGGTTGGCGCAGGTGCTGGCCTGTTTGATGGTGCCCGACATGGTCATCAGCCCCGCGATCCGGTCGCCGCGCGCGCAGGCATAGCGCCACGCCATCGCCGCGCCAAAGCTGAACCCCGAGATATAGATCTGGCTTTGATTCACCGGATAGCGTTTCGCCACATCCGCGAGCACCGCATCAGCAAAGGCGATATCCGCAGGGTCATCCTGCCAGAACCGCCACGCCCGATGCTGCGCCGACGGGGCCACCAGCATCACGCCACGCGGCTTTGTTTCAGACCCGATGCGCGGATGGTTGATCACGGTACGCCCACGCCGCAGGAAAGCGTGGAAATGCATCATGACAGGTAGAGGCGTCACGCCGTCCCAGTCGTCGGGCATCAGGATGCTGTAGCTGCGGTCACCGACCTTGCAGACCGTATCGCCGCCGCAGGGCGGGAGGGACTGGGCGGTGGCGGGAGAGGCGATGAGCAGGCTGAAGCAGAATAGGAGTATTAGATATTTCACCAGTACAGCTCACGGATAGAATGGAACATTTTGGAACCCTTACCACTGTCTAATCTAGTCACATATGCCCCCTATAGACAGCGGTGTGATTAGGCTACTAATCTAGCAGTCTCTGAAGCGATCTAGGAATATCAGCTATTTGAAGGCACCGAAGTTTTCAAAGAACAGCCCCCAAAACACGGTAACTATTAGTACGAAAGTCAAAAGGTACACCCCTCTCTGGATGTACCGAAACAACCATTCGCGATAAAATAGCTCCCCAAATACCGCGTTCTGATAGACATGTTGAGCAGCGTCGTGTTTGGGGTTAGCGCGCTTTCGGACGAACTTCAAAAAATCAGTTGTACCGTAGTGGTTCTGGCATCGAATACATAGCAGCGCCAAAAACAAATAGGCCGTCAGCTCGATAGCGAGCACCAACCTATAACCCTCCGCTTCACCGTTAATCGCGAATAGAATCCCTGTAACAGCAATCATCATCGAAATATGAGCGAGTACGACACCAGCTTTAGTTTCTAACGTGGATATCCAGCGCTCGCCGTTCTGAACCTGCCCATCCATAGTCATTTGACCACCTAGTGGAGCGGCTCTGCGCTGGACAATTTTTCTTTCCGCAGCATTGATTCTATACGGACGGAATAGAGCCAATACATGCTCAAATCTCACCTACTCAAACCACCATGCAAATTCGGCTGATCCAAACTCGCAAAACCATAGTGCCTCAGCCAGCGCAGGTCTGAATCAAAGAATGCCCGCAGATCGGGGATGCCGTATTTCAGCATCGCGATGCGGTCGATGCCCATGCCGAAGGCAAAACCCTGCCAGTCGTTCGGGTCGATCCCGCCTGCTTGCAGCACCTTCGGGTGGACCATGCCGGAGCCCAGCACCTCCATCCAGCCGTCGCCTTCGCCGATGCGCAGCTGGCCGTCGACCCAGGAACACTGGATATCGACCTCTGCCGACGGCTCGGTGAAGGGGAAATGCGAGGCGCGGAAGCGGGTCTTGATGCCCTCGACCTCGAAGAAGGCGCTAAAGAATTCCTCAAGCGTCCATTTCAGGTTCGCCATAGAGATGTCTTTGTCGATCGCCAGACCTTCGACCTGATGAAACATCGGTGTGTGGGTCTGGTCATAGTCGGCACGGTACACGCCACCGGGGCAGATGATGCGCAGGGGCGCGCCTTCGGCCTCCATCGTGCGAATCTGCACGGGGCTGGTGTGGGTGCGCAGCACGTGGGGCGGACGGTCGTCGCCCTCGGCACGGGCCATATAAAACGTATCCATCTCGGCACGCGCGGGGTGGTGGCCGGGGATGTTCAGCGCGTCGAAGTTATACCAATCGGTGTCGATGCGCGGCCCTTCGGCGACGGAAAACCCCAGCTCGGCAAAGATCGCGGTCACTTCTTCGGTCACTTGGCTAACGGGGTGGATCGTGCCCTGACGCGTCGCCCGCGTGGGCAGTGTCACGTCCAGCCATTCGCTGCGCAGGCGTTCATCAAGTGCGGCATCGCCAAGCGCCGCTTTCTTGGCGGCGATGGCCGATATGATCTCGTCCTTGAGCGCATTTAGCGCTGGCCCGACCGTCTGGCGTTCTTCGGGCGTCATCTTGCCCAGTTCGCGCATTTTCAGGGCGACTTCGCCCTTTTTACCCACGGCGGTCAGACGGATGTCCTCCAACGCGGCTTCGTCGGCGGCACCAGCGATCTGGCCCAGATATTTCGCTTTCAGGTCGTCCATATCGGCCTCATGTCTTTTGCTCGGGCTGGTGCTAGCAGAATTGGGCCCGAATACAAGCGGCAGGGCTATTTGATGCGGGTCTTGTGATGCCGAAACTGCGGGCACATAGTGCGGCAAACCACCAAAAGGGAGCAGAGCGTGGCAGAGATTTCACAACCCATAGGTAGCCCGACGCTTCCCCGACCTGTCACACGGCCCTGGCTGGCGCTGCTTGGCCTGACGCTGGGGGTGACCGTCACCAACGGGTTTGCACGCTTTGCCTACGGACTGATCCTGCCAGCGATGAAGACCGAGCTGGACTGGACCTATGCGCAAGCGGGCTGGCTGAACACGGCGAATGCGCTTGGCTATATCATTGGCGCAGTGCTGACGTTGCTGCTGATCGGGCGCATCGCGCCGGCGCGGCTGTTCGGCTTTGGCATGGTCGCAACCACGCTGACCCTGCTGGCCACGGGATACGAGGCGACGATGGGCTGGCAAACTTTCTGGCGGTTCGCGGCAGGGGTATTCGGGGCGATGTCATTCTCTACTGCTGGCGTGCTAACCGCGCGGCTGTTTCCCGGCGACGCGCGGCGCAATGCGCTGGCGATCGCGATCCTGTTCGGCGCGGGTGGCGGTATCGGGATCATGCTCGCAGGCGCGTCCCTGCCCCTGATGATAGAGCTCTGGGGCACCGGATCATGGCGCTATGGCTGGTATATCATCGGCGCGATCAGCGTGGCCTGCCTGCCCCTGTCCCTATGGGCTGCGGCGCGGCTGTCGGTCCCTGCGCAACGCAACACGGCAGTGGGTGGCATCAAGCTACGCCTGATCTGGAAAGAGCTGGCAGGCTATATCGGCTTTGCTATGGGGTATATCGTGTATCTGACATTCCTGTCGGCATGGATGACCGACCAGCAGGCGCCAGCGCTGCTGATCTCGGCGGTGTGGATCATCATGGGGGTGGCCCTGATCGCCTCGCCTTTTGTGTGGCGCGGCGTGTTGGCGCGGCACGCCTCGGGCAAGCCCTTGGCGATGATCCTGACCGGTATCGCAGTCGGGTCGGCGCTGCCGCTGGTCCTGCCCGCGGGCGGGGCCGTGGTGATTTCGGCGATCGTTTTCGGGCTGTGTGTGTTCATGGCCCCAAGCGCGATCACCAGCTTTATCCGCCAGAACCTGCCCGCCGAAAGCTGGGCCGCCGCGATGAGCC
>Ga0207890_1000567_pt1 | contig 10749 bp, 16 predicted proteins | sample LinPmetageLP48_FD_184059 | JGI IMG/M metagenome (GOLD analysis project Ga0207890, IMG submission 184059) | Marine viral communities from the Pacific Ocean - LP-48 (SPAdes) | ecosystem: Environmental > Aquatic > Marine > Oceanic | place: Pacific Ocean | collected 2011-06-13
TCTTGGATTTTACGAGTGTCGTTTTGACATATTCGTAATGAGGATTGTAGATAGAATCCTTGACATACTCCCAGCGTTGCTCGAAGGTCATCTTATCCCTGGCACGGGCTTCAGCATTGAGATCAAAGAAATCGAACACATGGAACTTGAGCTTCAGAGGGTCAGTCTTGAAAGTACTCGTAAGTTCCTCAAAGTTGAGGTTAGGGTCAAACGCTTCACCATCAACGTATTGACCCGGCTCAAGACCCTTCCCAAGAATCTCAGTTCCAGGGATGATCTTCCCAGTTCTTGAGATGCCACCGTCTTTGGAGACGAGTAGGCGAACACCATCAAGTTTGGGTTGAACATAGAACGGCTCAGAGATGTATTTCTGGCGATCTTCCCACTTGTTGGCGAGCATAGGCAACACTTGGTTACATTTGGTATGCTCATTGTTCCACATGGTTTGAGCTCTCTTGAGAGCCTTTTCGTAACCAGTCTTGACATTGGTTCGTGACTCAGAAAACTTGTCACTCCCCACGATACCAGAGATCTTCACGATATCCGCAGTTCCATCCTTCAAGTCCTCGACTTTGATGTCAATGTAGCGGTCGCGGTTGTGTTTGTCTTGTTTGATAAGGCGTTCCATTGTACGATAATAAAATATCAGTTTTAAGTAGATGTCGGATTTACCGGTTGTAAATTATGGTAGAATGGAACGACTTAGGCCTCCAGAAAGCACGACTTTGCCTTTAAATTTAAACACGTTTTCTGTTTTGTTTATAATTTTATGTATTTTGGCTTTGTACAGACGTTCTGTTCTGATCAGTCAAGGACGTCAACAATCTTATATTTAAGACATTTTTCCGGGGAAAGGTAAATATCTTTTTTCATTAATCTTTTTAGAACCTTCTCAGGAATTTTGGTCTTCTCAAGATACATTTGTTTTAATTTTTTCATAAACTTATCAGTAGATTTCAGTTCATGTTTAAGTTCTTGGAAATTACCCCACATCTCAGTGGAAATCTGGTGGATGAGGATATACGCATTTTTTCCCATACGCCTTTCAGCCCCACCGAGTAATACGAAAGTAGCGGCACTACAACAAGAACCTTGGGCGATGGTTATAACTTTCACGCGCGAAGTTTCGAGAACATTCATCATATTCATACCAGCAAATATACAACCACCTTCACTCATGATATGGACGCGAATCTGTGGTTCGTATCCAACCAGTTCAGCTTTCTTTTTAAGAAGTTCAATTTCAAGCTTCTTAAATTTTTCGACGAACATGAGCGCATTTTCACGGTCTACGTCACCATAGAATAGGAGTTCGTTACCGATGATCTTAACAGATTCCTCGACGGGTTCAATTTCTTCTTCCTTCGTAGACATTCTTCAATGCTTTCTTTACTCTTGTTACATCCTTCTGTTTTAAGCCATTTCCGACGGCAAGATGATTTATGACATCGAAATCTTGTGGTGTGATATTATAGTCTACTAATTTTGTTATATCACCCTTCTCTGCATAGGTCTTTAATAGGCATAATTCTTCAACTCCTAGACCCAATCTAGATTTTCTTCGAATGTCATTATATTTCTGCTTTCGCATTTTATAATTTCCTTGTTTGGTCCAACAACTACCCGGTCTTATCTTATCTTTATTGAGTGGTTCACCTAGAGACGTTTTCGGTATCGTCAGAGCATGAAGAACAAAATATGGCATGAGGTTCCAATTTCCACTCTGATAAATGTGACTGTCATATGTATCAGCAATACTGAAAGATTCAGTTGCTCTAATTAAATTCACACCTTTAGAATCTATGTAATTTTCTTGAAATATGTCCCACATATGTCCATGTTCATGTATACTATCATGAATAGGTATAGATTTAGGATCTGACAGTACTTCAGCAATAAACTCTTTGGGTGTTTTGAAATCATCCATCAAGTCATATCCATCGAGGTATGAAAAGAAGTTTCGGATATTTCCTTGGCTCTTATACGCGGCGGAATATGCATCATCTCCATTTTTATCGGTCAGTGACAAAAGTACATCTGGTTTATGTTTAGGAATAAAGACTGTTTCAAAATTGGGAAACATACACATATTCGTAGATGTTACTATTAAACATCCGCGTGTCAACCTATCACCATCAGATACCTGTTCTATGATTGGTTTAAAAATGGGTTCGTAATCTTCTATGAACACATGTTTCGTAGTTGGTTTTATGAATGGTAGAAATAGTGATTTACTCTTTAGATGTTCACTTTGTAATTCCACATATTTGAGATTTTCGAGGGCAGCTTCCAGTACATATGTTTTACCTGTACCAATCGCACCACAGATGAATACATTCTTGTTTTCTCCTATGTACTTACGAACAAGTTCTATCTGTTTACCATGAATCGTTTTTAGTGTTTTTTTCTCAACTTTTTTTTGTGGAATTGTTTTAATGAAAGAGTCCATTGATGATATTACTAATCAGGCGATAGATTTAGTACTCGAAAATGACGCACTACATAAACGTATCGTAGAACCTTTAAGAAGGAAAATTCTACCATATTTTGCATGTGGCGTTGTTATAAATTTAACTATGTTTATTTTGCTACTGTATCTTGTTCGTCGTTTATCCCTATTTCCTCATCATATTCCTCTTCCTCAATAGATCCTTCCGCTTCCACTTCCTCTTCTTCCTCGACACTATCCTTTTTGAATAACTTCCCCACTCGCTCGAGTGGTGTGTTTTTGGTTATAGCATGAAGTGGTTCTACAGTCTTTGGTCCTTTGAAATTGGGAATAGAACGCACATTTAAGATTTCTGGTTTTGTGAATATATTATCAAATGGATATTCTTTCTCGAAATCAGATAACACGTCAGAAGGCACAGCCGGTGACTGTTCAAGAAGCCTATCATATTCAGCCTTACAATCTTCTACGAATTTCAGGCCATCTTTCTTACGCTCATCTCGCGGTAAAGCTAATGCGAGGCGTATATTTCTCGACAAAAGACCGTGTGATAGTGCCGCAGTTCTGTGATTTTCCATCAATTCATTGATTTTAAGAAATTGACTGATAGTCGCGATGAGACCAGCGATCAAATTCAAACCACCTATAACCGATGGGGCAGCCGGTTGGAAACTCGGGGGTAGGGTCGACTGCGCAAAATTTGCTGTACCCGTAATAGTTGAAAGTACAATAACAGGAAGTGAAAAACGTAAACTCAATTTTTTATACAGTAAGAATGATTTATGGTGCATAAACCTGTAACACGCAGACGCCTCACCCCATTGTCTCAGTATAGTTTCATGCTGATCATTCCATACAATTTTTTCTTTTACCATTGTATAGTATAAATGAATATAATTTTCTTCCTACATGCATTTTTTATAATAGCCATACTGGTTGTTCCTTTCATGAATAACCGCGAAAACCTCGAGTTCTATTCATTACTTATTCCTTTTCTCTTCTTCCATTGGAGTGTAAATGATGACACATGCGCTCTGACTCAACTTGAAATGTCTATGACTGGTCAGGAGAAAGAGCAGACATTTATGGGGCGTCTGGTTGGCCCGATATATAAGATGGAAGATACGGACGTTAATAAAATGACGAAATCTGTATTCTTTTTACTATGGGCACTCGTGCAGTACAGAATCGGACACTTTGATTTCTTTATTAAAGAATTCAAAAAAGCTATGAAGTAATTTAAAGATATTTATGTTTACAGAACTATATGGACGTTAAGATAAAAACAGAAATTCGGAGATTGGAAGAACTTAAGAATCTTAAACACAGGGAATACATCTTCAATGTGGAACAAGTAGAGCAAAAAATCGAACAATCAAAATCTCAAATTGATCGAACAGACTCCGCGACTAAACGAGATATTTTGAAAAAACAGAAGGTGTATTACAAAGAAGAAATAAACGCGCTCGACAATGCAATTGAAAATTTTACTCAATCAGTCGACGAGAAAATTGAGGGTCTTTACAAAGTTCTCGAAGTGTGGATAGAAAAGAATAAGTTGGAGAAAGAGTCTATCGAGTACAATATCGAAAAGATACGGGATCTTATCAAAGGGGAAAATATGAACGATGTTTTCGAAATGTTTAACTCTGTTGCGAATTCACTAGAAATTATTGATAAAAAGCTCACTTCTTCTTCTCACGAATCAGCTCCTGAACCCTAGAAAACATCTCCCTGTCAGCCTTTTTGCGATTGTCTACCCGTATGATGATATACTTGAGCCTGTTGGGTATTTTAGGGCTATTACCCCTAGATCTCTTCGTGGGTTTAAGTTTACTTTTTGCCTCCTGAAGTTCCTTTTTTGTTGGCATTTTTACTATATATCGAGAAGATTTTCCTCATATATAGTAATGAAGAACAAGACAAAGAATCAAGCCTTGTGGTTGGCTCTTATTTTACTCACAGTATTTGTAGGATACATGTGGTATAATCCAAAGGTTGTCAGGGTTCCGGTACGAACCATGGTACCCGTCCCACCCAGGCCTGTGGAAACACGCCGTGAACCCGAGTTCAGAGGGCCACCAATTAAAAAATACAAACCTGGTCACATGCAACAGATGGGAATCATAACCGGTCCAAATGAAGAAACGATGCCTTTATACGGGAAGGAGGTGCGAGGTAGGAGAGATAGGTATCATTATTACACGACCACTGGTGATCATAATTTGTACCCAGTGCCATTGAGTCACAATTCGAGAGATTGTATGGAGGATATCGGCTGTCAGGAATTATACGGAAATGAAGCAGTCTCAGTTACTGGTAAAACTGGTTCATTTGAGGTTAATATGTATAGGACTGATGATTTCTTTTAAAGTTTGCACCGCCTTCGGCTATCTTCTATGACGCGACCAGAAGATAAGATGCACCCAAGTGATCCGAGAATCAATAAACCCTTGGCATAGTTGGTTTTATTGGGAACATATTTCAGCCCGATGAATAGAGATATCAGGGTGGCGAATACACTGACCGTTAATAACTTAAGATCCGTCTTGGGCATAGGTCGTCCTTCCTTGGACATGATGTTTGGGATCTTGAAAAATCCCATAATTAGGGATGTACTTATCATTGTTTACTACTATCACTCAAGAATTTTTTTTAATGTGATGAGATCGTATTCTCTACCCTGAAGACCACTGTTTTTTGACAGTCTGGCTTTCATGTTTAATAGTTCCACAATCATTTCACTATCGAGATATTGAAGAAAATCTCTCTTTTGCTCAATATCATCAAGCTGACTCCGTTCCTTCTTTGATTGAACATACGGCCACACATGTTTTCTCAGAGAGCGAAGCTCTGCTTCCATTCTCGTCATGTGAGGTAATATAACCTCGCGTATAAGTTTGTTTGTCTCGTGAAGGTCATCCTTCCATTCAGTCATAGTTTCATTATGATTTAAATTTCTAAGTCTATTATAATGATTTCCATCAGCCTCAGGAACAAAGCCAAAAAATTGGGTATTAGGGTAACTAAAGATGTCGATGGAAAACGCGTAAAATTAACAGAAAATGATATCAAGAAATTGATTTTCACTGCACTGAGAAACAAAGCCAGTAACGCCAAAAAAATCATCCGTATCTGTAAAAATGTTCTAGTAACAGCCAGCCCAAATAACAATAGGAGGGTCACTAGATCATCTTTTCAGGCTCCACCCCCACCTCCACCTCCACCTCCACCCCCACCCCCACCTCCCAGAAAGCCCGTAATAAATGTGAAGCGTGCCAAACTCATGAGTGAACTGAAAGCCACCCTCAAGAAGAGGGGGATGACAAAATAAAATCTCAATTATTAATATACGAGATGAATAATCAGGCAAACGCCAACAAGGCTAATAATAATTTCAACGCTTCTGCGGCGCTGAACAACTCCCTCAAAAATGCCGGTAATAAGAATGGCATGGGACCTGGGGGTAACAATGCGAACAAGGCTAATAACAACAAGCCTGCCAACAACAATGCCAAGCCCAACAACGGCAACAACGGCAACAACAAGCCCGCCAATAACAATGGCAACAACAAGCCCGCCAATAACAATGGCAACAACAAGGCCAATAACAACAAGCCTGCCAACAACAACGGCAACAACAAGCCCGCCAACAACAAGGGCAACAACAACGGCAACAACAAGTCTGCCAACAACAAGGGCAACAACAACGGCAACAACAAGTCTGCCAACAACAAGGGCAACAACAAGCCTGTCAACAACAACGCGAACAAACCCGCTAACAACAACGCGAACAAGCCCGCTAACAACAACAAGGGCAACAACAACGGTAACAACAAGCCTGCCAACAACGGTAACAACAAGCCTGCCAACAACGGTAACGGTATGTTGAACAATGCCAAGAAGCTTCGCAACCTGGCAAAGAAGATTGCGATGAATGCTATTAACAAGGCTCGCAAGGAGATGAACAACCAGTAAGTATTCACAAAATATGAATAGAATAAACAATTAATTTACATACGCTCAATGTATGTAAATTAATTCCGATGTAAACAGTAAGATGTCTCTCAACGATCTTAAACGAGATTTTCTAAAAAAGTTAGGGTCTGGTCTACGCAATTTATTGAATGCTGATGAAATGGGTTCAGATCCCGATACCGATATGAAAGAATTCATAAAAATACACATGTTAATAAAGAATAATACAGGGAAATATGAGTTTTCTGAATCAAAATTCGTCACTGCTGTAGGTAGACTCGATTTTGATCTACTTTCACAGATTCTTTTACAATTCGATCAAAGTGGTGTTACGATACAGAAGGTTCTTAAAGAGTCTAAATTCAATCCATTGACGATGTCAGGTAGGGAAATATACCTGGGTACATTGATTGAACAAGGTGAAATCGAAACATTTTTACATTTTATCGCCTTTTAACTACATCTCCGGCGAGAACTGAAGCCGATGAGCATGACTGAAGGCACATCCACATAATTATAGGAATAAAGATTGGAGGTGGCGGTCTTGGGGGAAACCTGGACGCAGCCTTATTTATCATGTACCCCATAAGCATTACACATATACAAGATGAGCATATGGTACTGATATGAGACATCAAATATCTATTTGGCATAGGACCCCTCTTATTACTCAAATAATCAGATAAGATTGGTATAGGTATCTTATTTATCAGAGGTAACTTACATATGAGAAGTAATGGAAATGGTATCATCACTCTTTGTATATACTGACACTTTTTTTAGCGTCTGGTTATTTTAACATTGAATCGCTTAGACATAAATTTTTCAACTTCCCCAAAAGTTGGATAACTCCATAGATACCAACGGGACCAGAATCCAGCACTATCGATACCACTAATCTTCCAATTTTCTTTGTCGCTTCGATCAACATTTAACATTTTCGCTTGGATCTTCTTAGGATCTCGTTCGTCTAAGGTCTGTCTGGGTACATGACCTCCATGACGCAATACATAGGAACGCATACGCGAGGGAGTCTTGTGTTTGGTGTAGTCTGAATATCCACTGGCACCAAAATCAACACTCCGGCCGTCGTCCAGTATCGCCCTGAACTTTTTCTTCTTATCAGGGCTTTTAGTGACTATGACGCGCATACTTATAATTTACAAAGATAATTTACTTACCGCAGCCACCAGCACAGCAGTATTCCTCAGTCTTGGACGAGGGGAAGATGTCACGCTCGGGTCCACGCTTGACACGGTACATGTGATCATATGCGTGGAGAACAGCGATACCAGTCACCATAGTGAGAAGAACGGGGCGGTTCATCTTACGGACCGAGAAACCATACAGACCAACGAGTGCGATGAGAACAAATTGGACGAGGCTTAGTGTGGGGATGGAGGGCATCTTGAAACGATCCGCCAGGGTTTTAGTTTCGGGGGTAGGCTCGGGGTTAGCGATCACCATAGACTCTTGCTTGTATCCGGGCATTTTTATTATCTACTGAGAAAATAATGTGGTCTCTCCTGTTGGTTCCCATCTCGATGATTTGTTACGATTATTTGAAATCACCGATCGACCTTCTCTATTTCAGCAAATTAGGGAGACCAATACTCGGTATACAAAATACATTCAGGGATATCATACATAACACACCCAAACACATCATTAGGAATTACCCGGGTCTTTTCTTAATCAAGATGCACCACGAGACAATACGCAGAGAATTCGATTGTATCGCACCTACACTGGATAAGAAGTATTATCATGATATAGATCCGTGGTTTGAAAAAAATGATAACTATTATTTTTATAAAATTGAAAATTTTCCAGTATTGTATGGTTTAGTTAAACAGATTAAGTGTATAGACACGAGTGTCGCAGCATTCGCAGTTGTAGAAGGTCCGATGATAATACCACCCCACAGAGCCGAATCCAATAAACTTCTACGGTACCAATTAACTATACACGGTAACGGTGATTGTAGTCTGTACACGGGTGACGGTAGACACATACACAGAGAGGGTGAAGATATCCTCTTTGATCATGCGAAGTACCATGAACTGATAAAAACTGGAGACATACGAAGAGTCACACTTATTCTCGATGTTCATAGGTGATTCCTACATACTGCGATGTACATATCACTTCCACCTATGAGTTCTAAGGTCCTGTCATCAACTGTGCGTTTTGTAAATGGTCCAGGTGTTCCATTCTTACATCTCATACACAATGCAGACAACTTGGTGACATCACATGCGAGTGGAATACAATCGGTGAGTTCTCCAAACTTTCTTTGAAATGCGTCACCATCGAGACCAGCTAATATCACTGATTTATTAACATGAAGACAACATTCTACAAACTTCTTGAGTCTTGGAAAGAATTGTGCTTCATCGATGGCGATGATATCAGCCTCATCAAATTCATATGTATTAATAATTTCAAACAGGTCATACACTTTGTGGCAATTAAACTTAACATTATCATGCGTTTTCAGAACTTCTTCAGCGGACCTAGTATCCTTGGCGGAATTGATAATCATCACATCTTTCCCGATAACTTTTAGACGCTTAAGTCGCCGAATAAGTTCGGATGTTTTACCAGAAAACATATTTCCCATAATAATCGAAAGTCCCATCTCGTCGCTGACTATTATAATCTTATATCTTTTATATGGGTGAACTTCACAGGGCCGTCTTCAATGGTCACGTAGGATACTACAATCCCAGGACGGGGCGGGTCCGCTTTGGAAAGTGTATCTATCCCAATATCGCGTCGGCTATAAAATATCTTAAATAGCCTGTGTGATCAGTGATGCACAAAAATTCTAAGTAATATCAATTAATGAATGGTTCTCCAATTCGCGCATCCGCTGCGCCTAGTTTTCTATTAGAAATATTATCATTTTTATTAAACTATATATTTGTCATGACATCAAAAATACCCGTGAGACCACACTATTACGATATAAGCATAGTGAAAGAAGCTGTAGATATAAAGAATAATTTTAAGATCTTTCACGACGAAGTGGTAAATGTATACAAAGATTTCAAAACCATAAAAAATGATTACTACTTTGAGGATATAGTTCGCACAGAACCAGAGTGGACCAGATTCTACCTGAAATGGCTGAACGATATAGAACCAGAGGCAAGAAGGTTATGTCCAAAGAGTTCAGCTCTAATTGACAGTATGCCAAATGTTAGAATAGCGATGTTTTCAGTTTTGAAACCGGGTGCTAAAATATTGCTACATAGGGGACCACATCGCGGTTGTTTAAGATTACACCTGGGATTAATAACACCAAATAGTGATGATTGCTTTCTAAGTATTGCTGGTCAATCATACAGTTGGAGAGATGGAGAAGTTATACTTTGGGACGACTCATATCCACACTATGTCGAAAATAATACAGATAAATATAGAGTCATTCTCTTTTGTGATATTGTGAGACCAATGAATTGTGTAGGAACTGCATTAAATAATCTATTGTTAAACCTACTATCTAAATACGCGATGAAAAATTGAAAATCTCATTGGGCGACCTTAATAAACACGGGTTTCTCAGGTCTAACAAGAAATAGCCCAACTTGTAAGACCCTCCGCGCGAAGTGCGATCCAACTATGATCGTACTACTTTCCACATACTTACGAGAGTTTGGTCTATGATGATCCAGTACCTTCTTCATAGATAGAATCCTTCTTAGAGACACATTGTTACAATGCATAGTATTTAATTCAAGATTAACCGGTTCTTTGTACCTTCCCCATACACTGTTTAAAAACAAATCGATATGTTTGGGATTAGTAGTGTCAGTTATCATCAGAGAACATGTTCGCCCCATTTATATTCTGTGTGATAAAAAATATCACTAAAAAATAAGAATGCCTGAGTTTTTTACAACTATAAGTAAGCGTAAGGAATTTGATAAAAGAATTAAACAGAAAATTGATCAGTTAGTTAACCTGTCTGACTTAGCCACTAACCGTGATCGAGAAGCCGCGATAAAAATCCAGCGATCTTGGAGGAGGACAAAGACCCCTGAACACAAATTGAAACTAGCCCAATTGGTTAACAAGCTGACCAAAAATTACATACAGATGAATAAAGTCAATGAAATATCACGACAACTGGAGAATATGAAGTTATACAACCGTAATAAAAACGGAAATGTGATAATGACAAATATAAATCTCAGGAAAAAGTAAGATGAACAGATTTGTCAATTCTACAGCTCTTACTGTGTCATTATCTTATATCCTAACAAATATCCAGAACCGTTCAAATTTTAGAAAGGAATACGTCATACCACTTATAG
>Ga0207890_1000572_pt1 | contig 10721 bp, 5 predicted proteins | sample LinPmetageLP48_FD_184059 | JGI IMG/M metagenome (GOLD analysis project Ga0207890, IMG submission 184059) | Marine viral communities from the Pacific Ocean - LP-48 (SPAdes) | ecosystem: Environmental > Aquatic > Marine > Oceanic | place: Pacific Ocean | collected 2011-06-13
CCATAAGCTTTTTGATATGTTCTATATATTCCACCAATTGATAAACTAAGTTTTTTACCTATTGGTAATCTAAATCTTACATCTGCAGATCTATAATCCAAATCTACTAATTCATTTTTAGTTTGTTCAAGTTTTATAATATAATGATCAGCTAGATATCTTAAGAATATCTTAGAATTTCTAAAATCATCTCCTTGTTGTTTACCCTTAGACATTTCAAATAAGTACTCTAGGCCATTAGTATTGCCTTCATTACTTTTCTGTCCTATGTTAGTCTCTGTACCATCATAAAATCTATCTTTATCTTCATAATCAAAAAATGCTAGTTTTCTTAAACCAAAAGTATACGTAGCATCATTAGGAATTCTAGGTGTAGTTTCTTCTAAATAATTATACTGTGTTACGTAAAATGATTTGACAGGTTGTATGGAATTATTTTGATCATAACTAGCGTACAATGTGCTATATTTAAATATGTCTTTTAAAAATTGAGCGTTAGCGTTTAAGCTAAACATCATTATTAGTAATAATAGTTTTTTCATTAATTTCCTTTTTTAACACTTCTTGCAACAACAGGACGTGAATTGTTAGTACTTGGTTTTGAATTATAACTTGGTCTAGAATTAAAACTAGGTTTACTGTTAAAGCTAGGTTTGTTGTAACTAGGTTTATTATAAATAGGTTTTAGCTTATTATAATTAACTCTTGGCTTTAAAACTGGTTTATAGCTTACAACTGGTTTCTTATTTAGAATCACTCTAGATCTACTTGGTCTATTGATTATATTGTTTTCAATACTAGTTCTTCTGCTAGAGTTATAAACTACATTATAACCTTGATTATTAAAAGGTCCTTGATTCCAAGGTCTCATATAATAATCCCAGTAATTCCATGGTCTGTAAAAACTAGAATAATAAGAATAATAGTTACCATGATAAAAATTAAAATCTAACCACAAAGGTCTCATTCCCCAGTAACCATAGTTATTAGCAAAATAAAATCTTGGTGTTATTGGTTTAATAACAAAACGTATAATATTAGTATCGTAGTTGCTAAACATAGAAACATCTGTAGTCTCTGTTATAAGCATAGTGTCGTTAACATATTGATAACTTCCACAGCTACATAGTAGCATAACTAATAATATAAGTTTTTTCATATTTAAAATTTATTTGATTGCACTTCGTTTAGATGTTCTTGTAATTGCTTAACAGTATCTTCAGGTAATTCTAATGATAAACCACCATCTATTCTAAAAACAACATCACCATTGTTATATATTATAACAGTTGGCAAATATTCTACCTCTTCTTCTTTAAAAAACTTACTATGCTCGCTTATAAATAAAGTATGTGTATTAAATTCTTTAAACTTTTTTAATGATATTTGCTTGTCAACTAAAAACTTAGCACTAAACTGTACTACGCTAATGTCATCTTTATATTGACCAAAGCTTAATGTTGTGAATAAAAGCCCTACTATTATTATTACATGTTTCATTAGTTTTTAATTTTGTATAATCTTTCATCAAATGTTTTAAGCATTTCTTTTATCTCATCAACATCCTTTTCAATATTATCTACTTGCTCAATTACTTTTTCAACGTTAGATCTTATTAGTTCATCTTTGTACTTAAACTCCATGCTAGATATTTCAGGCTTAGGTTCTGTCATAGCAACTGCTATATCAGACTTTAGTGTAAAATAAGTTGTAGCTAATGCTATAGTAAATCCTACTATTGTACCTATAGTTTTAAGGTCAAGTGTTACTTGAGTTTTTTCGCCTATTTCTTGTGCCATTAGTCTTCTTTTATTTCAAAATTTTTATCACCTAGTTTTTTAGTCTTATAGTCTCCTCCCATTAAATATCCATCTTGAATAAGTTTAGGATTTTTAAATCTTAAAGTATCACCTTTTTGTCCAGCAACACTTTCTTCGCTACGTAAAACGTATTTTCCTTTTTTATCTTCTTGTACTTCACCAGTGTTTTCTCCAACTGTTATACCGTTATCATGCAAAGGTGATGCGTAAAAGTTTGGTATTTTTATTCCTCCCATTTTATTTTTTGTTTTCGCATTCACATTCATAATTTTTAAACATTAATTTATACATTAATGAGTTCCATGCTTTTTTAATTTTTACTATCATCTTTTTTTTCTTGTAGTTCGATTATTTTTTTAACTCTTGCTTCTTCGTATTTTAAAGCTTTTATCTGTTGCTTAGTTAGTCCTAGTTTTAACAACGTTTCTTTTTGTTGTTTAGTGCTAGTTTCTTTTTTCATTTTATTTACTTTTTCTTTAAGTATCATTTGTGGTGTCATTTCTACTTTGTCTTCAACACCATAGTATGGTAAACCAAGATCCCATGTTGACCAACCCATTAATAAAGCAACTTTTTGCCATTTATCAGAACTATCACTTGTTACAGCTCTTAAATTGTTTATTTTTTGTATTGCTCTATCTAATGGTACGTTTGTTAAACCTGAAACTACTTGAGCAAATGCTAAATAAGCAGGATTGTTTAAGTTAAAGCCTTCTTGACTCATTTTTTCACGCTCCCAAGATAATGTATTAAGACCACTTGTTAGTTTTCTAACTTTAGAATCAAGAGGTGGCGAAAAACCAAACAAATCAGATATAGCTTTTCTAAATTCAGGTGTTCCTTTTTCCTTGTTAGCTTGTTTGTATATAGTTATTAAAGCGTCTTTTGTAGCAACAACTGCTGCTCCTTGTATACCAAGACCTCTTAAAAGTGAATCAGCCATACCATTTGCTATTCTACCTGTTTTATCTTCTTGTTCTTCATCTTCTTCACTAAATGCTAAAGCAAATAACGCTGTTTGTAGCGCGTTAAATATAAGGTTTTGCATAGCTCCATAGTAAATTATTTTAGAGACATTAGTTTTCCAGTCGCCTCTGCCGTTTATAAGATCTTGTGTTGATCTTTTTATTATACGATTGTACTGCATTGGTGTGTTTGCAAAAGCTAGTATTACACGACCAGCACCTGACGCTTGTTGTTGTGATATTTTACTTGGATTACTCGACTGTTGACTTGTTTCTGCAATTGCATAGAAATCATCAAACGCTTGTTTTTCTGCAGCAGCTTGATTCATACCACTTTTAACATAAGCTTTTACTTGGTTTCTATAAAATGTAGAACCACCAGCTGCGATAGCAAAACTATCTGCTATTCTTGTAAGAATAAAACCTTTGTTAAGTAATAAGTTTAGAAATGCTTTTGGTTTGTTAGAGCTCTCTGCTACAGCGTCTGCTATTTCAGATTCACTAACATTGATTTTTAATCCATCACGTCTTTCAACCAAGTAAGGTGAATTAAACAATGTCATAAAATCTTTCCAGTATTGTTTTTGATTAGCAAAAGCTTTACCAGCAGCTATAAGATTATTATTACCAAAGTTTATAAAGTTAACCGCAGATATAGTTTGTAGCACTGCAGACCTTGTGTTTAAGAACATTATAGCACCAACAGAGTTATTTAACCAGTTTAATAATCCATCTACAATTCTTGAATTACCTATAGGTCTATTAGAACCTGACTTCATCCTACGTATAATATCACGTAAAGCCTCTACATATCTAGGACCATAAGCAGCTTCAAGTTTATTCATAACTTTGTCTGAGAATATTATATCAATATTTTCATTAAACTCTTGCATGTATTCTTTTCTGTTAACTTTATTTATTTCGTTAACAATGTCTGATGTTATATTTCCAGCTAACCAAGTTTGACTAGGTTTAGGGTATGGCTTACCTTTTTGTATGTTTATTAATTCATCTACAAAAACATCTAACTCAGCGTTATTATCTATAAAATCATTTAATTCTTTAGCATCTCTTTTAGATAAGCCAGGAACTTCCATACCTTGTCTCGTCCACACTGCGACTCTAGCAGCTTGACCAAAAGTAAACCCTCCAATACCTGTTTTCTTAGATAATGACTTAGGTAGTGTCTTAAGACTATTCTTTAATGCTTTAAAATCATTTGCAGCAGATATCTTAGCTCTAGTTACAGCTTGCTCTGCTCTATTATAAGGGTCAATTAAATTATCTTGAAAAAATTGAAACTGCGCATCACCAACTTTTCCTTTACCTAAAAAATTATATATTAAACCTACAAAATCTTCTGCAGATGGTGTTGTAAAGAAAGTAAACTTACCTTTACCAGCTCCAACTGTTTGTGCTCTTGCTCTAGAAAATTCAGCTTCAGATTTTATACCTGCGCTATCTTCAAGGATATCATTTATAATTTTATCAAAAGTTTTTGTTTTACTAAATTTAGCTATTTGAACTTTAGATTTTACATCAACTTGATCCAATATTTCTGCAACAGCTTTTACATTTTTAATCGCATCATCAGCAAAATAAAAATCATTATAACCTTCTGCTGTTTTGCTTATAACCCAAGTTGCTTTTGCTTGTGGTGATCCATCTTCTAAACCTGTTATGTTTTCTATTGGTAAATTTAAACCTATACCATCTAAAAACATTTTAATGTCTGTAGCAGCTATTTGCGGTCTAGCCGTTAATACAAATATATCTTTGCTACCAAATTTACCTTGACGTTTTAAAGCTAAATCTGCAAGTGGTCCTTTTTGAGTACCTTTGCCTACGTTTTCAAAATTATCAAAATTAAATGTAGCTCCAGCTTCTTGTAATTCACTAGCTTGTTCTGCAAACTGAGCAGCTGATATTTCTATAGTAGTTCCGTCAGCTTTATTAACTATAACTTTTTCTTTTGTTTTAGCTAATGTATCATCAAAATCAAACACACTAATACCTTTAGGTTTTGTATTTAACGCTCTTGAAAATTTAAGAGTTTTATCATAATTACTTAATGTTTCTACTTTTTGCTCTGTTGTTACGTTTTCAGGCAATTTAGGAGTAAATTGTTGCGTAAGCGCCGAGTTTTGTTTTGATTTAGGTTTGTTTATACTATTTATATAAACATTCATTTTTGCTTTAGCGCTTTTAACGCTTCTAGGAGTGTCAATTCTATAACTACCGTCTTTGTTTTTATATAATCCTAAAATTTCTAATATTAATTTGTTTTGAAGACTTATACTGTTTGGTGTTATTTGTGAGTTAGTTAAACCTAAGCCTAAGCTTTCGGCTATAGTCATTATTTTACCATCTTTATAAGTAATATATTCATTTAGATTTATGTTAGGATTACTTAATAAATATCTAACCCATATGTTAGGGTTAGTCATTTTATAAAACTCTGAAGGAAGTTTTGGTCTATAACCAGCTTTTGTAACCATGTCATCGTCAGTTTTTAATAACTGACCTTGAACATAATTATCTTTAATAAAATTCATGTTTTTGTTAATATTATCATTAACTAGTCCATCAATTATAATCTTAACAACATTGTTAGCAGGTAAAGTATGTTCTGCTTCGTAAACCTTTACTGCTTTACCGTTAACATTTATAGTGGCTTTAAGGTCTGATGTAGAAAAGAAAACAATAGGAGCTAAAACTCTAATAGGATGGTTTGGTAAATTAGTTTGCGTTGTTAACCAAGATGACCAAAACTCTATTTTGCTTGGAATTATTTCACCGTCTTTGTTTTTTATGGTCTTGTTAATAAAATTAACGATTTTATTTAAAACTTTTATTTTTTCTTTTTGTTCTTTTTGAAATATAGGGTTTTTAAGTAAAGATCTTCTTTGCTCAGGTTTTAACTTACGATACTTTACTTGATCTTCTGCCGCTTTGTTTATTAAGTCTTGATCTGTTTTATTTATTATTTTACCTTCTTTTGGAACTTTGTTTTTATCAACAAAATACTCATTATTTATTTTTTTAGTATATTGTTTTATAAATCTAGGATTTAAATCTATAAACTCTTTAGATAAAGGTTTAGTAAAAACTTCATTAAATTCATTTATATTATTTTTTACATCTTTATTAAAAACCCCTCTTCTACCTCTATTGTTAATAGCATCCATAGCTACGCCATTTCTTCCTAAGAAAAAGTTTAAACCTAAATCAACCATAGATAAGGCAACTTCTTCGTTTCTTGTTTGTTTTTGCTCAAGACTTAATCCATCACTATAAGCGTTTTTACCTCCTTGATATAGATTGTAACCTTTTTCTTTTAATATTACTCTAGGATTTTTATTTGTAATATTACTTATATTTTCTTTATTATCAACGTCAGTTTTGACACGAGTTTTACTAAACTTAACACCTGTCTTAGATCTTGCTTGTTTACTTGGGACAGCTTTTTCAAACATCATGTTTCTAAGAGAAAGCCCAACTAAGCCTTTTATAGTTTGAGCTTCAGAAGCTCTATATACAGGTTTTTGCATATCTCCAAGTAATTTTTTATAATCTTTTAAAGTTTTACTTTTATCTAAAACAAATTGACCTTTGTCATTCTTTTTATATAAAGCTTTTTTAACGTTTTCAGGTATAAACGTAGCTTTACCACTATCTTTATCAAATGCGTCAGGAAGGTTTTTAAAATCTCTTTGCGCGTTTTTATTAAGAAACTGTTTTACATTTGTTAAGGCTCCAGATTTAGCATCTTTTTTTGCTATATTTTTACTTTTATCTGTAAAAACTTTAGCAGGCATACCTGTTGCTTTTTCCATTAAAGCAGCAACAGCAGGTCCTATGTTTTTAGTTTGACCGAAACTTGTTATTGATCCTAACGCTTCTAAATCAGACTCAATAGCTTTGTCAAACTGCTTGTTAACTTCTTCATTTATTTCAGCAATGCTTTTACCTTTTGTTTCAATTTTTAATCCCTCATAAAAAGAAGGTGTGAATTGATTTGTTGCTCTAGGTATTTGAGCTTTTTTACTAACAACTTCTGGTTGTTTTGTTTCTTCAGCTATAACTCCTTTTGCTTCTGTAACATCTGTAGTAAACTCTTGGCCTAAAACTCTTTGTGAAGCTTCTATTGCTCTAGCAGGTAAATATTTGTTTATATAAGCAGCAAGAGGCACATTTGAATCTGGCTTGTATTCTGCAATTAAATCTATAATCCCTCTTTTACCTGTGTTAATTTCATCAGTTAATAATTGTCTATCAAAATTAGGAGCTTCGCTTCTTTTTTCTACTATTCTACTAACTATAGGCGCGAACTGTTCTATTATTTCAAACGCACCGTCTTTACCGCTAGTGTCATATATTTCTTGTACTTTATTAGAAGCTTGTTTGCCTTTGTCTGTTTGAGTAAATCTAACTATAACATCCTCTATTACATTAGTAGCATCAGCTGTCTTGCCTTCTGTTATTATTTTACCTGTAACACCTTTTGTAGCTACTTTGGTTATTCCTTTACCAAGTCCTTTTACTTTACCAGCTTTTATGTCTTTAAACCTTTGGCTATAGTCTTTTACAAAGTTTATTACGTCTTGTGACTTGTTAAACTTAATATCTTTAATACCAAAGTCTTGTAAAACTTGTCTAACAAAATCCATTAATTTAGTTACTAAACTAGAGTTTGGTTTAATCGTACCATCATAAACAGCTTGACTAAATATTTGTATAGTTTCATCTGCTAAACCAGCTGGATCTAATTTACCATCTGCTACATCTTGTTTGTATTGGTCTAATCTTTCCTTAAACTCTCCTTCTTCAAGAAGCTTAGTGTCTATTTTATTTATTTCTACTTTTAGATTTTCTGCTATAGCTTTAGCAACTTCAGGATTTTTTCTTATAGTTTCAAACATTATAGCATGTCCAGCTTCGTGGAAATCATCACTCATGTTAATGCTGCTGCTCGCTACGTCTGGATTTAAAATAATCTCTTGTTGTCCAGTGTTAGGATCTTGTATAACAAAAGCAGGTTGCAGTAAAGCCTCTTCAATATTAAAGTCTTTACGTAGGTTACCTTCTTGTATTTTTGTTTGTAAAAAACTTTCAATTTCACTAGATCCTTTTAGATCAGTTTTAGATGTTATGTTTTTAAAACCTTCAAAAGTTTCACCTAAAGTTTCAATGTCTTTTACTATTACTTTAGCTTTATCTTTAACAACAATATCATTAAGTTCTTTGTTTATTTCATTAACTCTAGTAGATTGCTCTTCGGTTAAAGCAGATTCATTAACTTGTTTTATTTCTTGAGATAATTTATTTTTTTCTTTTAATAAATTTACTATTTCTGGTTTAGCGCCATCGGATAAATTTAAAGGCTTTATTTGGTTTACAGCCTGTTGTGTTTGTATAAAATTCTTCTTTACATTAACACCTTGGTCTTTTGTTATTATCCCTTTGTTAATTTGTTTTTTAATATTTCTATCTAAAACGTCTGCGCTTATAGGGTTTTGAGCTATATTAATAATACTTTCATCTGCTAAAGAGCCACTGTCAAAAGCAGCGACTATATTTAAACTGTTAGACTGTCTTAGCTCTTTATTAATCTGCATTTCTTCTGAAATATTTTTAATGCTAATTAAATTAGATCCAATTGTAACAGGACTACTTTTTAATCCACCAACCATTTCTAAACCAATTTCCCTAACGTCCATTTCTTGGCCAGCAGCTAATCTACCAGCAGCTTCTCCAGTTCCACCACCTACTACTTCTATAGAACCACTAGCCAATCCTGAAACTTTTTTTCTTCCTCCAGCGTCAATTATTTTAGCACCAACACCTTTAGCTAACCCAGCTGTTAAACCTTCTATAGCACCTATAGTAATTCCTCTATTTCTTGATTTTGTTGTTAATTCTTCTAGTTTTTCTTCATTTTCTAATAATTCTCTAACATTTTCTAGAGTTAGTTCATCTTGTATTTCTTCTTGAAGTAATTCTGAAAAAGTTAATGCTGTTTCCATAGCAGCCGCTTGCATACCAAAACCACCAGCTATTGCCCCACCAGCAGCAGTAACGCCGGCTAAAGGACCACCTATACTCCCAGCGGCAGCGCCTATTGTTCCGCCACCAACAACACCAACGGTTGTAGCTGTCCTAACATCTTCTGATCTCATTGAACCTAGCTGCGTCGCCATTGAAGATATTAACGTAGCTGGTATAATAGTTGGGTTTGAAACTGCTCCTTTTATAAAACCCCAAATACCACCTCCGCTGTCTTCGTATATCCTGTTGAAATCTCTCATTTCATCAGTTTGCATTGTTTGTTTTGCTGATTTTTCATTAGAAGCAATGTATTCTAAAATTTCTTCATCAGCTGTATCGCCACCTTTATTATAAAGTTCAAAAACTGGGTCTATAACATTACTTTGGCTATAACCTGTTATACCACTTCTATATAAATCTCCTATTAAATCAATAATTGGATTTTCTGGAAACACAGTCTCTAAATATGTTTCTTCTTCAGGAGTTGTTTCTTGTTTTCTTACGTTTTGTATTTCTTGATATAAATTTCTAGCAGTGTTATCTAACTTGTTAGCATAACTATACTCGTCTCTTTTACCTTCTTTAAAATCTTTTTCTATTTGTACTCTAGCTAAATCTATTATTTTTAATTGATCTTCAGTTTCTAGATCATCGTAAACTACATTACCAATAGAATCTCCTAAAGCAGATGATATTTGTTTTTTAGCATCTAAATAAAGATCTTTTTCTTTTTCTTTAAGATTTTTTAATTCTTTTTCTTTTTTTAATTCTTCTTTACGAAGCTCTAAACCTATTCTAGTAAATAATTCTGGTTTAATAACTTCAAAATTATTAGGATCTTGCTTTTTTATTTTTAACTCATCAACTTTTTTCTTGTTAAAAATATCTACATCGTTAATGCTTCTAAATTTTGGTAATTCCGATAAACCATCTATTGATTCTGATTCCGTATTTTCTGTCGACTCTACAGTTGGAATCGCACCCGCAGAGTCTTTTGTCTTTGCTTCTTCAGCAAAATTAAATTCTTCTTCAATTTCTTCAGTTGGACCTGCTACTGGGTTATCAATATCCCATTTAGCTAACGCCTCAATTCTTTCTTTACTGGGCAATAATATTATACTTTCGATGTATTCTTCTCTAGTCATTTAATTTTATTTTACTGGATTTTGTTCTGCAAACTGTTGAGCTTTTGCTTTTTTCATTTCTGCCATATCAAATACTGCTGCGTCAGCTTGTACGCTAGGTAATTGATTAGTTGTAAACTGAACTAAATAATTTTTCATGAAATATTCTTTATACTTTTTCATGAATAAAACTTTCTTATCTTGTGACAGTGGTAGGTCAGTTTCGTATGACCAACTAGATCCGTAAGCATTAGCATCTTGTACCATTTGATCGTCTTCTTCATCACTGGTGCCTTTGCTTATATACATGTTCCAAGCAGCTATAGCTTCTTGTTCGCTGTCTAAAAGACCTGCAACTTCAGCATTAATAAATGGAGTTACTTTTCTTTCAATTTTATCCATGTCATATCTAAACACGTTTCTACCTTTTCCGCCTCCTATATCTATAATTTCATAATCAGGTTCTCCTTGTGGTGTCATTACAACAAACTCTTCACTTATTTTAGCATTAGGCATTAGCTCCTCTGTCTCAGCGTTTACCATTTCAGGGCTAAATATATTAACCTCTGTTAATAGCTTAGACATCATTTTACTAATTTGAGGTGTTGATGCTATTAAGTATGTATCACTGTCTAACAATATTTTTAAACTAGAGCTATTTAATATTAATGGTGAATAAAAACCAGGACCCGTAAACATTAGTTGTTGTGATCCATCGCCTAGTAACCTTAATTCTACATCGTAACCATCAGTTTTAGTAAAAC
>Ga0207890_1000577_pt1 | contig 10650 bp, 16 predicted proteins | sample LinPmetageLP48_FD_184059 | JGI IMG/M metagenome (GOLD analysis project Ga0207890, IMG submission 184059) | Marine viral communities from the Pacific Ocean - LP-48 (SPAdes) | ecosystem: Environmental > Aquatic > Marine > Oceanic | place: Pacific Ocean | collected 2011-06-13
GCCTCTACGTCTTTTAAACCTTCAACAGTTTCCTTATTGCTATCACTAATAGATTCAGCTAACTTGTCAATGCTTTTTGCTAAATCATCAACATTCTTTTCTGCTTTACCAGTATCTACGTCTAATTCAAATTCTCTTACTGTTGCCATTTTGCTTCGCTTTTAATTTTTTTGTATGCTGATTTTATTGTCTTTGGTAAATTGTATTTGCCTTGTGCTATCCTGATATTTTCAGTTTCTCCTTTGGCTACTTTTAAAAGGTCTAATATGTTTTTAATCATTGTACGTTGTTTAGAAGCTCAAGCGAACTCTTGCCATTGGTTAAATCCGTTGTAATACTATTTATCTTATAAGATTGTTGTCCTATGGTCATATAGTCATTCATCTGAAGGTCATAGAGGACTTTTAAAGGCATAAAAGCAGACACCTTAGTGATTCGCCTTCTTGAACTAAATACATCACTTATATACGTTTTGTATTCTTGTTCAAATAAAGTTTGTGTAAATGTAGAATCCCCTGTGTATTCATTAATCTCTAAAGAATAGTTTAAATTCTTTGTACTTGTGCTTGAGGAAAGCGACAACGAATTAGATGGAATAATATATGCGTTTTGTGAAGCCCCTGCGTTTGAAGCTGATTTTAAATATATAGGTGTAACAACAGTTGGAGCAGAGGCTGTTGCATTAACTCCGTAGAAAATTAAAGGCTCACCAAAATAGGGTTGTTGATTGCTGTCTACAAAAAACCCATATTGAATAGTAGTAGAACCAAATACAATTGGAGATGCGTTTTGATTTGATAGCCTTTCAAACATCATGTGTTCAAATGGGGCTTCTAAAATGTATTCCTTATTAGGTGCATCAAAATCTTGACCATCTTGCGTGTATCTTAACTCACCCCAACCAATGTTATTTGATTCTCCATATTGATTTGCTAAGAAAGTTTTTGTGCCTTTGTATTTAAAGTTTATTTGTCTAAATGGTAAGGCAACATCTACTGTGCTTTTAGTTATGTCTAAAAATCCGTTGATGTCAAAATTACCTCCACTAGAATTGTTTGTTCTGTCGGCATAGTAACTATCTAAAGTTCTGACAACAATAACCCCAGCACTATTAACAAAAGCTGTTAGATTAAACATTTTAAATAGCCCTGTAATAAAATCAATAATTCTCATCTCAGGTATTTGTTGAGCTATAACAAAGTATAATTCTGAACTTAATGAATCTACAATATTGCTATTTGTTAATACGTTTGTAAAAGCAACTTGAGGACTTGTATCTGTGTCTCCTGTAAAAGTAAATTCTATATTTCCTTGTGTAAATTCTAAACTTTCTGCTGAATTTAATTCTATCGTATATGTTCCACTTGGAAACAACTGACTTAGCGTAAATACATCTTCTTGATTAAATTTCTCAAAAAAAGTTTGTCCATTTCTTAATATTCTAATATCATATTTAACATCAGTCTGTTCAGGGGTTATGCTCAAAGCACCATCAATTATCCCTTTAAATGCCAAAGTTGTGTCTACTACAATATTAGCTCCTGCTCTACCTATTATCGTGCCTCCTGTATTTGCTTGTGACCAAGCATCAACTTGAACCCAGTTTGTAGTTGTTTGTTCTTCAGGTGCAACAGTTCCACTTTTTCTATGTAGCCACATATAAAGGTTATAGAAAGTAGAATTGCTTGTGCTAAAGAAATCAGTAGAAAAGTCTATTGATGGATATGTTGTTTCTATCGCTTGTATTATCTCATATAAACGAATAGCATATTTTAAATCAGACCATAGAACTCCTCCTGTTGCGTTAGTGCTATGATAGTATAAATTACCAGCTTGGTCTTTAGTTGAATTGTCTGAATTATAAAATAGCCTTTGTGTATGTGTTATCAATGGAGCTATAATGCTTTGTAAGCCATTAGTCATTGCTCCTTTAATTCCAACATTAGGACTTGTTGTCCCGTATTTATAAGCTCTATTTAAGCTATTAGGAAATGTCAATGATGACAACTCAGATTCTCCAAGAATGTCCTTTAGGTTTATTGTATTACCAAAGAAAGTAATCTTGTAAGCGTATGGTAGATTTTTTTTAAGCTCTACTCCTGTTAGTTGTATGAATCCAGTTTTAAAAGGTATAAAGTTTAACTCAATAGAAGCAGATGCTTTTTGTCTTGCATCAAATCCATTATCAATGTTAAAATTATAGTAGTGTTTAAATATCTTGTTGTTTGAACTACTAGCTGGTACAGTAAAAGGCTGAGTAAACTCTGTAAATACCTTCTCTATGTCTTTAATGTTTTGAATTGATTGAGTCATAGAAACAGTCTCATCTGCAAATAAGTCTATTCTTTCACCTCCTATGTACAGTTGTAGCTTTTGCATTATCTGACGTTGTTTATGTAGTCAAACGCATCCTCAAACTCTACTGTGTATTCAATTAGCTTATCGTTTAAAGATGTTTTATAAACTAAATCAGAACTCTTAACCATTACAGGCACAACCTCTACTCCTGAACTTGATGTGCTTGGTCTAGTCATCCATACATAGTTTGACAATAGCAATTCTTCAAACATACAATTAGCCTCTTCAGGGTAATATCCTGAATTAAATATGTTGCTTTGTGTCCCTTCTGTGTTAAAATGTTTTTTAGCAGCACTATTTACATTATAAGTCACAGCTCCTGTTGTGTTTATAATATTCCTTTGGAAACTTTCCGTTGTTCTGTTTAGCCTTTTGACATTCTTTAAAAAGAAATAAATGTCTTGAAGCATTCCGTACTTATTGACAAAGGTGAACTTGTTTCCTGTGCCATACTTTGAACAATCAACTCTGTTTATTTTTAGCACTTGAGTAATTTCGCCCTCTCCACCTATTTCTTCTTCGGTAGTAGTGTAATTTTCATAAGATAATTCATAATCTTCACCATTTCCTTTCATATAAGGAGCTTTTCCAGCAACTCCCACAGGAACAAATATCTGACTTGTTCCAGCACTATTTTTAGAACATACTAACCAAGCAGGGGCAGTTCGTGATGGAAATGGTATTGAAGGATTAGCACCCTCCATAAATGTACCAAAGCCATCAACACCTTTTACAGTAGTATTAACTATATCTGATGTAGGACTGCCTGTTCCATTTGCTCCTGCATAACCAAAAATCTGTAATTGAATTGTTAGTTCTTGAATTGCGTAAACCCCATTGAAAGAAGTAGTAAAATAATCTCTAGCAAGTTCCGCATATTCAAAGACAACATTACTTCCAGCGGTTGTGTTTTTAAGTAGAGTATATCTTAATGTCCCACCAATACTAATTTTTAATGTTGTTGATAATGTATTTGATGCTGCGGTAGCATTTATATATTGTGGACTTCTAAGTGCTTTCTGTGACATTGTATTTTATTTTGATTCTCCGAATAATATTTTATTTTCTACGTCTAAGACAAAACCATTGAAAATCTCATCTGCATATTTCTCTATGCCTTTGTTGAATGGTTTAGAAAAGAAGAATGAAGGTTTTAATCCTTGACGAAATACTGATTCTCTAATTGCATAAGCATTGAGTCCTCTTGATTGTGACCATTGTTTAAAGTGCTTAACTGAGGGCTTCCTTCCCTCTTTAAAACTATACGGACTCTTTCCACCTTTTTGTTTCCATATCTTTCCCTTGTTGTTCTTTCTATTGAACTGGCTTGTGGTTTTTCTTGTGCCTCCTGCACCCCTTACTCCTTTGTCTTGAAACTCTCCATAGTCCTCCATTAAAAACTCTAACAAGAAAATTCCTTTTTCAGAATCTAATTCATAAGAAATAGAATTATATAAAGGGCCATCACCCTTTTTCAACTTAGTCAGGTTTGACCTAGATTGTTGAACTACATATTTACCATATGCGTTTAAAGCCTTTTTTAGATTTATATATTTATTGGTTGCCATCAGCAAATATAAATATCATTGTAAATCATCACATCCATAGTAGCACCCCATCCAGCTAACTCATTCTCAAACCTATCATAGAAAGGTTCACAAGTAGGATTGCCATCAAGCTGATATTTGTCTGTAAACAACTGACCCATTCTTAATACTTGAATGAGCTTATTTAATACGCTAAGTTGAGTGTTTAAAATGTCTTGATGGTTATTGTTGCCTGTGAATATGTCAATCGTTTCCTCTTTAGATTGGTCTACCATATCCATCGCTAAGACTGTAATGTTAAACCTGAGAACTTGCTCCTCGTCTGTTACGTTATTAATAATAATATGACACATCGGAAAGATGTCTTGCTTGTTTAAATTGACATCAGATAACTCTCCTGTTGTTACTGTGTTTACATTAGGGTCACCTAGCAACTGAGTCTTTATCGTTTCGGTTAATTGATAAAAACCTCTGATTGCTTGATTGTCGTTATTGCTCATTTTATCTTTCTTTTAATTTGTTCAGCTTCTAGCTCGTTTTTGTCTTTCATAAATGATAACATCATTAGACATTCGTGCATTCCTAATTTGGTGATATGTTGAAATCTTGTAATATCTCCTTGAGCGAGTCCAAATAATGATTGATACCAACCCCATTTTCCTGAGAAGCTAGAAACTCTGTCAAGTCCAAGTCCTGATTGCTTTCCAAATAGCTCATCATAACTGTCGATAATTCTAGTCCTAAATTCCACAAAAAAAAAATTGAACTTAGCACAGCATCCATTGGCATATGTAAAGCGTTTGGATAGCTCTCAGTTTTGTAGTCCTGAACATTGTAACTCTCTTTATAAGTGTTCTCAATAGGTCTGTATAAAACATTCATAGCTCGCTCCATATTCTCCCAGTCTCCTATGTATGTGTCTAGGTCAATGTATTCTCCTAGTGATAATTCATCAAGGTTTGGGTGCATACCATACTCAATACCATCTAATTTAAATCTCCTTACCAGTTTAGGTTTTTGCTCAAACATATCTGTGAGCAGAGAACTGATTTCATTTGTGTCATTGTATTTTAATTGCATGACAGATTTAAGAGGCATATTGCAAAATATCTCAATCATCTTAGCCTGAAGAAATCTTTCATCTTCATTGTTTTCTTGTATTTTAAGAAACTTTTGATACTGAGATAGCTTGATATCTGATAATGATGTTGGTATGTTAACCTTAATCTTCATAATTATATAACGTAATTTTTAGACTTATTTTCTTTGAACTAATTTAATAAAAAAGGGCGGACATTTCTGCCCACCCAAATTGCCTAACCAAAAGCAACTAAACTATAATTTGTGTCTCTTATTTAATTCTTCAATATAGATTTGATTCTCCAGTTCCATCTCTAAATGATGTATGGCTTTAGCTATGTCCTGAGTGATTGGGTTGTTAGGTTTCTTCCCAGCTCTCATAATATAAGTGAGTGCAGTCCCTAAGTTGTAGTTGTCATCTTGAAAGTCCCATACTACGTTCTTAGCTTCTATCTTCATATACTTGCCTAGATAATACTTTGGTGATTGTTTCATCTGTCAGAGGCTTCTTGACAAGCACTAGAGCAAACACCCCATTCTTGTTCTATTCGTGTTCCACATTCTGTGCATTCACCTTCGTAATCTACCAGGTAAGGATTTCCAATGTCTATATAGCTCATACTTTGTAAGTGTTAAATATTTCTTGAATCTCTTTTATTTTTAACTTGGTTAAGTTAGTCATATATTTTGCATCTGAGACAGCTAGTCTCCCATCTTGTTCTTGAACTCTTAATCTGCCTACATAGGTAGTTATTTCCCAAAAAGCTTCAATGACTGCTACCAGTTCTTTGTTATTTGGTTTGGCTTTGCTCCACTTGTCTAATAATTCGATAATCATCTTGGTGTTGCTTGTATATAATAAATCGTCTGTGTCTTTTATCATAATCCAAATATATACTTTAAAAGTGCAGTTCCAGCAAATGGAAACAAACAAAAGGCTATTATCAATGTGAAGCCAAAGGCGTATGCTTTGTAATCTTCTAATGTTCTAGGTCTTTTCATCTTGGCTAGGTTTTTAAAAGGGAGGTTTTACCCTCCCCTATTTATTTTGATTGTTTAATTATAAGTGTTTCAGTTTTATTATAACATTCAGGAACATGCCTAAAGTCTTGCCATAATAAAGTCTTTACTGATTCCTTTTCTGAATTAACAACTAACTCCCCTTGCATAAATTCTGATTCATCAGAGATATGATTTTTAAACTTATTAAGTTTTTCTTTTGATTTAGGAGTCCCTTTGTGATTTTTCCAATCAGGGTTGCTACAATAGAAGTAGGCATATTGTTGCACTAATTCATCTGTCCATATAATTTTCTTTTTCATGTTACTATAATTGGTTAGGTCTACAAGATACGACATCTTGGGTTATCCACAAAATGTTTTACAACCTTATCTTAGCTGACGTGGTATTTGCCTCTGTTAGGATTCTGAAGTTGGTATGACACAGCGTATCTGATTCCATCTAATGCGTGATTCCATTTGTCTATGGGTGTGTTTGATTTTCTCTCTAACCAACAATAGTTGTTCAGCTCCTTAATTAGATTGATACTATTCTCTTCCACTATAAGGTCATAGTCTTGGAGTAAGCTAATGCCATAAGTGATTGAACCTTGTCCTTTGATTGAAGGCACGATATTACATCCTTTGGCTTTTACCTCAGATATTAATCTAGGCTCCGCTGAGTCTCCTACAATAAGGTCTGTCTTAGCGTGTTTAAGGTTTAAGTCAGCTATCTGAGATGTGGTTAGTCCTTTGATATAAAAACATTCCCTTAGATAGATGATTTTATTTGTTGAATCTATATTGGTTTCACATAAAGTATTTTCATCTGAAGCAAATCCATAGTCTTGTCCAAAGACAGAAACACCAACTTTCTTAAATTGACCTACCTTCCAGTTTGTGAATATAACCCCCTCTGCTTTGCTTAACCAACCTCCAAGCATCTGATGTTTGTATTTCTCAGGTCTGCGTTGTCTTATGTTTTCTATCTGTTGTATATAGCTCTCTGATAGATTCTCTAGGTTGTCTTTGTATGTGGTGTGAATGTATGTTGTGTTTCCTTTAGATGTATTCAATCCTTCCTGAACTCCTTTGTCTTGAAAGAATCTATTATATATCCAATGCTCTTTAGTGGTTGGGTTTAGAATCAGCATGACCCTGTTTCTTTTGTCTTGTTGTCTGACTGATAAATCTATCTTGTCAAAGATGTCCTCATCCATCAGCTCTTCTGCTTCATCCATCACCCAAGTTGTAACACCTTGCAATGACTTTAAATTAGCTGTTTGGTCTCCTGATGAGGTTTTGATTCCCTTGAATACAATCTTGCTTCCTGAGCGTTTATTTCGTATTTCGTCTTTCGTTACTCTGAAGTCACTAAATATATTTAAGGTTTCTAGCTTGTCTATAAATTCAGGAATGATAGAAATATAGGCAGAGGCTAAAGTGTACCGGGTAAACAGGATAGTATGCCCAGCTTCATACGTCAGAAGCACAAGCATCAGATTAACACTAAAAGACTTTCCTGAACCTCTACCTCCAGTTATAATGAAATACCGAGAATCGTCTGTGGCAATAGGTGAGTATTTTTTGTTTACCTCAATCACTTGAAATTTATTAGCTCCCTAAAGCTAATGTTTATTCCCTCGTCTGAAGTAATGTCCACAGATTCTTTTGGCTTACCATAGCGATAACCAAAGTACAAATTCATAGCTCTGCTATCTCCCTTCATGACCATCTCGCCCAGCTTCTCAATGACCTTATCGTTGTCTATTAGATTGTCTAGCTTTTCAATTAGCTTAACCTCATCAGCCTTCTTGGGTCTTCCTGCGCCATCTCTAGCACCTCCGTTGTTTTTTCTCTTATCCATAATTGAATCCTTTTTGTTTATTCAATCTATTTATATAACGTAATTAAAATGCAAATTTAGAATAGTTCTGTCTGAGTCGTTGGTTTATAACTAGCATCATAGTTTTTATTTTGTCCTTTTGGATAGTTACATACAGGATAATTCAGCTCTCTATTCCATCTTTTTTTTTGTTTTTTACTTGCAATAAAAAATATATATCTATGTTTCTGTGGTCTTTCTCTTACTGCTAAATCTTGATAATTAAGATTTTTATTTTTTGTGACTGACTTACTGTGCATATTAGGATTATCTATATTATACCTCTCTGTTCGTTTAGAAGTAAGTCCTGTGTATATCCAGTTGGTAGCTTGGTATATATAACCATTGTGGTTTTTTGATGTGTCTGCATAACTTACTAAAATAATGTTATTTAATTTTTTTAAACATTGAGAAACAAAATAGCTTAATACGTTTTTTTTTAAATCATCATTTACGCAAAGTCTATTCAACTCATAAACAAATTTAGAATTATGTTCACCACAGACACCAACACAAAGAGATGGAGATGGAGGTTTACCTATTGTCAATATTCCTTGCAAAACATCACCCTCAAATAATCCGAAAGCATAAGAGATTGATGGTATTCTTTTAGCATAATGTTTATACAATAACCATTCTTTACAAAGCTCTGTCTTTATAGATTTAACTTTGTAATCTTCTTGTATCATTCAACAATTTCTTTTTCATTGTATTTCCATTCAAAGCTCTTGACTAAATTTCTGACAAATGTTAATGCTTCTTCCTCTCTGTGTTTAGGTATTCTCTTAACCAGTTTAACCAATGGAAGGTCTAATTGTGATTGTAGCTTTTCGCATTTATCTTCTAGGTACTGAACTTTGTTTATCTCATCAATGTGAATATCCTCTTTGAATGTAAAGATGTTTTCTAGTCTAGCTAAGTTTTTGTTGAATTTTTTATTTGATGGATAGGTGTTTACAGAATTAATGACTGTGGCGTGTGTGATGTGTTTACCATTATCCTGAAAGAAGTATGCAATACTTGTCCATCTCATTTTTAGTTTTGACCTAAGTAAATGACATAGTAAAGACCTTACCTCTATTACGTTTCTTCTTCTTGTGTTTTCAAATACGTTTAACCCAGTAAGTTCTTCAATCTTCTTAGCTAACTCTATCGGCTTTATAATTGTGTTCATTGTTTAAAATAATTTAGTTTGTTGTGTTTTTATTGAATTTATTATACCAAGAGCTGTATCCAAGATAGTTTTACCAGCTTCATAGTCTACTAAATTTCTTGCTATTTTTAAAGTTAATTGTTTGCCTTTGTATTTTGTAAAATCGTAATCATGAAAACTATTATAGTGTTTTAAAGATTCTGAATTTGTTTTTGCTTCTTTTAAATTAACACCTCTGCTTGATAAATTATTTGGTAATTTAAAATTAGACCAATATAAATGTCTACCTCTTTTTATAGGGTTTATTAATGGTTCATAATATGGAATAACATTTTCTACAACATACTTTCCTTTAAAATGATGTTCTAAAAAAATAATTTCTTGATATAATTTCATGTCAGGAAATATTGGTTTTTTACCATTAGCACCAAAACCCCAATATCTTGCTCGACTATGTGTTGGACATGGTGGACTACTCCAAATAAAATCATATTCCTGGTAATGGTCTAATAGAAATTGATGTGCATCTGCAACTATTACTCTATCATTTGGAAAACGTTCTTGGTATAGCTTTGCCAACTCTTCATCCCATTCAACTGCGGTAATCTCGTGTTCATCTCCCCACTTGTATCTATTGCCTCCTAAACAAGCATACAAATTTAATATTTTCATTGTGTTCTTAATTTTAGTAGGTGATAACATTCTGTGTATTTCTGTCTTGCCTTGCCTTTGTATTCTTGTATGAATAGCTCATAAAGTTTTCTTGTGTATTGGTACTTTGTCTTGCAACCATCATAATACTTCTTTGCAAATGACTTGCCCTTGCCAAAAAAATATTCAATATTGTCTGCTTTGTCTCCAGTTATAAATTGCTCATAGAAGTTGTACATAGCTTCTTGTTCTGTTATGTCAAGAACTTCCCTATGCTTATAGTGGTAGTTGTATATTAAAGCTGGGAATTGCCTGTAGTCTTTGTCTATTGATACAATCATTACATTCTCTCTGCCTATGTCCTGAGAAATCTCATACCAGTATCTAGCAACAATGTCATCTGTCTCTATCCCGAATGCTTGTATTCCGTTATAGTTGTCAAATACATATTGGTGCATGTCATTCAACAAAGGAGGAATATTAATCTTCTTTCTGTTGGCTTTGTATTTAGATGTGATTATCTTCCTGAAGTTACCCTTGCTTCCATTAAAGACTATAACTTTCTCAACTGGATATATCTCTTCTAAGTCGTTTACTATCTTCATAAACTGCTCGTCAAACTTATGCTGACATTTGTCTATGGTGTCGTAAAATGGTGATTCAATGTTTTCGCCTTTTGTTGTCAAACAACTCGCAAAAATTAATGAGTCTGCATCTACCAGTAAAATCATTTTTTCCTTTCGTTATAGTCCACCATCCAAACGAATACAATCAGAGACATTCCTACTCCGAATAAAACTCCTTCAAAATAGTCCATAATTAATAAGTAAAGAATCCAGTCAAAACCCAATGGTCAGGTTTGTTGATAATGTCTACAACATTGAAGTCTGTGTTGAACAAGAAGCTATCTAATTGTTCTAGTGATGAAATATAAAATTCTTGTGTCTCTGTTCGCATACCGCAATATACAAAAAAGTT
>Ga0207890_1000580_pt1 | contig 10597 bp, 22 predicted proteins | sample LinPmetageLP48_FD_184059 | JGI IMG/M metagenome (GOLD analysis project Ga0207890, IMG submission 184059) | Marine viral communities from the Pacific Ocean - LP-48 (SPAdes) | ecosystem: Environmental > Aquatic > Marine > Oceanic | place: Pacific Ocean | collected 2011-06-13
GGAAAGACGAATTTATTTTGCTTTTACTTTCGGTGCCCATCGTAATGTTGGGATGGAGTGTCTGGTCAGATAATCCTGTACACATGGAAAAAATGGAGTTATTCTTTGTGCACTTTGGAAATTTACCAATTTGGTATCAAACAATTTTTGTCGGAGTAATTGCGAGCGTCTATGGACTTAAAGCAACACATCTGATAAAAGGAAAATAACAATGGAGAAAACATTATGAGAAACGATTACGGAGATAGAAACGGTTACAGATACCCAATGGGTTCAAAAAGCAAACCATCTAAACAAAGTGCTAATTCTAGACTTGATGAGTCTTTAGGAATGAAAGATGGAAAAGAGTCAACTAAGTCTCAAAGCTACAAATCTAGAAGAGATGAATCTAGAGGAATGAAATAATATGAACATGATGAAAAGACCTATGTATAAATCAGGTGGTAAAACTTTAAAAAAAGTACCTGCTGGTAAAAAAGGAAAAGGTTTAAAAAAACTTCCTAAAGCTGTTAGAAATAAAATAGGCTTTAAAAAAGACGGTGGCAAGATAAAATAATGAAAAACTTTTTATGTTGGCCATTAGAAATAATCAGAACTGCATATACTAAACTAGTAGATAAAATTTTTGGTAAAAGATGTAAATGTGCAAACATAGAAACTATAAAAAAAAGAAGTTTTATTAACGTCTGTAAAGACTGTGGAAAGGAACACAATGGCTAAACAAAAAGGGCTTTATGCCAACATTCACGCAAAGCGTAAACGTATCGCTGCGGGTAGTAAAGAAAAAATGAGAAAACCAGGAGCAAAAGGTGCTCCTACAAAAGCAAACTTTGTAAGATCAGCTAAAACAGCAAAGAAGCCAACTAAAAAAGCGTAATCATGAAAATGCCTAATACTAAATATGACGGAAGTTATATTAAAGGTAATTTAGGCGGTACTAAAGTATCTAATCCTAGTTCAGTAAAATACTACGGAAGTATGATTGACGCTCCTGGTTTTGCTAAAGGTGGTACAATTAGAAAAACCACTAAAGGTCCTGGAGCTAATTACAGACCTACTAAATCTGGTGCAGGAATGACTAACAAAGGTGTTAAAGCTTATAGAGCTGCTAATCCTGGATCAAAATTAAAAACAGCGGTAACTGGTAAAGTTAAACCTGGATCAAAATCTGCAAATAGACGTAAGTCTTATTGTGCGAGATCAGCAGGACAATTAAGAAACTCATCAGCTAAAACAAGGAACGATCCTAACTCTAGAATCAGACAAGCTAGAAGACGTTGGAAATGTTAAATGAGAGATACAAAAGTTCTTGAAACTTTTTTAAAAAACAATTATAAGAAAATCAAAGAAATGAGTTTGTTTAGACTTTTAAAAAAAGAAGTTAATTCAGGCGCTCATGGAACACAAGACTATATAATTAAAAAAGGTCCTAACAAAAATAAGGTGGCAAAAAAATGAGAGAAGCAATACTAACAGCACTGGAAGATAGATATAACGCACAAATATCAGAAGCAGATGCTACACTTAAAATTTACTTAGAAAATTCTGTAGGTATTGGAGAACATCCACAACACATAGATGAAGTAGATAAACTAATAGAAAAAATTGCAAATGCTGAAGAAAAACTAATAGTACTGCAACAATTTAAACTGTAAGGAGAAGAGCAATGGATGATATGACAATTATATCAAAAGTAAAAAAAAGAATAAAAGCAACAAAAGAGAGCATTACCGAAGCAATGTTAGCAGGTGCTGTTGACAATATGGAAAAATATAGGTATATGTTGGGTCAGGCACATGCCTATGAATTAATATTACAGGAAATCTCTAACCTGCTAAAACCTAAGGAGCAAAAAGATGAGCAAGGAAACGTTATCGACATCGGAGAAGGCAAAGGAAGTACCAAAAATTAATTTAGGACTTCAAGATAAATACAAAGAAGAGAAGAAAAAATTACCAGTAGAACCAGAACCTTTAACTCCAGAAAATATTGGAACTGAAACTGTTGGAGAATTACCAGAACCTTCTGGATACAGAATTTTAGTTTTACCATTCACTCCAAAAAATAAATCAGATGGAGGAATTTTATTCTCACAAGAAACTTTAGATAAAGCAAGAATTGCAACTACTTGTGGTTACGTTTTGAAGATGGGACCTTTAGCTTATAAAGACGAAGATAAGTTTGGTGGACCTTGGTGTAAAAAAGGAGACTGGGTTATTTTTGCTCGTTATGCGGGTTCAAGATTACCTATTGAAGGTGGAGAAGTGCGTATACTTAACGATGATGAAGTTTTAGGAACTGTTAAAGATCCTGAATCTCTTCTTCATTTCATTTAACAACATAGGAAGGAACTATGCCAGAAAATATAAAAAACACAGAAGACTTAATTGATGTCGGCGAAACAGTAGGTGCTGATATTAATTTAGATGACAAAGGAGAACCAGAAACAATTGAGGCTCCGGTTGAAGAAAAAATTGAAGTTGAACAAGCTCCCGCAGAAGATAAAACTTTTGAAAATGAGAGAGAAGTAAAACTTAAAAAAGAAAAACCAGAAGACGAGTTACAAGATTATAGTGATAGCGTTCAAAAACGTATTTCTAAATTAACTCGTAAAATGAGAGAAGCAGAAAGACAAAGAGAAGAAGCTGTTCAATTTGCTCAAGCTGCTAAATTAGATAAAGATAGATTACAGAAAAAACTTTCTAGTTTAGATCAATCTTATGTTAAAGAATTTGAGTCAAGAGTTACAACAAATATGGATGCTGCAAGGCAAGCCTTAAAAGTATCTATTGAAGCAGGTGATGTTGACGGTCAAGTTGCAGCACAAGAAAGTATTGCTAAATTGGCACAAGATGCATCAAGATTGGGTGCCTTAAAAACACTTAATGAAGAACAAGTTGTTGAAAAAGAAAAACCTCAATATAGAGCTCCTACACCAAGAAGAGCAGTTTCTGATCCAAAAGCAGAGGATTGGGCATCTAAAAATAGTTGGTTTGGAAGCGATTCAGCAATGACTCATACGGCTTTTGATCTACATAAAACACTTGTAGAACAAGAAGGATACGACCCACAATCTGACGAATATTATGAAGAAGTTGATTCAAGAATAAGACTTGAATTCCCCCATAAATTTGATAAGGTAGAGGGATCAACTACAGAAAGAGCAAGACCTGCTCAGAATGTAGCGTCGGCTAAACGTTCAGCCCCAACAACAGGACGCAAAAAAACTGTGAGACTCTCGCCATCACAGGTAGCAATTGCTAAAAGATTAGGCGTGCCATTAGAAGACTATGCGAAACAATTAAATATCACGGAAGGAGTATAAGCATATGGAAAATGAAAAAATAAAAACTTCTCGTGCGAGTCAAAGTAGAGTAAAGGCAGAAGCGCCTAAAACTTGGACTCCACCCTCGTCACTAGATGCACCTGATGCCCCACCAGGCTTTAGGCACAGATGGATTAGATCTGAAACTATGGGTTTTGATGATACAAAAAACATGGCTGGAAAGTTACGATCCGGATGGGAATTAGTTAGAGCGGATGAATATCCAGAGTCTGACTATCCAACGCTTAAAGAAGGTAAACATGCAGGAGTTATCGGAGTAGGAGGCCTATTGCTGGCTAGGATACCAGAGGAAATCGCGAAATCTCGTGAAGTTTATTATAAGAAACAAGTAAACGACAGAGACGAAGCTATTAAAAACGATTTACTAAAGGATCAGCACCCAAGTATGCCGTTCAATCAAGAACGACAGACACGTGTAACTTTTGGTGGTACAAAGAAAGACTAATTATTTAGTAATTCCTATCCAACAAAAATAAAATAAACCGTACTGGAGGCCCTTAGGGGCAGGTACATTAGTAAAGGAAATAATAACTATGGCAAATAATAGTACAGCTGGATACGGATGTAGAGCCGTGATGACTGTGGGTTCAACACCTGCAACATCAGGTCAATCTGAATATAAGCTATATGATTACGCAGGTGCTGCTTTCAATACTATCTTTAAAGGCGACCCGGTTTCTCTAAATGCAGGAACTCAGGCAGCTGAAAAAGGTTATATTCAAGACGCAACCTACGATTCAACAGATGATGACAATAGTGGTGGAGCTGGTTGGCAAAATAGTGCTGACCCTCTATTATTAGGTGTCTTTAACGGTGCTTTCTACATAGATGCAGGAACATCAAAACCGACGTTTGCAAACTCAGTAACGAGTGGAACAAACTTTGCGGCAGACTACAACACAGGTTCAAGTGACGGAACTGCTTTTGTATTGGATAACCCTAATCAGGAATTCAACATGAGAGTAAACGCAGCTTGGCAACAAAATGATGTTGGTCTTAACTATAACACAGGTGATAACGGCGCAACTGGCCGTAGTGGAATGTCTGACGAAAGACTTTCTATTGCGACAGTAGCAGCAACTTCAATGTTTACATTGGTAAGAGGTGCTAATATCCCGGGTCAAAACGATTACACAACAGATGGCAGTGATGTCGTTGTTGTAATTGGTTCGGCTTCACACTTGTACAACTAATAGCGAATAAGGAGATAAATAACTATGGCTATATCAAGAGCACAACTCGTAAAAGAGTTAGAACCTGGTTTGAATGCTTTATTCGGACTAGAGTACAAACAATATGCTAACGAGCATTCTGAGATTTTTGACACAGAATCATCTGACAGAGCTTTCGAAGAGGAAGTAATGTTAAGTGGTTTCGGAAATGCATCAGTTAAGCCTGAAGGTCAAGGTGTATCATTCGATGATGCGCAAGAAACTTTCACAGCTCGTTACACAAACGAAACAATTGCGTTAGCGTTTGCAATCACAGAAGAAGCTATCGAAGATAACTTGTATGACAGACTTGCGTCTAGATATACAAAAGCGTTAGCAAGATCTATGGCAAACACTAAGCAAGTTAAAGCGGCAGCTGTACTGAACAATGCGTTCAATGCAGGATTTGCTGGCGGTGATGGAGTAGAACTTTGTTCTGCAGTTCACCCTACGCTTTCAGGAACTTTCAGAAATGAATTAGCAACTTCTGCTGATTTAAATGAAACTTCTTTAGAGCAGTCTTTAATTGACATCGCAGCGTTTACTGATGAAAGAGGCCTAAAAATTGCGGCTAGAGGAATGAAAATGATTATTCCTTCTGAGCTTCAATTTACTGCTGACAGACTTATGAAGTCTGAAGGTAGAACTGGTACAGCAGATAACGATATCAATGCAATCAAGAACATGGGAATGGTTTCTCAAGGTTACGTAGTAAATCACTACTTAACTGATCCTGATGCATTTTTCATCAAAACTGATGTTCCAAATGGTCTAAAACATTTCGTAAGATCACCGATCAAAACTTCAATGGAAGGTGACTTCGATACTGGTAACGTTAGATACAAAGCTAGAGAGAGATACGTATTTGGTTTCTCTGACCCTAGAGGTATCTTCGGTTCTCCAGGAGCATAATAAATAATTTAAAGGGCCGCCTAAAAACGGCCCTTTTTTTAACTACAACAAGGTGTGTAAATGAAAAAAACTACTATAACTATCTGGGCTTACAACTATTATGCAAAATTTAATATTGAACATGAGCAAGATACTGCTGAATCTGTTGAACAAGCAATACTTGACAAGTTGGGAGAAAACAGTATAGTGTGGGAGTATCTCGGAGATAGTTATCATTCGGGATTAAATCGAATAACTTATGAGGAGGTTATAGATGATACAAGACCTATACAAACAAAAAAGGTCCTTGGAGTTGAAGTGGCAGCAGGAGCATCTGGATAATAACAGATATACTCTTGAGATGGTTAAGATTGATGACAAAGTAAAAAGAGTCATTACTGACATCAAGCTGGAAGAAGCAGCTATTGCACATAGACAGAATCAAGTTGAGGATGTCGCTCCACAAGTTTCTGTAGCTACTTAGACAAAAGCTACATCGCTGAAATGCATAAATACCTTAGGATCTCTTGCACTCTATTCAAAAGTAAGATATAAATATCAAACTATACATAAATTAATATTCTGCATAGACGCAGTATAGTCGACGGCCTAGAGACTATGTAGAATTTAACTAGGAGAATATATCATGGCAAATACTAACTTTTCCGGCCCAATATCAGCTGGAAACATAAGAAACACTACAGGAACAACTGTTGGTGAAAATGTAAAAAACACAGGTCAAGTTGTAATGTCTCAATCAATAATGATTGATGCAGCAGTTGCAGTGGGAACAACTACTTACAACGTAGGTGTAATACCAAAAAATTCACAACTACTTACAGCTACAATTAGAGTTGCAATAGTAAGTAATCCGAGTGGAACAGCAACTGTATCTGTAGGAAAAACAGGATCTACAGCATTTTTTGTTGCAGCAACTGACGTTAAAACTTTAGGAGAAACTACTGCATTAGCTACTGGATCTTTAGATTCAGCTGACAGAGTTGGTGCGGATACACAAATTATAGCGACTCTTATATCTGCAGGTAGTACTGCAAGTACAGGTCAAGTAACTGTTACGTTTACATATTTACAAGCGAACAATTTACAAGACGCAGCAACAGCGTAATTAATTAACTTTTATGTGGTCCTTCGGGACCACATAATTTAACAGGAGAAAAATATGTCAGGTGGAAGTTCATTTTCAAGCGACCAAACAACCCTTAACAAAACTACAGGTGTAGCTTCTGCATTAAGAGTAGGTAGAACTAGAGTTACATCTATTCAAGGTAGAGGAGAAGCAGGTTCTGTTTTATCTTTACATGATGCAGCAACAGCGGGTGCAGCATCCGGTGCTAATTTAAAAGCTATTTACAGATATGAAACTGAAGGACTAGAAGTTTACGTTCCAGGTTCAGGTATTTTATTTAAAGATGGCCTTATTGCTACACTAACTCAATCCGGTGGTACAGACGGAAGTGTTACGTTGACAATAACAGGTGCATAGGAAATTAAATGGCGACTATTACTTTTACAGTCACCGTTGCAAGTGGCACTAATGCTTTTGGCACTGCTAATAAATTTTTTATTAACGGTGAAGTAAGTCCCGTACTCTTTTTAAAAGAAGGTAATACATACATATTTGATCAATCAGATACAAGTAATGCCAATAATCCTTTTCTTTTTTCTTCAACAAAAGATGGAACTAACACCACAGGTGGAGCAAATTATACAACAGGTGTTACTGTAACAAATACGGCTGGCCAAGCTGGAGCCAAAGTTACTATTGTTGTCGCTCCGGTAAGAACAGTAGGCGCTCCGGTATTATTTTATTATTCTACAGCTTTAGCTGGAATGGGTAATTCAGCACAAACTACTTCTCCTACTTCAGGAACTACTTCATTTGATCCACAAATGGATGACATTATTGAAGAAGCTTATGAAAGAACAGGAGTTCTTGGAACTAGAACAGGTTACCAATTAAGAAGTGCAAGAAGATCATTAAATATTTTATTTCAAGAATGGGCTAATAGAGGTGTTCATTTATGGAAAATAAAACTTGCTAAAGTACCTTTAATACAAGGTCAAGCAGAATATAATTATGCCAGTGATTCTGAAAATTTTCCAGATGATATTAATGAAGTATTAGAAGCATACTATAGAAATAATTCTACTACTACTGCTCCAGTTGATGTTGCTTTAACTAAAATAGATAGATCAGCTTATTCACAAACACCAAATAAATTAACACAAGGAACACCTTCTCAATACTATGTAGATAGAGCTGTAAATCCAAGTATATTTTTATATGCAACACCAAGTGCAAGTGTTTCAAATACAACTACACCAAGTAGTTTTCAATTTTGTTTTTATTACATGTCAAAAATTCAAGACGTAGGTGGATATACAAATACATCAGATGTTGTAAATAGATTTTATCCATGTATGATTTCTGGACTTGCTTATTATCTAAGTCAAAAAGTTTCACCAGAAAGATCTGGAGAATTAGAAAGAAGATATGAAAGTGAAATGTTAAGAGCATTAGATGCAGACAACCAAGGTACATCTAGTTTCATAACTCCACAAACATTTTATGGGAGTGGTGTATAATGGGTGGCTACGCTTCAGGTAAATATGCTTTAGCAATTTCTGATAGATCAGGAATGCAATTTCCATATTCTGAAATGGTTAGAGAATGGAATGGATCGTTGGTTCATATTTCTGAGTATGAAGCAAAACAACCACAGCTTTCTCCAAAACCAGTAGGTTCTGATCCACAAGCTTTATGGAATCCAAGACCACAATCAGCTTCTAAAGTTAGTTTAATTTTATTAGAAAACAATCCGTTTGAAGTTATTAAATATAATAGTAATACTTATGTAAATGTTTATTCATTTGATCATCAAAGAAAAGCCGGAAGTGTTGTTAGATTAAGAGGACCCGCTCAAGTAGTTTCTGCAGGACCTGGAGGAGAAAATCCAGCAGATGCTTTAAATCTACAATCATTTGCTCCTATTAATAATATTTCTAATGTATCTGATATTGATTCTGTAAATGGTTTTACCATTGCTTTAGGTAAAATAGATGCAAGTGGAGCTGTTACTCAAGCTACAACTACAAACGTTTTAAGTAATCCAATTAATTATTTTTATTTTCAAAGTACTAGCACTGCAACAACAAGTGGTGTAGAAGGAGGTGGAGCAAATTGCTCTGCAGGACCAGTAACATTAGGAGTGGTAAACGGATAATGACATATACTTTAGCAAATTTACAAACAGATATTAGATCTTACACAGAAGTATCAGATAATGTTTTAAGTGATAGTGTTTTAGATACTATTATTAAAAATGCGGAAAATAAAATATACAGAGAAGTTGATGCAGATGAAGAAAGATATTTCGCAACTTCTAGTTTGGTAGTTGGAAATAGATATGTAACTATTCCTGATGATTTAAGATTTATTAGATATGTTCAATTAACAGATTCTGAAAATAATCAATTTTATTTAGAACAAAGAGATACAAGTTTTATGGCAGAATATTATGTAACTCCTGGTTCTTCTTCTGTTGATATACCTAGATATTATGGTAACTGGGATGCAACTTTTTGGGTAGTAGCGCCTACTCCAGATAAAGCTTATACAATTACTTTAGCTTACAATAAAGAACCAGATACTATTACAAGTACAACACAACCAACAGCTGCTCCGGCAGCTACAAATGGTACTTATTTGTCTAATAAATACCAAGATTTACTTTTATACGCTTGTCTAGTAAACACATATGGGTACTTGAAAGGTCCGCAGGATATGATACAATATTACAATCAAGCTTATGAAAAAGCATTGATGTCGTACGCGATTGAAGTACAGGGTCGTAGACGCAGAGACGAGTACAGCGACGGAGTTATTCGTACTGTATTGGACTCAAAAAATCCATCGAGCAACAAATAAATTAATTAAGGAGATAAAATAATATGGCAAATATAATACCGTTCGCATTTAGAGGAGAACTCTTTTCGGGAACACATAATTTTGCAAATGGAGGAAATTCATTTAAAATAGCTTTGTATACAGGAAATCCATATAGTACTTCAAGCACAACGTATCTTACTGGACAAGAAGTAAGTGCTTCTAATACTGGATATACAACAGCAGGAAAAGTTTTAGCGTCACAAGCAGTTGCTTCAGGTACTGCAGTAGCGTCTGTTGACTTTGCTGACTCAGTATTAAGTAATGCTACATTTACTGCAGCATTCGCAGCTATTTACAATGACACTAACTCAGACAAATTATGTGTTGTATTAGATTTTGGAGGAAACAAAACTGCTACTAATGGTACGTTTACAATTTCATTCCCTAATCCAAGTACACCAGCCAATGCTATCATAAGCATGGCGTAAGGATAAAATAAATGACGTTTAAATTAAACGATAGAGTTAAAGAAACTAGTTCGACTACAGGGACAGGTACTTTTACACTCGGCGGTGCGGTAACAGGTTTTGAAACTTTTGTTGCAGGTATCGGTGGAAGTAATACTACTTACTATTGTATTTTTCAAAACGGGTACTAATAATTTTGAAGTTGGTTTTGGAACTTTAAATGCAAATGCAACTACTTTAGCTAGAACTAATATTATATCTAGTTCTAATAGTGATGCTGCAGTAAACTTTCAAGGTGCAACAGAAGTATTCTGTACAGTTCCTGGTGCAAAAATAAGTTTACCTACACCTGAAGAATATGGTTCTTCATCAGCACCAAATATAATTACAGTTAAGGTTGCTTCTAAAACAGCAGCTCATCCTTATTCAGGCCAAGGGTCTTCTAATGCATATTACTTTGATGGATTAGAATCACCAGCAATTACATTTTCAGGTGCGGATTCATCTTACAAATATTACTATAGATTTGATCAAGCAGATTCTACAAACAACGGTCACCCATTAAGATTTTATTTAGACGCTGCTAAAAATACAGCTTACACTACAGGTGTAACTACAAACGGAACTCCAGGAAACTCAGGAGCTTATACTCAAATAGCAGTTGATGCAAACACACCTAACATTGTTTATTACCAATGTTCAAGTCACGCTTACATGGGTAACTTTGCAAACGTAATATCTAATTATATAAATGGTGATTTAACTGTGGGAT
>Ga0207890_1000583_pt1 | contig 10586 bp, 16 predicted proteins | sample LinPmetageLP48_FD_184059 | JGI IMG/M metagenome (GOLD analysis project Ga0207890, IMG submission 184059) | Marine viral communities from the Pacific Ocean - LP-48 (SPAdes) | ecosystem: Environmental > Aquatic > Marine > Oceanic | place: Pacific Ocean | collected 2011-06-13
CATCAGGTCTTTTAGATTTATTTTTATCCCATTCTGCCGATGCTTCCTTACCTATCTTGCCTTCATATGGACATGGCGTACCTGCCATTCTCATTGCTTTAAATACTCTTTCGTCTTGGCATAACAAGGCAACTGATGCTACTTTCATACCCATGTCGTAGAGATATTTTGATAATTTTAGCCTTTCACAGTTTTGATCTGTAACAGTTTTACCACCTGAAAAACCAAAAATTTGCCCTTGGAAAGCGGCTGATCTTCCTACTGTGCAAAGGTCCTGACTGTAACTCATAATACTTGGAGCAATAGCTGAAGCAGGTGGTGCTTCGCTTTTAACATTCTGATTAATCGTTTGAGTTGAATTAGATTCATTAATGTTTCGATTAGTATTATCAGACTTGCTGTTATTTTCGTTTACATTTTTGTTATTAGTTTTTACATCACTTTGAGATGTAGACTGATTAACATTTGTGTTCTGATTGGTGTTATTTGAAGTGCTGTTGTTTGTATTATTTACATTTTGATTAACAGTAGAATTAACTGTTGAGTTAGATGTAGAGGTATTAACATTATTATTTGTATTAGTATTGTTTGAAGTTGAATTAGCTGTAGAAGTATTTACATTTGTATTCAAATTCGTATTTTGATTGGTATTTGCGTTTGTATTCGTTGAAGTATTGGTGTTTGTAGAAACATTAGTATTAGAATTATTGTTTGTGTTAGTCGCAGTCGAAGTGTTTGTATTCGTATTATTATTTGTATTTGTATTTGTATTAGTAGTTGTAGTTGTATTGACTGTATCTAAACTATTGTTTTCACAATACTGAGAACCATTGACACAAGCTGTACCAGATTGCTGTGATGATTGAGCAAATGAATTTGCAGAAAATATAATTCCTAAAAATATAATTGACTGGTAAATATTACTTTTCATTTGGGGTAAACACTCCTAGTTCTATAAGTTTGTTTCTATTTACTAAATGTTCTACTTCAATATCATTTTTACTTTGTCCATGATATTCAACAGCCAAATAGTTTTCTATCATAGATACATTAATGTTAATGTCATCTACAATAATTTCCCCTAATACACGACCATACTTGCCTTTAGAATCTTTTAACTTTGACCTTAATAATACTTTAGTGCCATTGTGAATAGCATCGCTTAAATATTTTGAAGCTAATTTTCCTCTAAGTTTTTCATCTTTATCTCTGGTTCTTGATTCAGGTGTATCAATCCCATAAAGACGTACACGACACTTGTGAAGAATAGAAAAGCCAAGATCAAGAACAACATCAATAGTGTCGCCATCAACCACCCTAGTGACTGTACAACCATATTCATACATTACTGATCGCCTTTAAAAGATTTAGAGCTAGATGAAGTGCCAGAATATAAACCAAACCATGCAGCTCCTGCACCTACAATAATAGATATAAGACCTGATTGTTCTAAGCTAGGTTCTTCTAATCCCATAAACCACATAGTTGAGTAATATAATAAAAACATATACACACTTAAAAATAAGCGTGGAAATATACGCCAAGCATCTACTGCTTTAGCTAAATGAATTGATTTTTGATATGGGTTTGCACCTGTATTATTAATATTAGTATCTATCTCTAATTCAAGACTAACCTTTTTAGTTTGTATTTCTTCCATTATCTTTTTTTTCCTTTGTGTAAACCATGTCTAGCGTGTTGTTTGCCTTTAGCAGTAGCTTGTCTTTTTTTTCTGTTAGCTGCTGCAAGTTTACTTCTGCCTTTAGAGGTTGATTTAAGTCTATCTATTTGAGCTTTTGGTGCATAAACTTCACCAGTTTTTGAAGATTTTTTACCGCTAGGAGTTGTCCATTTTTCTCCTGTCCATTTTTTTAAAGACCTTTGAGATTTTTTTAGAGGCATTATTTACCTACTTTTTTAAGAGCTTTTTTATGAGCACTATTAAATTTAGTTCCTGTTTTCATAGACTTAACCATTTCATCCATATGTTTTTTTGTATGATGTTTGCTATGTTTTTGCAAAGTTTCTTTTTGTCGTCTATTAAGTTTCATTTGTTTCTGGTCCTTCGCTGTATAAATTGTTAAATGTTGTAAGTGGGTCAAGATAGCTTTCATGACCTTCTGCTGAATGTATGTGTTGTGATGGAGCAAAGTCTGGAGGACCTTCTCCTGTAACCCATAAAGCAGGACTAGTAGCTCTAACTCTATTATTTGGAAGTGCTACTATATTGCCTTTCCATTCACAATCTTCTGTAATATATATAACATGAGATTGTTTATGTTGTGCAGGACAATCAGCAATAGAATTATCAGTATAATCTACAGTAAATAAATATTTGCCTTTATAAAAATTATTATTAATTTTGCATATCCAAGGACTAGAGCTAACTCTGTCCATAACAATCACAGAATGATTTCTAGCCTCACAGTCCCAAGGTTGAGCTAAATGATCTTCCATGGGTAATGCCCACTCTGCAACAGGTATATCCGCTACAAGAGCTTGTATAGGCATTCTTGCCCACATTGCACCACCATGTATATTAGATTCATCATCTTCAGCTTCACATCCAGTAAAAACTACTTGAAAACTTAATGACCTATCTGGAATAGTATTTACAGCTATTGCTAATGCGTGTAAGTATTCTCCATGACCATGTTGATGATTAGTAGTAAATTCCTTTCTAACCCAACATTTAAAATGCGGTATATTGCTGATTAAGTAAGACATTACTTATATCCGCCACCTGCTTTTTTATATGCTTTTGCTAACATTTGTGCTTTACGAGCAGACCATTGACCAGCTCCACCACCTTTGCTTCCAGACTTAATTCGACTAAATATTCTTTTACGCATAGCAGGTTTTGTATAATTACCTGCTTTGTTTACTGTTGATTTTTTAGCTCTACTCATCCGAACATACCTGCAAGAACACCTGATGCAATAAGAAGAACATATAATCCCCAGATCATATTTTCTAACTTATTAAATCTTATTTGCCCTTGATCTAATCTTTTTTCAATATTTTCATATCGAATAGTGCATTCTCTTTCGTGTGCTTCTATTTTAGCAAAAGATTCTTTTGTGGTAGCCATGTTATTTTTTAATAGGTTTTTTCTTTCTAAGAGTGTAGGCTTCGTTTTTTTTGGTTTTAGGGTCGTCTTTAATGTATTGACCTTTGCTGTTTCTAGCTCTGACTCTTTCGTAGCCATCCATAAACCAGTCTTTAATTTTTTTCCACATATTTATCTCCTAAAGAGGGTGATTGTCACTATCGCCCATTAACAAAACTATAATACTTGATATTACAGATACTCCTATAACCAAATTAACAATTTCATAAATCATGAACTTGGCACATTAGGAAACTCCCCTAATGGTCTAACTGGTGGGGTAGCATCATTGTAAACATAGAGTGCTGCTAAAGCATCTACATCTGATACTGCGTTTATCTTGGTTACCATACTCGCTGCTGCTGTTCTAACTGCTGATCTATAGGTAGTCCAATCACTCGCAACTGAGCCACCTGTTTCAGTAGCTTTGACTACCATCCAGTCGTTAGGTAGTAATAACCCATAGGCTTGTTGGTCTATTGTTTGAGAGTGTGTATATTTTAAACCTCTAGTAACAACTCCATCATCATTAGTTGTATCGTCTAACTGTTTTGCTGTAGCTGTCCCATAAGTAGCTGTAACTTTGCCACTCCCAAATGCAAAAGACTGATTAGTATTAATGTAATATTCAGGGTCTTTATAATTGGTGTTGTCTATTACAACTTCATAAATGCCTATGGCTTCTAGCTCAGAGCTAGTCCAAAGCATAAAGATGTTGCTAGGATATTGAATATCTCCTACTGTTAATTTTGTTGGTCGTGTATAGACTTTGCTAACACTTCCTGATTCTACTAATGCCCACATATTATTATCTTACCTCTATCTTGCTGTTGTTGGAATACCTGTTGATGTTGTGAATGGATTTTCTGCAAATGCCATGTAGATGTATGTTCTGCCAGAAGTATTTGCACCACCTCTGCCTGTTCTTATTTTAAAACCATTGCTTAAAAAATCTACTGCATCATATACATCGCCTGATTCTGCTGCTGTGGTATCTGCATACAGTTTATTATTTATATAATTGCCTGTAGAGTTTGAACGAGGTCTTTTATTATCCCAAATAACCCATTCATCACCACCTGAAGAACTTGCTGCTTTCACCATTACCCAAGCAGGTTTAAATCCTGTGTAGACAAATGGACCATTAAAAGTTCCATCACTAGTTCCAGAACCATTACCGACATAGCTGCTAAACTTGCTGTAGCCTTGAACATCTGCAAATACATAAGCTACATAAGGAGTGTTATTGTTGTTTGTTGGAGTATAACCACCTGCACCACCTACTGAATATACTGAAGATGTTGGGGTTGTATTATCCCAATCGTTAAAAACTGAAGCAGCTGCAGCGGTATCTAAAGCTAAATATTTAGTGTTACCCATGCCCACAGTATAAACACGCCAATTAGGAACATTAGACGATGCATTTCTATCTTTAGAAATAATCATTTTAGGAACAGCACCCAAGCCATGTCCTACTGTTTGTCCGCTTTGTGTACCATTACCTGTGTAAGTAACAATACTAAAACCTGCTGTTGTATTTGCTTGAACAGTAGAGTCAATACCATTTCCTGTCGTATTACTAGCCGTTGTTCCACCATTGGCTTTCCATTGCCATGCTACATAAGTTCCAGAAGTGTTAGATAAGTTTTGTTCATTAATGCCAATAGTAAAACTATCTGTACCTACTCCACTAATCCAGTTTTGATTAGAGTTTTCAGCATCAGATGCATCACTTGCTAAATAAGGTGGATTGCTTGAGCCTAAACCTCTATTGCTATCAACTAAAACATGACCATATCCCGCGTTCCTTCTTTTTATCCAAAGAAAGTCAGGTTTTAAGTCTGAATTGCCCCCATTGGTAACAGTTTGACCTGCACCTGCACCAGTATAAAGTGTAGTCTGAAAATATGCTGAAGGGTCATCTATATTTGTATAAGCCATTATCCTGTTTCCGCTAAATTTTTTGTGCAAATAGATAAATAGCCTGATGGGGGTGCGTATTCAAAAGTTCCGTAGCCGTTGGCATCACTTGCTGCACTTGAGATTGTATTAATTGTATAGCCACCAAAATTTATATCAAAAGACCTATTCTCATAATTCATTAAAAATGGAAAAACTGTTCGCCCTTGCATGTCTGAAATTAGATTTAAAGATTGTATTAAACTTCCGTTTTTATAAAATTTAATTGTTTGTGTGCCACTGTCCATATCTAGTGCAATACCAAGCCAATCACTTGCAGTTAAATCCCAACCTTGGTCTGCACTTTCAGTTTGGCTATCTGCATAAGTATAGTATCTACCAGTAGCGTTTATCCACATGCCGTAATTATTTGCAGTACTATTAGCATTACTTGATATGTTGCTGTCTCCGTCTGTTTGTATGCCTATCTGTTGTGCACCAATAGTCCCAACAGGTTTTGCTTCCCAATACCATTTACCATTTGTTAAACCTATAGTGGCTTTAGCACCTTCGTTTGTTGAATCACCAATTCTAACCTTAGTAGCACCTTCACTAATTACTGGTTGTGAAGCATATACCCATAAAGGATTCCAAGTACAAAAATTATTAGTAGGTGTGTCAGTCGCTTGGTCGGCTGCTGCTATGTTGTTTAATGTCCAAGTATGTCCATTACCGCTTGTATCTGCTCCTAAACCACCTGCAGTTTTAAACTCTAATTTAAAACCATTAGTACCATAAGTAGGACTTGCTGCTTTAGGCTTCCAAATACCACTAGCTGAATCAACTTCACCAAACGCTGTCGGTGCTAGTGAAGTTCCATCTACATTAATTATTTCAGCGTAGTAACCATTAACAAAGTTACCAGTATTATGAAATACACCCAAATAATGTACAACATTTTGATTCCAAGTTAAGTCTGTGTTTTGTCCTATATTAGAGTTCCAAGAACCTGCTAATTCTGAACCATTAACATATATTCTTGCTCTTTCTGATGCTGTTCCTTGTGTAGTATCAACTCTTATTACAAAATGATACCAAGCAGAAGTATCTCTAAAAACTGCTGTAGAAGTAAAATAGTTACCACCTGCTGTAAGGTCAAGTAAAAATTTGTTTGCAGTATCAAATAAAGCTGAAGTTCCTGTGCTTCCATCCCATGCTTCAAAAAGCCTTTCAGTAGCACCAAGTTCAGTTCTTTTAAACCAAAAACTTAAAGTCCAAGTTTTTCTATTTCCTGATGAACTAGGTGTTCTATTCATTGACTCACTATTATCAGATTCCATTTTTAAAGAGTTATCAATTTCATAAGAATCAGTAGATATGCTTCCACGATTAGCTGTGCGTTGTAATACTTCCATAGATTATTAAGTTTGTGCCATATTCTGGCTTCTGCCGATCTCTTGCCAAACAGAACCATTGTATCTAAAACTAAAGATATCAGTCTTAGCATCTGTAGCTGTCATAGTAGGAGCTGTGCTAGAAGCAAACTCAAATACTGTATTCCATGCTAAAGTGTAAGGTCCTGAAGTTGCGTGTTGAGCTACTTCGATACTAATGATTGCTCCTGCAACTGCGTTACTTGGAGCTGATATGGTTGTGTTTTCTTCTAAGACTAAGGTTGCGTTAGCTTTTGCTGCTGCATCCCAAGCTGTTGTTCCATCTACCAAAGCTCCTTCTGTAATATTTGCTGAAGTTGCTGCTGTTGCTACACCTGCTACTGCCAAGGTACTTGCCATATCTACTGCACCATCAATGTCTACTACATCAAGATTGGCTGTACCATCTACATCTATAGCACCAGAGATATCTAAAGATGCGGCAATAATTTCACCACTAGCATTAATTGCTCCGTCAATATCAATAGTAGTTGCAACTATCTGAATTTCTGTATCTGCAACAAGGTCAAGTTGACCATCGGCACTAGAACTTATATGAATTGCTGCATCTCTAAACAATATTTTATTGTCAGTACCCATGGTTGAGTCAGCATTACTAGCAAACCCACCATTAAAAACTGTAGCTGCGGTTGTTGTCAGTACGCCTGTAACAAGAGCAGTAGTTGCCATATTTACAGCACCATCTATATCAACAATATCTAGGTTAGCTGTGCCATTAACATCTATAGAACCTTCTAGGTCTATATCGCCACCAATAATTACATCATCTGTAACTGTAAGATCGTCTTGTACTTTAAGGTCAACAACATTAAGACTGGCAAAAGCGTCAACAACTGCTGCTCCACTTCCTGCTCCATCTAAGTAAACTGCTTTAACATCTCCAGGTGGGATGGTAATAGTAGCTCCAGAGCCTTGTTTAATAATTATATTTTGAGAACCACTTGTACCATTTTCGATAAAGTGCATTCTGTTAAGTGTGTTAGGAGCAATCGTAATAGTACAAGCACTGTCTAATGTGCCTGTGTATTCGATATACATGGCTCTACCTGGATCAGTTGCACCATCTGCTACTGTAGTAGTATGAGTATCAGCATTGGTTGTAATGCCTTCTGTGCCATAACCTAATGCTTCACCAATTAATTCTAAATTTGTATTGGTTGTAGTTCCCCATGTACCACTGGCATCACCAGTAGCCATTTCGTTAAGTCTTAAATCATTTACATATGAACTTGCCATTTGTTTTCCTCGTTTTAATTATAATATAATCTTTAAGCAACTTCACTCCAATTTGGAGTTTGTGAATCGCTTACTATTGAATAGTATGGTGTTTGAGAGTCATCTATTAAACTCCAAATATGAACTTCTCCTAAATTTAATGTTGTCACTAAACCTGTTATATCTACATCTGCTGCTGCTATTGGAGCTACCACGCCTAATGAAGAAGTTGCTGCTCCTAGTGTAATATTAAGAAAGTTATTACTAATAATACTTTCATCACCAAGACCACTCGTAGATGTAACTGCAGATACTCCAACAATAGCAACTGCTTGTACAGCTACTGTTCCAATTGCAGTTGTGTTTGTAAAACCTGTGACTGGTAAAACATTATTTGTAACTGGTGATTCGTTACCTAAAGAAGTAGTACCTACTGTTCCTGTAACTCCAACATCACCACCAGCACTTATAGCAACACTAGTTATTGCTGTGGTTGCTGCTACTCCTGTTAAAGCAACAGGTAAAGGTTCACCAAAGGTTAATTGACCCCAAGTACCTCTACCCCAACCAGTTATATTAGCCATAAGCTAAATTAAGCTATTCTTATAATAGCGTTAGATGCATCTGCTGTAGGAAATTGAATAGTAAATGCACCTGCTGTAGAAGTTTTATCTCCACCAAAGTCAAATACTGCAACATTTCTATCAGCATTAGTATCGTTATAGATCATGCATCCTCTAGCTGTAATTGTAGCTGTACCAAAAGTTAGATCAGCAAAATCTGTAAAAGCTGTTGTACCTGATGTGGCTGGATTAATATTAGTTAATGCAGAACCACCAGAATTATAATTAGTTCCAGCCGCTTGATTAGTTGTAGTAAATGCTGTGGTAGCTGCACCCATTGTTGCTGAACTTGTATATAAAGCTAGTTTAAAAGAATTACCTCCAGAAGCTAAAAAGTTATGCTTTCCTTCTAATAGTTCTTTTTTAAAACTTGTTGCCATCGATTGTGTTATTGCCATTATAGTCTCCTAATAATATTTGCTAGGTCTTTATGACCTTGTTTTTCTAATTCATTACATACTGTGCAAAGATGATTTTCAATTCCTTCTTTAATATAGTATGCAATAACCATTTTTGTTCTATCTTTAAAAGCGTGAGCTTGTGCTTTGATCATAGGATCAGCTTTATCACTGATAGAAATAATTTTGTTTGTTGCCATTTCTGCAATTGTGTCTATGCTATGACCACCATTATCCGTTGTGGTAACACCTAAATTTCCTACTGTAATATCGGTTTTTAATGAAAACATATTAATATTTCTCTGGTTCTACAGGATTTAATTCTAAATCATTTCTATTAATTATGCCAACTGGCTTAGGCGTTTCTTGTATTTGAACTTCTGACAGTTTACAAACACTCATGTTTGGACCATCTTGATAAGTTATCTTTGGATCATTAAGTCTGTGATAACCATAAAGTTTTTCTTGCATTGGTATATCCATATCAAGCAACGATGATCTAGGTGCTACTTCTATTTGTATTCCTGCATCAATACATTTAGATAACCAAAACTCAGTACATGATCTACCTGCTTCTGCAAAATGCATATTGCTTCTATATGTAAAATCAATGCCAAAAAGAGAAAGCTGTTTAACTTTGTTCCATAAAGCAAAAGCTATAGCATAAGGAATTGTGTTATTAAAATATGAGCAGCCTAAATCACTTACTATTGATTCTATTGGATAGTCAATAGCAGAAGGAACTCTGTTATCTAACTCACAAGTATAAATAGGAAAATTACATTTAGGCAAAAGCCTACGCATCATAGGTGTCATTGTTCCAGCATCTTCTGTATCTAGGAATCTACTCATTGGGTCTAAGATAAATGCTCTATCAATATTAGGTAAAACACCTATCATTGCATTTATTGCCCATACTTCATCAAATTCTACGCTGTGTGTTTGTGATAAATGAAAGTCTATTTGACTTTGACCCATAGCAACTATTGCAACATTCTTACCTTCTAATTCTTTAATAGGCTCATTAGACATTAATTTTTCGTTGTCCATCTCTGTAAGCATCTTTTCTATTATATCCATCTGATTCTAGTGTAAGTCTTTGCAATCCTTCTTGAAATCTTTTTTCATAGTTTACAAGAATATCAGGCTCACCTTTCATAAAGGTATAGGCTTCGCATAAACAAGCATAAAGCAATACTTCTGGAGCATTTGTTCCTAGCCAACTAGTACCATCAGATGTTGCTGATATTGATTGAGGTATATAAAAATAATGTAATTCTGCATTAAGTGATGAGCTTGGGGTTGGACCAACAATAAATGTATTGTCATCAAATTGTGCGTAATGTTTTGGATTTCCTGTTGTAGCAATTGCAGGATAAGCCTCTCTTATAAAACTTACATCTGTACTAAGTAGATAAGTATAATTACCATCAGTGTCTATAGTAGCTAAAGAATAAGGATATAAATAATCACTTGGTGTGGCTAAATATTGATTACCAGAACTTAAATTTCCAGTTACATTTTTTCTAAAATTTGGTAACTCAACAGACTTAATAATTCTTTGTTCTGCTTGAGTAATAATTATTGCTAAGTCAGCAACAAATGTTGATTCTGTATTTTGCGTATAATCTTGTATTGCTGATTTTAATGTTGTATATGTCCAACTCATGATGTGCTCACTGTTACTTTACCTATTTCACCTTTAATATCTAATCCCATAGTGCGAGAACCAAATTCAGAAACACCACCACCTATTGGATCGAAAGCAAAATATGTTGTTGATTCTTCTTCTCCTGTATCTACTCTAGGATTATAAAGACTTTGTTTATCACTAGTATCTATTTGACCTAGTTTAAGTTGTGGTTGATCTTCATCAAAACATTGATTA
>Ga0207890_1000585_pt1 | contig 10566 bp, 21 predicted proteins | sample LinPmetageLP48_FD_184059 | JGI IMG/M metagenome (GOLD analysis project Ga0207890, IMG submission 184059) | Marine viral communities from the Pacific Ocean - LP-48 (SPAdes) | ecosystem: Environmental > Aquatic > Marine > Oceanic | place: Pacific Ocean | collected 2011-06-13
ATCCGCATCAAAGTATGGCAGGTTTAGAAAATTTCCTACGTCACCTCGATCCGCCAGGATCTTATCTTGCTTTGGGAATATCTCACAACCACTGTGCCCAAGGGCAACAGCCATCTCTAGTAAATACTCTCGGACCACCTTGGCTTGCTCGTACTCTTCAATAAACAAATACAAATGCGCTCCGCCTGATTTGGAACGGCAATGTAATAAAGGAAGCTTGAGCTTCTGTATCGTGGCTTGGAGTGCCTTGTGATCCAGATCATAGATGTCTATGTCCAGTGCGCCCCACTTGCATTTGTTATCGTCGTTAATTGGGATTGACCCAACACCCTGCTTGCCCTCAATGTGTCCCTGCATAATCTTTTTTGTTAACGGCTCTCGTACAATTCGACTTTCAGAATCGGCCTTACCATTGCGACCAATTCTTCCAACCGTTGTCGTGCCGTGTGCAACCTTCGAACCTTCGAAGGCCACAAGCATTCTTTGTGCTAATGACATGCTTGGCTCCTGTTAAGAAAAGTAGAAGCGGAATCGCGCTAACCCGGTTAGCGCGATTCCTATTGGGGAGGTTGAACAAACATAAAAGACCATAGGAGTCTTAGTAATCCTCCCCAAACTCTTAAAACGGTATTTCTTCGTCCCGTTTTTTAGCCGCAGCTACTTGTTCCTCAGTCTCTTCGCCTTCAGACGCACGTACTTCACCCGCCTTGACACTTTCCCGAAAGGCTTTCGCCTCTTCATACAGTTCCCTCTGCTCCTTTGTCAAAGGGCCAACTTTCTGAATGGCGTAGTTGGAATACGTCTCATTCTTCTTGTTGGTTTCGTCAACAGACGTAAGCTTCCATATTGTACTATACAACGGAAGAACCTGTAACTTTTGGGTCTTTGGATTACGGGCCTTGTTCATGGTCACCATGGTTCTCCAACGCTTGGCTACCTTGCGTTGAGTACTCTTCATATCCAGAAGCACAGGCTCAAAGTTACCCTCTTCATCAATCACCAAACAGTAGTGATCATCCGACGTGACGAGTTCGTTGCCGTTGTCTAACTGGTCAACTGTCTTGCCACCCAAGGATATACGCTCCGTCTTTGGAAGCTTGTCTGCGGAAAACTCTTGCACTCTTCCGCCGCCCATGTCCCTGGGTACCCACTCTGTGTAGGTTGTCTTGGAAAAACAAGGGATAATCAACACACCTTCTCCGTAGTTTTGTTCAGTCAAAGTGTTAAATATATCTCCAGACGAAAGACCCTCAATAAACTTGGCATCTTTCTTGTTAAGTTGCGGAGACATCTGTTGAGCCAAACGCAGAAAAGGTATCTGCAATTCATCCGCCGCAAACACCGCACCTTCCGCGCCATCTTCGAACATGTCATCCACAAAGTCTGTGCTTAACTCTGCACTTTTTTTCATAGCTACTTGATTACCCATCATATTCCTCCCCTTTAAGTATGGACTTTAATAAAGAAATTCTTTCTTTAACCATCATATTTTTGTTTGTGTTTGCATTGTACATTTTCTTCTGCGCACTGGACAGATCCGCTTCAAGTTCCCGCATATCTTGAAGATCATCATCGATTGACTTCTCTATCGCTCGTTCTTCGCAAGCGTCCTCAAAATCCCAACCAGATTCATCATTGTCCATGGAAGCACCATACTCATCTGTGTGATCTTCATCTTCCATTTCTTCCAACATCTTTTGTTTATACGCGCCCATTATGCTTTCCTCTTTATCTGTGCTGCATTGTTAATGTATGCCCCGAACATATCGAGATCGATTGCTTTGCCATCCGTCACACGTTCTTTCACAAACGCTTTTAATGTGGACGCATGTACATGGGTCTTAGTCTTAGGATCAAAACCCTTCTCTTGCAGAAGGCCAACGACATCCCCTGCTACATTGTCTTCCCCCTTGCCGAAAGAACAGGTCACATCATTCTTTATGATGTCATCCAAATTGTTCTCACGTAGCCAAGAGAAAGCTTCTTCCTTACGATCCAGTGGGATTGATGCATGGACAATCATCTTGCGTGATACGGTCAACCCGTCCACGTCAACACGCTCCACTCCCATCTCATCCATTACAGCAGGAATAGTTTCAAAGGACAGCGACTTCTGTTGCCACTTTAACTCCTTTACATGCTCCTCCGCTTCTGTGATTTGATCTTCCACATTGCGTAGTTCACGCACAAGAGTGCTTAGTTGCTGTCCCGTTTCTGTACTGACTTGGGAAAGAGCATCCCCCTCGTCAAATATGTCTTCGAATATGTCACTCATAAAAGTACATCCTCTTCAGGTTAAGTTAGTAAACCGGGGGAGTTTCCCCCGATGACGAAACGGATTTAAATCCGTATTATAATCCGTTTGACAAATCATTTTGCCATCCGTAAGGTGGACTCTACTGGAGGTATGTGATGACTGTCAAGTATAATTTTAAATTAAAACCATTTGAGCATCAGGACACTGCACTACACAAAGGAGTGTGGTGTAAAGAGTTCGGGTACTTCATGGAGATGGGAACAGGCAAGTCCAAAGTTCTCATAGATAATCTGGGTATGCTGTACCTAAAAGGGCTACTAAACTTCGCCCTGGTCATAGCACCCAAGGGCGTATACCGTAACTGGGTAGCCAAAGAAATCCCCGAACATATGTCTGATGACGTACCGCACCGTGTGATACGGTGGGTATCCGGGGCGAACAAAAAACAAGCAGAAGAAATGCGGTCAGTCAGATATAAGTTCGACGGCCTGACTATCTTCGTCATGAATGTCGAGTCCTTCTCCACGGTCAAAGGTCAGAAGGCAGGGCAATGGTTGGCTCGTGCGTTTGGCTCAAGGGGAATGATTGCGATTGACGAATCAACCACGATCAAAAATCACAAGGCCAAACGCACTAAAGCTTTAACAAAAATAGCCGCAGCTTTCCAGTATAAAAGACTGCTGACTGGCTCTCCAATTACAAAATCACCGCTGGATATCTACGCACAAGCAGACTTCCTACGTCCCAGTATCTTGGGTCACGAGTCCTTCTACTCTTTCCAAGCCAGGTACGCAGTGCTGCAACGTAGAGCCATGGGTGCCAAGTCCTTCCAGCAAGTTGTGGGATACAAGAACCTCGATGAACTAACAGAAAAGATAACTCAGTTTAGTTATCGCGTGTTAAAGAAAGACTGTCTGGATTTACCCGACAAAATATACACGGCACGATACGTTACTCTCACCGACGAACAGTGCAAAATGTACACGCAATTACAGCAACAAGCCATGCTTCTCTTCGAAGATGGAGAGATGGTATCCGCTCCCGCAGTGATCACGCAGATGCTTCGTATCCAACAGGTTCTATCGGGGCACCTCAAGACAGATGACGGAGAGATGAAGTACTTTGCGTCCCGAAGGATGGATGCGCTTGAAGAAATCATGCAAGAACACGACGGTAAAGTTATCATCTGGTCCCGATTCCGATACGACATCATCAAGATCACAGAGATGCTCAACAAAAAATTCGGAGAAGGTACAGCTGCGGCCTACTATGGAGACACAACAGACGACGAAAGACAACGCATAGTGGAAACTTTCCAACAAAAAGACTCCCGGCTCCGATTCTTTGTAGGCAACCCTGCGACTGCTGGCTATGGACTCACGTTGACCGAAGCAAACCTAGTGGTGTACTATGCCAACGACTTTAACCTGGAGACTCGTATCCAATCAGAGGATCGTGCCCACAGAATTGGTCAAAAGAATAACGTAACCTATATCGATCTCATCTCAGAGGGCACCATCGACGAGAAGATTGTTGACGCACTCCGCAACAAGATAGACATAGGAGCCAGAGTGCTAGGAGAAAAGGCAAGAGAATGGCTGGACTTAAAACCCATCAGGAATTGATCGAGGCAGTCTGCGACTACAGAAAGGGGTGGACTAATCTACAGTCCGCCTCCAAAGAAGTGGAGGATCTGGCTGGCCTGTCACCCGACATAGCCAAAGAGTTTCTCACTCTCATGAAACGCGACAACGTTACCAAGATCAGAGGCTACTCCAAAGAACCAAAGCGTTTGATGGAAGGGAAAAAAAGAAAGGGTCGGATGAAACATCACGACCCTTAGTGTATGAGGCAATAAAAACCGCAAGCGATTTATGTTGAGCGTTTCAACACCTATACGTTAGCAGCCTCAAACAACCTTGACCACTCTTTTTTTATTATAACAGACAATTGTCGTGTCATACTCCGCTGATCTTCATCCGCCAGGTTGCGTAACATCTCATGATCCTCTGGTAACAGAGCAACATTGCAGAACTTACGCTCGTTCTTTTTACTTTTAACCATCACTTGCTCCTTTGTTGTAGGTTGTTTGTATACTACTTGTAGGCAGGTAGCAAGATATATGCATCTACTTTCATGAATGATTTAGAATGCTCGTCAAGTATATCTTTCACCTCGTCAAGAGGCATCTCCAAGTCCTCCGATAACTCCGTAATCGTCCAAGCTATCCCGTCATCATGAGCCTGCATGTACTCAATAATCCTATTGGGATTCTTGTCCCCAGATACGTGCCCCAAACCAAGATCAATCTCTGTTGGCTCAACTCGCATCGCTCTCCACGGGATCATCTCCTTCTTGTCTGGGTAGTTCGGCAATAAGAATGCCTCATAAGTATCTCCTGCTTCCACCTTCATTGCACTCACAAGACGGGCGTTCATAAATACTTGCTCCCCTTGTGGATTAACTGCAAACCCACTACCACTTGGCGTTATGTATTCCACAATTATCTGCTGCTTTCTCGTACTATCTATATCAAAAATCTGGCTCATATATTTCTCCTTTGTTAAGCTTATCTTCGTAGTCGCGGATCTGTCGAAGCAGACCCTCGATCCTTGGATCTCGCGGATCTTCCCACTCAATCTCGTCTAATTCATCCTGTTTACTGCGTAACAAATCAGCTATTAAATCAATGCCCGCGTTCATCTTCTGTCTCCAGTACTGTCGGAAGATTATAACGTACAACCAACTTTTTAATGTCCAAAAAGTCTTGACCCAATGCGTCCGCAATCTCCAGTATACTCAACCCGTTACGCAGTAACTTGTTTACCGTGTTCGCCGCAGCGGTTAGTTTCTTACCTTCAATATCAGCAACCCTCTTTTCTTTTGTTTCCTTCTTTGGACTCAACCTTGGATTAGTAGCAAGGTCCACCTTGTTCTGCGCCTCCCATGCCTTGCGATAAAAATCTTCAAACTGTTTAATGTGTGGTATCTTCATATACTCACGCCCCACTTTCTTAAATCTGATACGAACTCACTCAACTCTCTGCGAGCCTTGTGCAAATCTTGCTCCACGTTAGGGTGAGCATCAGTGCGATACCTCTCCCCCTCCAAACGATCTACCTGATGGCGCAGCCATCGATACTCCGACTGCTGCGCTGGGTTCAAGGCCTCGTCACCCATGATTCTTGGGCCTTGCTTTAGGACGAATGGATTTGCTCATGACATGCGTCTTGTCACACGCAATGTGAACATCACCCTTGTCTTCGTACAAAATATGTAATGCATCTGAACGCAAAACTTTCTCGCACTTCGCATAGCTGTCAAACCACACAACGCTGATCATCTCGTCTTCCTGCAATGGATAATAAATCAACAACGCCGTAAAAAATTCTATCATTCTGCTACCTCCCAGATATTCTCTGCGGATCTACCTTGTCCTGTGTTTTTACCAGTGTCCCTGATCAACCCATCCTTGTGTAGGATAGTCAAGTTAGTGCGGACAATCGAAAGCTTTAAATCCATGCGCGTCGATAACTGTCGCGCCGTGCCCGAAGCACGGGTCAATGCCGCAAGCACCTGATCCCTGCGCGTTCCCGAATGGTACGCGCAAGAGTCCACGGTTCCAGGGCCAGCCAAGTACGAAGGTACATCCTCGATGGGCTTGGGTTCAATCCCCAACAATACTTTAATTAATCTCCAGAATGTCATTTCTTTTTCTCCTTATGTTCGTTCCGCTGCTGAACTCCTAAGTTGTAGATGCACTCATGCTTGAACTCCTTTAGCTTTGAGTACACATACTTCAAATCTGTTTTGTCGTGGTGGTTGGGATCATATGCATCCATGATCCCTTCCAAACGATCTATCACATAATGATAACTGACCTTGTCGGTCTTAGGTCTAACTATCTCATTAAACTTATCCCAGTTGGCACAAGCATCGTCCAACTGATCCACAGTTAATCCCAATCCTCCAGCTATAGCTTTAAGATGACTGAAAGAAGGAGTTTTAACTGAACCGTTTTCATACTTAGACATCAAAGATTGTGATAGACCTGAATCTAAACACAAATCTTTTTGCCTAATACTAAGACGTTTACGAATGTCTCCTATAACCCTATAGTCTACCATCACCTCACCTCCATGTAGCTTTCAATCACGCCTTGGGCGACTTGCGCCGTGATCGCGTTGCCATAGGCGCGGAGTCGTCCCACTCTGGAGGTAGCCCCATTAACCAACGGGAATGTGCTGGATTCAACTGGCCTCCACTTGGCATCTCTGCAAGCAAGCCAGTCAACATCTCCCCAGAAGCCGTTAGTCTGCTTGCCTCCACCATCTTTGACATCTGTGGCAAACTGCTTCCCGACATCCCCTTCGTGATCCCAGTTCCCCCCCTCGTTCCGTCCGACGCTGACGGTGTCGTCCATCCCGTTGTCAAACTCGCTATCGCTCCCAATCCGTTCTGGAAATCCTCCCGATACCGATTGCAATCCTTCGTCGCGTTGTTCGCTGTCGGCGTGGGCCACCCTGCCAACCTCGCCGCATCCGCTGGGTTCAACCCCTTGTTCATGCCGCGCTTCTCCTTCGCATCTGGCTCCTCGCCCCTCCCGTTGTTCGTCGCGTTGGGCGTGGGCCACCCAGTCAGTTGTGCCGCTACATCTAATGTGTCCGTGCTGATCTTCCCGTTGCGTATCCGACCTCCGATATATCCCCCTTTGTGATCCCGTGTCGTCGGTGTCGGCCACGAACCAAAGTCGTTGCCTGATGTGCGGCGCACCGAACCCCGCAGAGCAGAGATCGAATGCCCCAAGGGCGTAGTCCGCTCCTTCCATGTCAGCTTGTACAAGGTCGAACCAACCAAGTCCGTCTTTACTCGCAACCTGCTCTCCAAAGACCGTTGAAGGTCGGCACTCTTGGATGAGATGGAACCAGTGAGGCCAGAGGTGCCGCTCGTCAGACATCCCCTTTCGCTTGCCGCTCTGGCTGAAAGGCTGGCATGGGCACGATCCTGTCCAAACCTGCCTGTCGTCGCTCCATCCTGCTTGTCTAAGGGCACGGCTCCAGACTCCGATTCCTGCGAAGAAGTGGCATTGATTAAATTCATAAAGCTCATCTGGTCTGACATCACTGATGCTCCTTTCATCGACCACACCATCCGCGATGTGGCCTTCCTTAATTAAATTGCGTAGCCACTGTGCAGCATACGGCTCTATCTCGTTATAATATGCAGCCATCCTATTGACCTAACAATTTCTGTCGAAGCTTTACGGCACACCTCAGTCGCTCTACTTGTTCCGCAAGATCTTCAACATCATCATTGGCTTGACGTGCCGTGGCGGCATCAGAAACCGCATCTTTAAGTTTCTCAGAAGCCACTTCGCGTAAATGCTCAACCATATGATCCATCGCTACATGCAACACGTTCTGTTCCATCACAGTGGATACACGAAAACCATACTTCAACTCTGGATCAAAATCCTCAATCAATGTCTGCTTAACCTTTCCCATTACCAATCCTTTCCAAATACCTTGCTGAATATCTCATCCAACATTTCATCCATCTCACGGTCACTAACACAACGAGAACACGTACAGTTTTTCATTGAGCCTCCTCCATCTCAGGTTCCCACTGTTTATTCTCAGTAAAATCACAGGTGATGGTCATTTCCATTCCCCAATTGTCTGAGGGAGTAAGGGTCAAAGCCATTTTATCAGCGGCATCCCAACACATTACAACGAAATCCTCAGTGGAAGTGAATCCGTCACTATTAGACGGAACAGTTAACTCTCCCAAAGGGACTTTGTTCTCGTCCCAAAGTTTAATCTTTGCTTCTAACATGCTTCGTCCTCCTCCATCTCAGGTTCCCACTCTCTCTTCTCACCATGATGATACTCTCCTGCAAACATCATCCCCTCGTCCTCATAATCCGCTTGAACCTCAACCCCCATACCATGCAACTTATCCCACACCGCCATCGGTGGCCCCCACGCAGTCCAACAACTAAACGAAAACCATGACTTCGCATCCTTATCAAACATGTCTCCGCTATGCTCAATCTCCTGCGTAATCTCAACGTCACACACATCCCATTTGGTATCCCAATGATCCAATCGCCACTGATACCAAGCAGGAGAAGAGGACAAACCGTACCTTGTGTCCACCACATCGTCCGCGACCCACATCTCAAAAGGCATAGGTGATACAACGTCACAAAACCTACCATTACTTTTTAACTGATCAAATAATTGCTCTACCACGGTCCTTGGACCGTGGAGATATACACCTTGACTACAATGATTAGGCATTACACCACCTCCTCTCTGCTAAAAAATTTCTTAGCAGTGTAAGTGTCGATAACGTATTCACCGCCCTTGGTTAAATTCTGAATAATCCATGGATTCTTACGCGCCCTGCTTTTGTAACCAACAAGAGAATAAGTGTTCAAACCATGCGTCCCAATCTTGTTTATATCCAAATCGTATAACCCTGCCATACCAACCAAATCTTTGGCCTCCTTGGACAACGCTCCCTCCTTCTTTAACACAACCTTAAAGGTCACCGTGTCATCATCAAAGGTGGCATTGCCAACCTCAATCGTTAAGTTCTTACTAAGATCAGACGCATCCAAAACTGACTGCATGTCCGCACGAAATTGCTTTACTAATTGTCTGTCCATTATGATGTCTCCTTTGTGTAAATAGCTATCGCTTCCGCTTCTGGTAAATTATTCAAGATCACCGCCTCTGGATGATCACGAAGTATTCGTGCAGGATTTACATTGTGTGAAACATCAAACAATCCATCATCGCACTTGAATAAATACTTCTTGCTCATGATCCTTCTCACATCCTTGCGGATCAAAAAGTTCACTACTTGCTCATGGCACCAACTCTCAAAGGTCTTAGACAAACCTTCTGGAAACCACTCACTCTTGTCTTTAGGTAGAGAATTTAAATACTCATCAATCGCGTTCCGCGTTTCGCGGTAGTCGCCCTTGAATTTATCGTTGCCATAAACACGGTCACTGCCACCATGTCCATCGTTGCTTACATATGCAAATAGTTTGCCGTCCAGATACACCTTGCCTTGGTAGCAAAATGTTTCTTCGCTTGCCCACTCACTGTGCTTGATTGCTTTCATTGTTAAGTCCATAATCTTTCCTTTCGTAGTTGTTGAATACTTGTAGACTAATTGAGGTGACAATGCCTGTCAAGAATTATTTTGTGAGTACACTGAGTACACTGAATCTCTAGATTATTAAGTTTTTTTTTTTTTTCGAAAAAAAACGTGTACTCACCGTAATCATTGTAATCATTTCATATAAATAAGGGGTGCATTGAGGACACTTTAGAAAAATGAGGACACTTCAAGTGCAAATGATTACGGTGTAGCTCTGGTAGTAAACCATAAGATACTTGTAACAGTTCTACAAACAAGAGAAAAACACCGTAATCAGGTGTACTCAGTTGATGCCCTGCTCTAGTTGTTGTAAAGTTGTTGAAAGGATAGAGGTTTGAAATGGGTTCTATAAAACAAAAGATCGAAAAAGAACATGGCAGACAGCTAACAAATAGGCAGATGACTTTCGCTCAAAAGATTGTGGAAGGCATCTACTCTAACGCTGAGTGCGCTAGGTTGGCAGGGTTCACAGATGAACGCGCCACTGAACATGCATCGCGTCTGTTGAATGGAAAAGATTATCCCCATGTCTTGGAGTACATCACTGAGCTACGAGAGGAGCGTGAGCGTAGGTATGGGGTCACTACTCTTGGACAACTGGAAAGACTACACCAATTATCCGCAGGAGCGGAGGATGCAGGACAATTTTCTGCCGCTATAAATGCAGAGAAGATACGTTCTGCTCTTGGTGGTTTGACTATTGATAGACGCGAAAACATTAACACCATGGATCAGCTTTCAAGGGATGAGATTACAGCAAGATTAGCCTTATTGCAGAAGCAGTATCCGCAAGCGTTCTTAATCGAAGGACAGTACAAGGACATCACTGATGAGCAAGGGACCAGAAGCAAACTTTTGGAACACGATAAGGCAGAACTTACCAAAGAAGTGCTTCGCAACGAGGATTGAAAACGTCCATGGCGGCGGCGTTCCAGACGTGCATATGGTTTGGGATGGGTTGTCGTTTTGGTGTGAATTAAAAGCAACCAAGAGCAACGCAGTAAATGTCTCGCCTCATCAAGTCGCTTGGAATGCTGCATATTGGGCGCGTGGCGGTGCCAATTTCTTCTTGGTAAAGAGGACCAAGGAGGGTGATATACTTTTATTTGAGGGGGATCAGGGTGCCTTGTTGG
>Ga0207890_1000589_pt1 | contig 10530 bp, 7 predicted proteins | sample LinPmetageLP48_FD_184059 | JGI IMG/M metagenome (GOLD analysis project Ga0207890, IMG submission 184059) | Marine viral communities from the Pacific Ocean - LP-48 (SPAdes) | ecosystem: Environmental > Aquatic > Marine > Oceanic | place: Pacific Ocean | collected 2011-06-13
CCGCCTGCAGAATCACCGGCCAATCACCTGTGGTTAAAGTACTGGCATCCGGCAGACTCTGCCATTCACGATCCGACAGCGAGACTTTTACTTCAACCCAGTCAGTGCTGTAGAGGGATGCCACCTGGGTTCCGGTTTGCAGATAACTGCCAGGTGAGACATCGCGGCTGATCACTAATGCATCAAACGGGGCTTTGATCAGGCTTTGCTGTATGTCTTTTTCAGCGCTGGTTAATAATGCTTCAGCATTGGCAACACTTGCCGCTGCACTGGCTAATTGAGGAATACGTAATACCAGTTCCGAATCAGGATCTCCTTCCAAACCGGAAGCCAGCCATTCTGCCTTTGCTTGCAAGCCTTGCCGTTCTTCCTGTAGATAAGCGAGCCGTGCTTCCGCCAGTTGTTGTTTGGCTGCGGCCACCGCTGCACGGTAATCACTGTTTTCCAGACGCAGCATCTGTTCGCCTTTTTTCAGGCGGTAGCCGGTTTCAAACTGTGGCGATATCTGTTCGACTTGTCCGGCAACCTGCGTGGTCAGATTTATTGTGTAATGGGGTTCTGTGGCACCAAAGGCACTGACACGTGATCGATGCGTAGCCGGCTCAACCGTTTTTACAGAGACTTCAGGTCGTATTTCTGGGACTTCACGGACAGGTAACGAACGGTTGGCAAAACGATTAATTTGATATTGACTCAGAAAATAAACACCAACTAATACAAGCAGTGCACCCAGAAACACCAGCCATTGAACAAATTTGGTCATGCTCTAACCTCCAGCCCCAAAGCCAGTCCCAGTGAGATACGATTTAATAAACGCTGGTAAATCAGATCATCAAGTTGTGCCTGCAAGTCATAGGTCTGCTGTTGCACGGTTAACAGATCCAGAATAGTAAATAAGCCACTACGATAATTAGCCTGATACTGTTGCAGATTATTTTCCGCACTCGCCAAAGCGGTTTCGATATGTTGCTGGCGTTTAAGCAAAGCCTGTTCCTGACTTAAAGCCTGCTCAATTTCTGTTACTGCATTAAGCAAAGTGTCACGATATTGCTGATAGGCAATTGCTGTATCCAATTCGCTAATTTCTGCCTCAGCACGTAACTGTCCGCCCTGATATAACGGTGCGGTTAACTGGCCCAGTAAACTCCATACCGGGGAAGTAAATAAACTGGCGCGTGGAGAGCTGCTGACATCTTCTAACACTGCCTGCAGATTCAGACTGGGTAACAAGTCTTTATAGGCAACCTCGGTCCTGGCACTGGCCGCTTGAATGGCCGCATAGGCCGCTAACAGATCCGGCCGACGATTCAATGATTGTTGGGGCAGATCAATTTCCGGAATGACTACTTCGGGATAATTAATGGGTAGAGTAAACTGTGGATTATCTACCTGCCCAATCAAGGTTTTCAGCTGAATAGATTGCTGGCGATAGTTTTCAGTTAAGCTCTCCACACTGGCTGAAGAGGTGGCGACCGCGCTACGAGCAAGATCCAGGTCTTCAAGCGTGCCCAGCCCTTGGCGGTAACGTTGCAAAATAAAGCTTTCGGTTTGCTGCAGACTGTCATTGCGTTGCTGTTCAATATTAATCGCTCGTTGCTGGGCAATCAGTGTTAGCCAGACCTGCATGACTTCAGCAGCCAGCGTGTCACGTGCTGACTGATAAAGCAGGTTTTGTTCGGTGATATCAAGCTCTGCAGCACGTTCATTATCGGCCAGTTTTCCCCATAAATCAGCTTGCCAGCTGACACTGAGATCGGCACCAAAACTGGCATCAGTACCACTACTGTTGAGTGCTGAAAATCCGCTGCTGATAATTGGGCGCTTTTCGGCTGAAGCCTGAGTCAGTTGTGATTGACGGATCTGTAAGGTGAGCAAGGTTTGTTGCAGACTGGGATTGGATTTCATTGCTGTTTGCAATAATCCGTCAAACATATCGGTATCGATCAAATCATTCAGATAAGCGACGTCGGTTTGTTGCGGAAAATTCTGCCATTGTTCAACGCGTTGCTGCTCTGCAGATATTAACGCTGCATAATCCGGTTGCTCTGGAGTGATACTGCATGCAGTAAGCATCAGTGATGGCAGAAAAACCAGTTTTTTTAAATAATGTTGTCGGCTGTTAACGTTCACCTGATAACGCGCTCCCTAGAGATGAGTGTCAATATGACAGTCAATCTAGTTGTTTGAGGGTTAATGCAACGTTAACAGCCGTTTTTTATTTGCGGATTATTACGACAGCTACGCAAAATCAATGTTTTAAGAGTGAGTCCTGAAACTGCACAGCCGGTCATGACAGTAATCATTGGCCAAAGACTGCCATCACCCAGGGAACTGACCAGTAAGCCACTGGCTGCACCCGATAAAAAACCAAACGAGCCCAGCACAGCAGTGGCGGTAGCACTGCTGCGTGGAAAGAATTCCACAGTACTGGCGATGGCATTGGAGACGATAAGCGCCTGCGATCCAATAAATATCATGATGCCAAAAACTATCATGCTTAATGACGGATCTGGACTGATCAGAATATACATGAGCATCAATACGCCGGTAATGACCTGGATAATTTGTCCAAGTCTTAACAGGCAGGGCGGATCGTAAAAAAGTAATAATCTGACGTTAATGCGATTGACTACAATCATCATCACCACATTAATGCCAAACAAGAACGGATAGACCGAAGCTGAAACACCAAAATAGACCATATATACCGATGGTGAGGCGGTAATAAAACTAAATAGACCTCCATAGGTAAAACTTTGTGCTGCAAGATAGGCCAATGCTTTCCGGTGCGACAATACTTCGATATAGCGTCGTAACGCTGATGTCTTGTGGGTACTGATTTGTCGGGTTTCTGGCAAAAGGCGATGCAATAGCAGTCCGATGAGCAATGCATAGACAAATAACACAATAAAAATAGAATGCCAGCCAGCGAGATAAAGACAAAGGGTGCCGATTAGCGGGGCAATCAATGGGGCAATCATCATAATAATGGCCATATGTGAGAGATAGCGTGCGCTGTCCCGACCACTGCTGATATCACGAATTACAGCCGAGGAGTTAACGATTGCCATACCACCACCAATGGCCTGAATGACTCGCCATATCCATAATCCATAAAGGGTGTGGCTGAGCACAATGCCCATGCTGGCAATGCAGAACAAGGTGAGACCAACAAAGATGACACGACGCCGACCAAAGTGATCGGACAAAGGCCCGCCGGTCAACTGACCGACAGCAAAACCGGCCAGAAATAAACTCAGTGAAAGTTCAATATCGTGAATGCTGACAGCGAATTCAGATGCCATCAATGGCATTGCTGGCAGATAGGCATCAATTGCCAATGGGGCAATAGCCGTTAATCCGGCCAAAAGCAGAATAAGCTGAGCTACATTATGAGTATTGGCGGAACGTGGTCTATCCATTAAGTCAATCAGCTTTCTCTAAAACTTCAAACGGGTGAATCAAACTAGGGCTTGTTTATCTTTCATCTCCACCACTGCTGGAGGCTATTTTTGTGTCCGACAAGGCGGAAAGCACGCCGTGTAGCCTTTCTACATAAGTGAGTGACAACGCAGACGGCCACAAAAATAGTCCCAGCCCTTCGGGTTGTGACTGAAAAAGCGCCACTCTGCGTTATTCGTCACTTATTTAGAACAACTAAAAGGCGCTCCTCGTGCCTTGATTGACGCTTTTTCAGCTCACAACAGTGGCGGAGATGAAAGATAAACAAGCCCTAAGAATGATTTAATCCTGTGTTTTCGGCGTGTCCCCCAAAGCTGGACTGACTGAAGGATCCTGCTGAGGCAATGGCTGTGGTCTAAGTTCACGCATATCAAAGCCACTAGGTTGCTGAAACACCCGTAAACCAAATTCCGGCATAATTGCCAGCAAATGGTCAAAAATATCTGATGCAATGCCTTCGTATTCAATCCAGTTGGTGGTATTGGTAAAACAGTAAATCTCTAATGGCAGACCATTGGCCGTTGGTTCAAGTTGCCTGGACATCAATGTATAGTTCTGATGAATGCTGGGATGATTCTTCAGATAATTGGCGACATAAGCCCGGAAACTGCCAATATTGGTAATTCTTCGGGTATTAACGGGTTCTTTACCCCATTCCGCTAATTGTTGATTCCATTCATCAATATCTTTCTGTTTCTGCTTTAAATAGTCATTCATCAGGCTGAAACGATGAAGTTTTTTGCGTTCATCCTCTGACAGAAAATGAATACTTTGCTGATCAATCAAAAGACTGCGTTTAATCCTGCGCCCACCAGCTTCCTGCATACCACGCCAGTTTTTAAACGGATCGGTCAGAAACCGTTTGGTGGGGATGACGCTGATGGTTTTATCCCAGTTCTGCACTTTAACGGTATGTAGCGCGATATCGATAACATCACCGTCAGCATTGAGCGGGGCCATTTCAATCCAGTCACCAACCCGGATCAAATCATTTGAACTGATTTGCACACTGGCGACCAGTGACAGCAATGTGTCCTGAAAGATCAACAGTAATACTGCGGCCATTGCACCCAAACCGGATAACAATATTAATGGCGAACGGTCAATCAGGGAGGCAATCATCAGAATCGCCGCAATCGCATAAATAGCGATTTTGAGTACCTGGATATAACCTTTAATCGGTTTCAAGTGTGCATCAGGGCGTTTGTTATACGCCTCATTGACAATGGTCAGTAAACTGCCAATACCAAGCGCAATGGTTAATACAATAAATGCTGTAGTGACATTCTGTACTACTGCCACGGCGACGGGCGAAATATTCGGAATGATGACGATCCCGGCGGAGAGGATAAGCGCCGGTACAATATTCGCCATGCGCCGGATAAAAGAGGAATCCGCTAGAGAAGAATAACGGCCTAACTCACTGTTTTTGAGAATGCGATAGACGCCGCGAACCAGAATACGCTTGACCAGCCAGTTAGCGACCCATGAGATCAGGATCAACAAGCTCAGGCCAATCAACGTGTAGAGATGAGGGTAGTTCTCCAGCCATTCAGTTATAAGAGTGTAGCTTTCCACTTTGTGCTCCGCAGCTTTGCATCAGGGGCAGATTGTAGCATTCAAACGGCCCAGAAATCTGGGGCATAAGGCGTTGTTTAAGTTGGCAAGGTTTCCGTAAAGTTTTGAAGGCCCAGTAAATTACTGTATATTGGCGTGTTTTCCAAACAAGCCCAATTATTGACGTGAAGCGTAATCCACCCTAGCGTATTACTTCCCCCTGGACCTTTCTGGTCCGTGATGTTTAACACATCGTCTCCGCCAAAAATGCGGTTGTGCAGGTCATAACCACAGTTTAATGAAAGCTGCCGAAATCATAATGTCACGCAGCTTGGCAATAATTTGTTATCTGAAAAAAATCTTTTGAACGCAGGAAACTGAATTAATGTTGCAAAACCTTAAACGAGATTGGTTTTCCAATGTCCGTGCCGATTTGATCGCCGGTATTGTTGTTGCTTTGGCGCTTATCCCTGAAGCCATCGCCTTTTCTATTATTGCTGGTGTTGATCCCAAAGTGGGTTTGTACGCTTCCTTTTGTATTGCAGTCATTATTTCCATCGTGGGTGGACGTCCAGGAATGATCTCTGCTGCCACTGCGGCGATGGCGGTATTAATGGTGACATTGGTTAAAGAGCATGGTTTGGAATACCTGTTGGCAGCCACTTTGCTTACCGGGATTATCCAGATAGTAATGGGCTATTTAAAACTGGGAAATTTAATGCGGTTTGTTTCACGCTCAGTGGTGACAGGCTTTGTTAACGCGCTGGCTATTTTGATTTTTATGGCGCAATTACCAGAGTTGACGAATGTTACCTGGCACGTTTATGTCATGACAGCTGCTGGGCTGGGCATTATTTATCTCTTTCCCTATATTCCTACAATTGGCCGTTTATTACCTTCTCCATTAGTCACTATTATCGTGCTGACTGTTGTTGCAGTTGTGTTTAACATCGATATCCGCACGGTAGGTGATATGGGCGATTTACCCGATACTTTGCCTATTTTTCTATGGCCCGATGTACCATTAACTTTTGAAACACTGGCTATTATTTTCCCTTATGCGATGGCCTTAGCTGTCGTTGGTTTATTGGAATCAATGATGACGGCCACCATTGTTGATGATTTAACCGATACCTCCAGTGATAAAAACCGAGAATGTAAAGGTCAGGGTGTTGCGAATATCGGTTCAGGGCTTTTGGGTGGTATGGCTGGCTGTGCGATGATTGGTCAGTCAATTATCAATATCAAGTCAGGTGGGCGAGGACGATTGTCAACGATGACCGCCGGTCTATTTTTATTGTTTATGGTTTTGGTTCTGGACGATCTGCTGGTTCAGATTCCCATGGCTGCTTTGGTAGCGGTAATGATCATGGTTTCGATTGGTACCTTTTCATGGGCATCAATACGAGACCTGAAAAAACATCCGCTTTCAACCAATATCGTCATGGTGGTCACGGTAATGGTTGTTGTTGCAACACATAACCTGGCCATTGGGGTGTTTGTTGGTGTGTTACTGGCTGCCTTGTTTTTTGCCAACAAAGTTGCTCACTTTATGGTGGTCAAAAGCGATCTCAGTGAACAGGATACTAAGCGACGCTATGAAATCAGAGGTCAGATCTTCTTTGCATCATCGGATAAATTTGCTGCGGCTTTTGATTTTAAAGAAGCACTGGATACCGTCGAGATTGATTTGAGCCATGCCCACTTTTGGGATATCACCGCTGTTTCTGCACTGGATAAGGTAGTGCTCAAATTCCGTCGTGAAGGTACTGAAGTGGAGCTGGTTGGCATGAATGAAGCCACCGCGACGATTGTCGACAGATTTGGTGTGCACGATAAGCCAGAAGAAGTCGAAAAAATACTCGCCGGTCACTAATAAGTAGAGGATTGAGAGAGATGACAAAAATAATTGCCTGTATTGATGGCTCGATAACTTCGCCCTCAGTTTGTAAAGCGTCAGCCTGGGTGAGTGCTAAGTTGCAAGCACCATTGGATTTATTGCATGTTTTGGATAAGACCGAATATCCCAAACCTGAAAACAGTAAAAATCTGTCTGGCAATATTGGGTTAGGCAGTCGGGAACATCTGCTTGAAGAATTAGTGAAGCTTGACGAGAAGCGTGGTCGGCTGGCTTTGGAGCATGGCAAAAATATTTTGCAGGATGCCAGAGCATTAGCTCAACAACATGGTGCAGTTGAAGTGACCACGCATCAACGTCACGGCGGTTTGATGGAAACCTTGTCTGATCTGCAGGATGACACTCGGGTGCTGGTGTTAGGTCGTCAGGGCCAGGCTCATGAAAATGAAACACATAGTCTGGGCAGTCATCTGGAAAATGTTATCCGTGCATTGAATAAACCGATTCTGATTACCTTGCCTGAATTCAACACTCCACAACAGTTTATGATTGCTTATGATGGCAGTGAAACGGCTACCAAAGCATTGGAAAAGGTTGCTGAAAGTGACTTGCTAAAGGGGATGCCAGCACACATTGTTATGGTGGCTGAAGATGATAATAACCATCAAGCTCAATTAAATTCAGCTGTACAGCGCCTGACTGGAGTTGGTTTTGATGTCACTGCAGCATTAATTCAAGGCGCAGTAGAACCCGCCTTGCATCAGTATCAACGTGATAATGATATTGATTTGTTGGTAATGGGTGCTTATGGGCATTCGCGTATTCGCCAGTTTCTGGTCGGCAGCAATACCGCCAAGATGGTCAGGATGAGTGATATCCCAATTCTGTTGCTTCGTTAATGGAAATGCTTTTCCTTAATCAAATGAATATTGTGCAGTTGGAAAATTATCGACAACGATTATTTTTACTCAAACAAGAAGTGGAACAATCACTTACTGAAGATTCACATCAGGTGGCGGAGCTTGATCAGTCGCGAATTGGGCGTTTGTCACGTATGGATGAGTTGCAGGACCAACAGCTTGCCATTGAAGTCCAGTTCAGGCTTAAACGCAAACTGCAAGCCATAGAAGGTGCTTTAAACCGTATTAATAATGATGATTTTGGTGTTTGTTATCTTTGTGATGAAGCCATTACAGACGCTAGATTGACTTTTGATCCCACTGTTACCCGCTGTCTGCAATGCGCGGATAAGAACTCCGATTAATATTCTGATTTTTAATTGTTTTGAGCCTACAATTCTTTTAGCAGTAGAGGGCTTCAATCTTTAGTTGGAGAATATTCTGTGGAAAGCACTTTTGAAGAACAACATCATCCAGCGATTATGATTGAAGGTATCCAGCCCTTCGGTTGTTTAATCCGTTTTGATGCTGATTTACAGAAAGTTTTCCAGGTCAGTGCAAATTTGCAGAATATATTGGGTGTTTCAATAGATGTAGCCCTGATGTCGTCACCAAGAGATATTCTGGGTGGCAAATTACAACACCGCTTGCAGCAGGCGCTCACTAAAAACTCACGTCTTTCCGCGGCATTCACTATTAATCGTCAGGTAAATGGATCATATCAGCGATTTCATGTGATGGCTTACCGTTACGATGTATCCATCGTCGTGGAATTTGAGCCACTCTCCCGTTCCGGAGAACAGCGTTTATTGCCAATCGTTAATGAATGGTTGAGTCGCTTGGCACAGGTTCAGCAAATTGGTCAGTTACAACAAATGCTTGTGCAAAGTGTGCAGGCCGTTACGGGCTATGACCGCGTGTTGTTATGTCAGTTTGATTCGCACTGGCAACGCATTGCGATCGCGGAAGAGTGCCGTGACCCTGCCAGAAGTTTATTGAATTACCGGTTTCCTGCCAGTGATATTCCCAGCATAGTAAGAGATCGGTATGCGGTTAATCCATTGCGTCACGTACCCGATGTCAATGCCAAGGTCGTGCCATTGGTGCCGACTTCAGACTCAATCAATTTGCCAACACCGGATTTAACGGCTGGTGTACTCAGAGCATTATCCCCATTTCACTACCAGTATCTGTGCGAGATAAATATCGGCGCTTCATTATCCATCGCGGTAACAGATGAACAACGGCTATGGGGCATTCTGACCTGTCATCATTTCGCTGCAAGTGATATCTCGGCAGCGGAACGCGATGCTGCCTTTAATCTTGTGCAAATGGCATCTCAACGATTATTTTTATTGCGAGCCCGACAACAGGCCCAGTTTCTGGAGCAGGTCTTAAATAGCCGTGAACTGCTCTCAGCGGAACGTGACAAAGTTGTCCAGCCGACAACATTGCTCGATAAATATGGCAAAAACTGGATGGAGTTGTTTAATAGCAGTGGCATCGCTTTGTTATATCAGGAGCAAGTGCGGTGTGCCGGGGAAACTCTGGATAACTTTGAGCTGGACCTTGTCGGTAAATGGCTTACAGAAAATATCGGCCATAAGGCCTGCTGGGCGTGTGACCATCTGTCAAGGAGCCCATTGGATAACCTGGTTAACCTACGAAAACGGGCAGGTCTATTGGCCGTGCCTTTACCAATAGAGCACAACCAATCCGGATGGCTTTTGTTGTTTCGTGACGCTGAGAAAATGCAATGCAGTTGGGTTGGGAAAAAACAGAGAATAGAAGCTGAGACATCGAATCCGCTGCATCGTGTCGAAGAGCGTGGTCATGAAATTTGGGTAGAAACCATTGAGAGTGAAGCTCAACGCTGGTCTGCAAATGAACAGCATGCAGCGCAGGATTTGGCTGAAGATTTGGCAGTAGCGATTACGGTGCACCAAATCAACCGACTCAACAAAGAATTACAACGTGCTAATAAACAGCTTAAAGAGATTGCACATACGGATACGTTGACCCGAATCTGGAATCGCTATCGAATGGAATTGGCTATTGATGCCGAATTGGCCGCAGCCGAACGTTATGGACACCCATGCTCGGTATTATTGTTTGATGTTGACCGCTTTAAATCGGTCAATGATACCTATGGTCATGATATGGGCGATCAGGTTTTAACCCGGCTTGCAGAGGAAGTGCAATCAAAACTGCGAGTCAGTGACCATTTAGGTCGCTGGGGCGGTGAAGAATTTATTGTCCTGGCATCGCATAACACATTGGATGAAGCCATGGCGCTGGCAGAACGTCTGCGTCAACATATTGAAATGGTTGAGTTCGAAACGGTCGGGAAAATTACCGTCAGTATCGGTGTTGCTCAAGCAATAACAGGCGATGAAAGTCGCAGGCGTTTGTTAGAAAGAGCCGATCAGGCTATGTATCGTGCCAAGCAATCAGGCCGTAATCGTGTTGAAGCGGCAAGTGCCGAATTGTCTACATCCTGATTTTCATCCAAAATACGCGGTTTATTGCGCGTGCTGCCAAGTTTGCTTGGCCTATCTAATTTTAAACTGAGTCAATATGTCCGAAAGCCTGTTACAGAAACAAGTCTCAAAACGACGCACCTTTGCCATTATCTCGCATCCTGATGCCGCCCAGCCTTTCAACGCTTAAAACCACCTTTCATTGCACACCACAATCACATCTCTACGTACTGAATTTAAAGGCTTTTTGTCTTTTTCTCGTTTCTTTGCTTTT
>Ga0207890_1000598_pt1 | contig 10482 bp, 18 predicted proteins | sample LinPmetageLP48_FD_184059 | JGI IMG/M metagenome (GOLD analysis project Ga0207890, IMG submission 184059) | Marine viral communities from the Pacific Ocean - LP-48 (SPAdes) | ecosystem: Environmental > Aquatic > Marine > Oceanic | place: Pacific Ocean | collected 2011-06-13
CCAAAAAGTGATAATGCTATTATCGGTTTAGAGTTACTTAAGAAAACTTTAGAATTAGTTAAATATTACAAGCCCAAATATTGGATTATTGAAAACCCTAGAGGGTTAATGAGGAAAATGAATTGTCTTGAAGGTATCAATCGAAAAACCGTATGGTATTGCCAATACGGTGATAATAGGGCTAAACCGACTGACTTATGGGGTAATTGGCCTAAATCATTTATTCCTAGAAAAGAATGTAAGAATCATACTTTTGAAAACGGTGTTAAAACTTCTACTCATTGTAATCATGTAACGGCTAGAAGAGGGGCAAAAACAGGTACTCAAGGGTTAAAGAATAATGCTTTACGATCTGTTATTCCAAAAGAATTATGTCAAGATTGGTTTCAGTCTTGTAAAAAAGATTTAATGTAATTTGATACGGGGATAAAATTATGGCAAAGCCGAGTGATATTCAACAAGAGCGAGCGAGAACCCGTATCAAACAAATGATAGCCACACGCCCATCAGGTCGAACCAAAGGTAAAGAGAAATTAAGAATAGGTAAATTACTTGGTTACAAAGGTAAAGACTCAAACATAATCCGTTCTGTTGATAGAATTATAACAACGGATAGAAACAGCCCATCAGCTCGTAACTTAAGAAATAAAGAGCAAGTAAAGAAGATAGATCGTAGTTTTAGAAATCGTGTAAGAAATCAGACTATTACAGGCGATGATTTTGAAACAAACATTACACCTTATATTAAATCTGTAATTAATATTGAGGATTTTAACGATCCTAAGTTCGATGTGTGGCTACCTGGTGCGATTGAAGCGATAGGAAAGAAGATATTCGGTAAAAGAAGGGGTGTCATTAGAGGATATTATCTAAGGTTCACGGGGTCAGGTAAAACTTTTGATGGTGGATATAATATTAATTCCCTTCAAGGTCAATTTCCTTTAGCTACTACTTTTGGATATTTAGATAATAAAGAAGATCTTTACCATATTTGGAATCTTAGAATAAGGAACTTATTTAACCCAAATATTCAATATTCATGTACTAAAGCAATTTTCGCACCTAATGAAGAAGTTACTCAATTAATGTTAGATCCTGAATTAAGTGAAGAGATATTAGAAGAACCTCAATTAAGAATGGGATATTATAAAACTTCAAAGGAGATGAGAAAATAAGTAAATCACATTTTATAAGAAAAATAATGCCGACCAAAAAGAAACCTTCGCTAAGGTTTACTTTAGATATAGAAACTTGGGGCTTAGACGCTCGGAAACTTGCATTCGGTGTTATTCAGAATGTAGATACATTGGAACAGTACGTCTTTTATGACTTTGAAGATGCTAAGAAATGGCTACAAGAAAAAAGAAAAGAGTACATGGAATCAGGCGGAATCATTGAAAAAGATGCGAGAGTTTTAGTGTACGCTCACGCAGGTTGGAAATATGATTACCTGGGCTTGTTCACAATTGATGAAATCAAACAGGCTGATAAGATTGATTCTAAAGGTCGAATCTTGGTTGCGACCATAGATAACATAGAGTACCGAGATTATAAGACGCTTGTTCAAGTTTCTTTGAGTCAAATAGGTGAGGCTTTAGGATTTCCCAAAGGATTTACACCGATGAAATTTCGTACTGGTGATGAGAGTCAAGGAATAACTCAAGAAGATATTGATTACTGTATTCAAGATTGCCGTATATTATCCGAAGCTATCAAGTCTCTTGAGATTACTTACAAAGAATGGACTAATTCACCACACAATCTTGAATTACCACTTACAACGGCTTCAATGGCTTATCGCGTATGGTGTTCAAAATATTGGCCTGAAAACTGGTTCACAATAAACAAACAGAATAAAAAAGTATATATTGCATTTTGTAATAACTTATTCCATGAAGCACTTCAAGACGCTTATGTAGGCGGTAGAGTTCAAGTAATAGGTGAACCTATGAAAGTATATCCGAACACTATTAGCGTTGATAGAAACTCCATGTACCCGACAGAAATGAGGGATCATGTATTCCCCGATATGATGGGTTCAACATATTGTAAACCGTTTATGTCGAACTTTAGAAAATTAATACGGGATCCCGATATTTGCATTTGGGCTAACTTAACTTTAGAAGGTGGTAAAGATAGTCCACCATTTTTAGCCACTACAACCGACGAAGGTCGCCGTTGCTGGACTGAAACTACCTTTACCGGGTGGTTGTGCGAACCGGAGATTAAACACGCTTTAGAGTTAGGCTATCAGGTAACTGAATTAAAAGAATTACATTACTCTAAAGCCATAAGACCTTTCAAAGAGTTTGTTGAGTTCTTCTATCAATTAAGGATTGAAATGAGAGCGAAAGGTGATGCTTCTCAATTGTGGATTAAGTTAATTATGTCGGCATTATATGGCCGTTTTGGAATGAAAGAAATTGCTACTAGAATTGATAATGATGAAGAAATAGAGGCAATAATTGAAGCCGGTAAACTAGACCAATATCATTTTGACTACTATGACGGCGTAAGAGGTTCTTTACCGTTCTTAGTAGCCATAGAAGGAGACAAAAAGCCTTCATCTACATGGTTCGGTTTTGCATCCTTTACCACTTCATACGCTCGTGTATCTCTAAACAGGGCAATATTAGCGGCGGGTGATGGGGCTTACTATTGCGACACAGATTCAATATTCTTTAACGCTGATAAGTTACCTGATGTACTAGAGGAAATCGAACTCGGAAACGAACTCGGTCAATGGGATTATGAAATTGAAGAACCGTGTCATTTTGTAGGTTATGAACCTAAAGCATACGTTTTCGTAAACGATGAGAAAAGAAAAATTAAGATTCGTCATAAGGGTGTATCACTAACTGATGAAACAGGTAAGTTAGTTCCTCAAGCCGGAGACTTAACAAAAGAGCAATTTTCAAGAAACGTCATTCAGTATCGAACAGCTATGAGAAGAAACCTACCTTTAGGATCTAAACACGTTCAATCTAAAGTAAGTAAACGTCATTACGGTAAGAAATCCCCATTAGAGGAATTAGATGAGTAAGAAAAGACGGGCTTTGAAAATAGTCTTAGAGGCTGAAAAGTGTTTATGTCGTAAAGGTGAAATAACCTTATCTGAGTTAGTTTACGAAGTATCATTAAGAGGATCACGATACCAAGTAACTACAACCCAGTTAGCCGGTTTATTAAGAGGTCATGGTAGGATAACAAAAGAGGATAAGTACGACAAGTTTTCACATAATACCAGGTCTATGTATCGTATTAAGGAAACTTCTTAACGGAAACCCTATTCGGAAACCTGTGGGTATTACTCTTGATGATGAAGTCTTGTCGCTGGTTGATGAAATAATTACTTCGATGGCTGCTTCTTCTAAGGCGTTAATGAACCGGCTTACACACCTCGGCTTCATTCCTAAAGGACAAATACCCACACTTATATTCGCAGCTTTTCTTTTTGTTCATCATTATAATGAAGCACGAAAAGACTCTACTATAATTGAATCTTTGGAAATCTCAAAGGCTATGACCTTTGGAAACCCGATACTTCAAAGGTTCTTTGCTGAAATGTCGGCACAAACTGTAAACGGGGCGATAGTCAAATGATAGAAACCTCTCACACAATAGATCCCATACTATTCCCTTATCTAAATAAGGAGAGTGTATAAAATGACTAAAGAAGAAATTAAAGATGAAAAGAAGTTTAATATTGTATATCAGAATGATGACGTAGTGATAGCATTTAGAGTAAAGGATGAAGAAGAATGATTGAAGAAATTGTTAAGGATCATAAAAGCGGAAATATCGCTTATCATGTAGCCTTAGATATGATTACCGATTTAGGAATGATTCAAGAAGAAGCTCACGAATTACTATTCCCGCCAATGAGCGATGACGACTTTAATCCTGATTTACCGTTTGACCCTACCGATTTTATGCAAATGAAACTAAAAGAAGGTGAAGAATAATGAGTGAAGATGATTTAACAACAGAAATAGAAACAGAAGAGGGTAAGCGTTGGTTATCAACCGATGGTAAAGAATACAAGTCAAGATCGGGTGCCTGGAAACGCTCAAAGAAATTACAAGAAGTAAAAGAAGAACCCGACCCGGTAGAAGAACCGAGAGAAGAAGTTCAAGACGATACGCCAATATGGGCTACTTATGACTACGGGGATATTGTTGATGAGGTTTCACCTACTGAAACCGTACCTACAATTCTAAAGACGATAAAACCGGCGGCAGTAGCCAAAGGTAAGATTTCCAAAAAAGAAATGGCAGCTAAGAAGTCAATGAATAAATCAATATTAACAGTAGGTTACAGAACCGGCGACCATCTAATGACAGGTTATAGAAGGGCTATGTTAGAAGATCCCAAAGCAACGGCTATCATACATAGTGATAGCGATTATAATTGGATAAGCGAGGTAACTAACGAAGCCCTAGAGGATTCAGGGGTGTCTGTTTCCGACATGGTTGGAACTGGTACAATAGCCGTAGTAGCTAACGCTCACTGGTTCGGTGTACCTTTGTATAAGATTCACCAGGAAAGCGAAAAGTCGCCTTTTAAGGGTAAGTTAGGCGGTGCTTTTGGTAGATTCTTAAGAAGATTACCTATTATTGGAACTAGAATAAAAGCCAAAGAAGAAAGACAATTATTTAATGAGGTGAATAATGATGCTTGATTTTATTAGTGGTTTCTTTTCTTGGGGTTTTCCTAAGAATGAAGAAATAGAAGAAGATATTAAAAGACTAGACAAACTCTCAAGTGAAGAGGAATAGTCATGTCAATATTAGATGACCTGTATAAACCGGATTATAAAAGCCGTTTGACAACGCAGATCGTAGGCAGACCGGGTAGCGGAAAAAGCGTGTACCTACGTCATACTATAACCGAGTTCATGAAAAGGAATAAAGATCCTAACTATCGCTTGGTGTTTTTATGTCCTAAACATGAAATGATATTATCAGATAAAAAAGAGCATATACCCATAAGACCCGACCAATTAGAAAAACATCTTCGTAAGAATCGCGTGGCTGTCGTATATCCTGATATTGACTTTTTAGATGCCGAAGCTGATTATGTAATAGATTTATTATTCGCTATCGAAAAAGAGAACGAAGGTTTTTCAGCTACTTTAGTAATAGACGATTCACAAGTATTTATTGAAAGTCGTAAATCTATAAGCCCAAGTTTTAGAAGGCTTGCTTTGACGGGGCGAAGTCGTGGGATACGTTATGTTGCGGTTGCACATTCTATTATTTATTCAAAAGACCTGGAAGGTTCAACATCATATATTATATTGTTTAATTTACCTTTCAAACAACATTGGACTGATTCTATAAAGCGATATGGTTTCGATCCTCAACCTTATGTTGAACAATTAGCTTCAACACCGTATAGTCATGTTTGGTTCGATGTTACTACAACAAAGGCAAGTCTTTATCCACCTTTAGAGATATAATATTTCCACAATATGAGCAATACCAACCCACCGGGTAGTATGGAACTCTTGAAGTAGGTCTTGAATCCCCTTCTAATTTCAACCTGGATGAAGCCCTCAACATAGGCTTCTCGCAACATCTAGGCTTTTTCACCATATTAATATCTAAATAATAGTGGGTTTAATAGTCTTTGTATGCACATCTTTAGTATTTTTTATATACCCTCTATGATAACGCACCGTTTACATGATACTACAACCCATGTTTCAAGGAATAAGCCTAAGCGCAACTGTAGTGTTCGTAACTGCTATTAGTAACGGACTATCCACCTATCTATTAGGCGGGGCTACTTTAGAAGATAAAGTAAAAGGAAAAATCGGGGGTCAATAAGATGGCGGGAATGTTACCAAAACTTACAGCCGACTCTCTTCTAGGTTACTTTGCATTTGCAGCGGGAATTACCGTTGGAATGGTACTACTACAACCAGTAGCGGATCAAGTACAAGCCGCTATTAGTAAAAACTGAGGTGATTAAGTATGTCATTACGTTATACATTAGTCGAAACAAACTCAAACGATGTGCCAGGTGCAGCAGGGGCTACATATAATCGCGGATTCAACGTGCCTGGCGGTGCGGTGGATGAAATTATTATCCGTATTCAAGGAACTATGAACGCTGTTGGCGATTTGGCTAGTGACATGGGTTCGTGCATAGCCGCACTTCGCGTGGTTTTAAATGGCGAAACTTTCTTTGATTTTAGAAATAACTTCGGAACTTCAGCTACAACTGGTGCTTCTTCAACATCTGTTTTCCTTAATGCTATGGGCGCAGGTAGAGCGCAAGAATTGAACTCTTCAACAACAGTTAGAGACTTCTACATTCGGATTCCAGTCGGTAGAAATATCGCTGCGGGTATTTCTCGTTTAGAATATACTCTACAATACTCAGCTCTAGGCGGTGCTTTCACTGGTGCTTCTATCGAATGGTGGATGCGCTACAATCCAGCTATGCAGAATACAGTTACTATTGGTGCTGCTACTTCTTATCTATCCGCAGGTGCGGCAGGTGGCGTAACAGAACAAGTAGTCGTAAGAGTTCCTCAGAACGTGCCAGGTGTTTTAGCAGGTGTAATGATTCAAGGCGGATCAGCAGCAGATACTATGACATCAGCAAGAGTTATTTCTCAGTCTGATTACTCAATTGATACTACTATGTGGCGTATGCTAGGCGGAGATCTCCGAAATGGAATCCTATTCGCACAACCAGCAGCAGCAGTAGCTAACGGACTATTGACATTCAGTCAGCAATCACTAGGGAACTTATTCGTTCCTTTGTTTAATCTGTCTCTACAAGACGATCTTAGGATGCAAATTACCACAACGGCTGCTGAAACTTTTACATTCACCCCAGTGATTGTATCAGGCATAGCAGGTAAGCCACAACCAGGCGCGGTTCAGACTCAAGCAGTACCTACATCAGTAAGTAAGGCTATCTTGTCTGTATCAGACGCTCAAGCATAAGTAAGTAAAAACGTAAAATGTGATACATATGTCAGGTCGTATTCTCCGAGCTACTTTAGCGGAGAACGACCCGACTATGTTTAACGTAACTTTAACTACTAATGGTAAGCTGTTAATAAAAAATGCAGGTAACTTTGACCTTTGGGTGGGTTACGACCAATATGATGTAACCCTCGCAACGGGTGTAAATTATTTTGTTATAGATGCAGGGGTAACTTTTGTTTTTGATGCTTCAAACGGTGTAGGTTTCTTATCACAAGATCAAGGGCTTTGGTTCGCTTCTCAAGGCGGCGCGGGTGAAGTTCAGATATGGGTAGCTAATGAAAGGTGAATAAATGTCATCACCAGTAAGCCCACCATTAACAGTAGAAACAATTGATGGGGCTACCGTAGGGCGACCGATTACAAAAATTAAGGTTACAAATGGTACTCTTGCCGTGTCAGGCTCTACCGCTACGCTAACCATAAGTGGCGGCGGTGGCGGCGGTACTGGTACGGTTACAAGTGTAGGTTCATCCCAGGCTTTTATTACTATTACAAATCCTACTACTACACCGAGTATTTCTATCGGTAATGCTTCGGGGGCTGCTACTGGTGTTTTAACTGCTGCTAGTTTCAATACCTTCGATGCTAAACAAGATGCTATCACACTAACGACCACTGGTACATCAGGCGCGGCTACTTTCGCGGGTGGTACTTTGAATATCCCTCAATATACTGATTCAGGCGGTACAATAGGCGGTTCAATCACAAGTACACAAGTAGCTAGAGGTGCTACTACTGCTGATGAAATAGAAGGTGATAACGGTTTATTATTTGACGGTACTTCATTTACTGTTAATACTCTAAGTGCTAATAATCCTGTATTAAATATGTCAAGTAATACAAAGTCTGTATCTTTAGAGGTCGAAACAAGTCAAACACTTTCAATAAAAGGCGGTTCTAATAAGTTTATTTTTGACGCATCAACCGCTACGGCTGGAATAACTTTCCCGGATGGTACAACTCAAAACACCGCTTCAACGGGTAGTGGTGGCGCACCAACTGATGCAGAATATATTACGCTGTCAGCAAATGGTAGTTTAACAAATGAAAGGGTAATAACAGCGGGAACGGGTATAGGTTTCACGGATGGTGGGGCAGGTTCAGCTCTTACTATATTTAACGCTGGAGTTACTTTATTGACTGCTGGAACTGGTATATCACTTAACAGTTCAACAGGGGGTGTTATTATTACAAACACCGTTGCAGAGGGAACAATAACAGGTACAATAACAGATAATCAAATAGCAGTTGGTGCTACTACTGCGAATGAGTTAGAAGGAAATGCAAAGTTCACTTATGACCAAGCAACTCAATCTTTGAATATAGCGGCGGGTACAGGTACGGGTACAATTCTATCAGGTAGTTCAGATATGGTTATACGCAACTCTAGTGGAGTCGCTCATTCTAAAATTACTCTTGAACATGATGCGGCTAATTCAAATATTAAATTAGATACCGACGGAACGGGTTTAGTTGAGATTCATAAAGAAGGTACTTTGGCTTATTCATTACCTAATGTTGTAACTGTTGATAACGATTATGTTCTAACTGCTCAAACCGATGGAAGCACCGCATGGGCGGCTTCCGGTGGTGGTGGTGGTGGAGCTAGTGGTTCTATGATATACGGTAGCCCTAACGGTGATTGGGGGACGGGAGGGACTGTTATTCAGAATATCACTTCAAACGGTTGGTCGTCTAGTCAAGCAAGTACAACAACAAATTTAAGTTCTGGTTATCAATTGTGTAGACCTTTTGTATCTTCAATGGGTGCTGATGTAACAAAAATGAGTCTTAGAGTTACTACTGCTTCTGCCGGTTCTAATATAAGAGTAGGAATATATAACGCTGATTCAGGAGACGGCAACCCAACATCATTAATTGGTTATGGTGAGTTTGATAGTTCAAGTACTGGTACTAAAACAGTCACTTCCTTTTCATCGACTATTACATTAGTACGAGGTTCTCCATATTGGTTCGTGGTAGTCGCTACATCAGGTTCACCATCCGTTAGCTCAATGAATGCTACATACGCCAACGCTCTATATTTGTCTAATAGTTATCAGGCGACAGCTTGGTGCATGGTTGACCAAACTAATACAAACGTCTTAAGCGACCCTCTTTCAGTTTCAACAATGTATGGCGATAACGGTTCATACGCACCGATATATGTGGGAATAGGGTTTTTATGATTGACCGAGATTATTATATTGATAATGTTTATCAAGGGAAACATGAAGTTAATTGGCAATATGTAAGACAAAATAGAGACGCTATACTAAGTCAAAGCGATTGGCGTTTTATGTCGGATCAATCACCTTCTCAAGAATGGATTGATTATAGACAATTTTTAAGAGATTTACCTCAACAATTTACCGAAGCAAATGATGCGGCGGATGCGTGGAACGAATACGAGATACCGGAGTGATTACATGACCGTTAAACAGAATCACGAAAGGATAGTTCGCCTTGAAGATGATTTTCAAGAGATACAGGATCGTTTAACAAGTTTAGAAATTAAGCATATTGATTTAATGGCTCGATTAGATACAATTGCATCAGGAATAAAAATAATCTTAGCTATCGTAGGTGCGAGCCTGGGAATAGATGTCGGCATTGAAGGGGGGATGATTTGATGAGCGAACAAGCTGTATTAGTTTTATTAGTTATAGGCTATTTAGTATTGAGGGATTGATTATGCCCTTTGTTAAGATTGGTAGAAATACTTATCGTTCACCATCAGGTCGCAAGTTTACTAGAGCGCAAGTGCGAAGGTACTACGCAACAAAAGGAAAGTGAGAATAATGGCTAGTAAAAAAGTTTCTAAAGGTTTATCTTTAGGTGAATTGAGAAAAGTCAAAGGGGGATATATGTTCAGAAAAGGTGGTAAAAGAGCCACAGGTATACGTTATCCTACAAAAGAATTAGCGTTAGAAAGTGAAAAAAAGTTTAGAAAAATGACTCGAAGGTTACTTAACCAAGATATATTAAAAGGAGATAATTAAAATGCCAGTAAAGAAAGTAAAAGGCGGCTATAAAGTCGTAAGCTATGTAACAGGAAAGACACTAAAACGCACGTATAAGAGTAAGAAAGCGGCTCAAAATGCGGCGGGAACTTCTAAAAGAAGATCCCAAAGAAAGCGTTCAACAGGCTCAAAAAGGGCTAAGAAAGGCGGATTTTACTAATGTCTAAAAAGAAAATGCCGTACTCTCAATTCCCTAATAAAATTGGAGCCCAAAACTTTGCGAAAACCATAAGAAACTTCGGTGGTAAAGCGTCTATCCAAAAAAGAACGGTTAAGAAATCTAAACGTGGATTAAAAACATATTGGATTGTTCGAGGACAAAAAAGGTGAATTAAATGGGAATATTAGATACATACACTAACTCTAACTTTGGTAAATCCGATTCAATAGGTGGCGGGGGTAGTTTTGGTTACTCTTCAATCAATGAAGTTAGAAGGGCTTATGATGAAGGT
>Ga0207890_1000600_pt1 | contig 10470 bp, 12 predicted proteins | sample LinPmetageLP48_FD_184059 | JGI IMG/M metagenome (GOLD analysis project Ga0207890, IMG submission 184059) | Marine viral communities from the Pacific Ocean - LP-48 (SPAdes) | ecosystem: Environmental > Aquatic > Marine > Oceanic | place: Pacific Ocean | collected 2011-06-13
AACAAAAGCTATGACTAACGCACCTGTAAAATAATAGTTCATATACCCACACTCCATATTATTTATCCTCAACTAACGTACTACGCATTATTAAAAAATTCTTAAAATCTTGTTCCATTTGTTTTATTTTTTGTTCCATTGTTTTAAGTTTATCATTTGTAACAATAGTATTACCTTTATTGGTTTCAATATTTAATAATAAATGGTTTTGGTTTTCTTGTATTCTAGCTATGTAAGTTTTAAAATTGTAAAGATGAGTATCGTTTATTACTGTGATTTCTGCTTTGTTTTTATTAATAGTTTCTGTTAGAGACACAATATATTTAACTCCCGTAAATGTTCCGACTAAAACAGACGCCACTACAGGCACCATTACTATATTTTTTTTTAACAGATCTGCTAGATTCATTATCTAGCCCAAAAAAATATTCTTTTCCACCAGCTTATTTTAACTTTAACTGGTTCTGGTATATTCGGAACGCATTGACATTTCTTTTTTTCAAAAGAACAATCCATACATATATTTAAACTCATTTTTTATCCTCTGTTGTATAAAACATTTTATTACTATCTTCAGTCAACCAATCTTTATTCTCTACATTCCATTTTGTAGTTTGGACGCTGTAATCTGGCACTTCTCTTTTAGTAGTGTAATTTGGAGCATCCCACAATATTCTATTATTAGGTTGTGCTGCATAATTGCCATTATCTAAAGCAAGTATGTGAGCACACTTATGTTCCGCAGGAATTTCAGAATGCTCTGTATCTAGTATATTACTATCTGGGTGTCCCCAGTCAATAGTAAATAAATATTCAAATGGATAATTTATCTTATCTTTACCAAAATATTTACCACGTTTACCTCTTAAAAAACTAAAGCAGTGAACACTAGGATAATAACTAAAACAATTCCATAATTGAAGATTGTCGATTGCGATATCTGGTACGTCTTTTCTATTAAATTTTTCTTGAAAAAACGCTGATATAGGTAAACGCCAAAAGCATGCACCATTTGGTAGCATAATATTAAATAAGAGAGCCCTATCTGTAATAGAGACCACACTAAAGACACAGCAGTCAACAGATTCTCCTTGATGTTTTTCCAAATCATATAAATACTCCTTACGTATTTTACAGTAGATAGGTGGTATGTCCGCATTTAAATAAGCCATAATTTATTTTATCTCTCCCCAGTTAGGTCCAGATTCATAATCAACTTTATTTGGAACTTCCAAGTCTACTGCTTGTTCCATTATTTTTTTAATCTTATCAGCTTGTTCTTTTGATTCAATAGAAAAATCAAGTTCATCATGTATCTGTATATGTGCTAAATGTCCTTCTTTGTATAAGTCAACCATTGCTTTTTTGGTCATGTCTGCAGCACTACCTTGAATTAATTTATTTAAAGCTTTGTATGTAAACGCTCTACGTGTTGGATTGTTATGCCAATAATTTTTTTTAGGCTTACCATCTTTTTCTTTTATTACATTGCCTTCAAAATCTTTTAATATAGGTCCCATTTCTTGTAACTCTTTCATACGTTCTTCATCTTCTGCAGGTATATATTTACCCCAATCACTACCTTTTAAAATAGGTTCATATTTAGGAAACCTACAACGTCTCTCTAATAATGTTTTTATTTGTCCTTTGTTTAATGCTGCATTCATAACTTTATTCATCAACTGTTTTACAAAAGGTGCTCTGTCGTGATACTTTTTAAATAATTCTTCAGACTTTTCTTTAGTTACTCCTAATTCTACCATAAGTTTAGTTTTACCCATGCCATAAAATAATCCAAGATTAATTGTTTTTGCTTGTGATCTAGGTATCTCTGCCATCTCTGCAACAATCTTGTGAAAGTCTGTTGAAGGATCATTTTCATATGAATCTGCAATATCATTTACAGAAGGTAGTTGAAATTTTAATGCATAGTGTGCAACAAGCCTTGGTTCCTGTTGCGAGTAGTCAAATGTACCCCACCTGCACCCTTCTTCTGGTATAAATAAACTTCTTATTAGTGGTCCTGTATCTGGATCACGTGCTGGAATTTGTTGTAGGTTAGGATTAGAATAACTAAATCTACCTGTAACTGTGCCTCCATCATCAGATCTAATTTGATTTATATCTGCATGTATTCTACCCTTATGTTCATGTTTAATAATAGAATCAATAAATGTAGTTCTGACCTTGTTTATTTTTCTAGCTTCTGCTATCATACGTACTACAGGATGTTTATGTGTAACAAGAAAGTTTTTAGTAAATGATGGCTCATCAGACTTCTCAGTTCTTGAATAAGGTAAATTTAATTTATCAAAAAGTGGTGCAATACTTCTTGCCGCCATTAACTGAACTTCTACTCCTGTTTCTATTTTTATTTGTTGTATTAGGTTTTGTTCTTTTATTGCCAGTGCTGTTTTCAATTGATTGGCTTTCTCGACATCTACCCGCACCCCTAGGAAGCGCATATCAACCAGACAAGGAAAAAGATCAGTCTCCAAATTAAAAACATTTTGTAAGTCATCTTCAATAATTATTTTTTTAAATTTTTGCCAAAGTTCCAATGTAAGTGATGCATCTGCTTCAGCATAAGATCCAACTTCCATAGCAGGTAGTCTCCACATTTCTGCTTTTGCATCTAGTCCTCTTTCTTTTGCAGCCTCTATTAGTCTAGCTTCATTTTTACCTTTGTTAAGATAAGCCCATGACATAGTATTTAAGGTATAAGAGAATCTATTCTCATCAATTAATGACGCTGCAATCATAGTATCTACTATTAAACCATTGATTTTTATACCTAAATTACGTATCCAACATACGTCATACATAGCATTATGAAATATTTTTGTAGCAGGTGATGAACACACATCAGTAAACCAATCTAAAACTTTTTTACGATCCATGTTTGGACCAATCTCATGAGCAATAGGAAAGTAACCTTTCCAACCATCAACAGCAACAGCTATACCTACAACTTCACCATTACTTGTGATAGCCCCTGAACCTAATTTTTTTAAGTCTGGATCACGTGTCTCTAAGTCAATAGCAATTTCTTCTGCTGATCTTAAATCAGGATACTCTGTAGGTACTAACCATTCTGTCTGAGGTATAATCATTTCTTTTTTAGATCTTTCATTGTTTTAATCTCTAATTCACAATAATGAATTATTTTTTCAAGGTCTTGTATTCCGGCTTTGTTTTTATAGCGACAAACATATTTTATAACATTCCCTTGAAAAAAGGAAAGGTCGTTCTTAGAAATAAATTCGTAAGGTTGAATGTGAAAGTCTTTGTAATGACTCCCGCCTATCTGCTTATCTTGTGGAAATGAATCTTTAAATATATCTTTATGTGTCATTTAATTGTCTCCATAATAAAAAACCATATACAGAATGTTAAAAATATATCTGATGTTAAAACTCTCATAATTGATACCCCGTTCTTTTTATTTTTGCTTTTAGTTTGTATAGGTTATTTCTTGCTCTTGTGGTCCCTACGTACCAGACTCTATGCTCTTCGTCATTTCTTTGTTGACTGCGTTTAATAGATTTAAGAATTTTATTTCCCATATCTAAACATAAAATTACATTATCTTCTTCTCCACCTTTTGCTGCATGTATAGTAGATAGCCATATTCTAGCTTTAGCATTTAAATTTTCTTTATTGTCTAACATATTTTTTATGTACAGTTTTTCTTTCTGATCACTAACAAAAATATCATACCAATTTTTTTCAGGATCCCAATTACCATTAGGAATAAAATCTCTTACGTCATTAATTTCTTTTTCTTCTAATTTACCTTCACGTATCCATTTAGTATAAGCTATTGCTGCATTATACATTCCGACATTAAAACTTTTACCTTTGTTGGTTTGATAATATAAATTTTTCTTTTTTAATTCTTTAGCTATTTTTAATTGTTTAGATATAGTTCTACTTAATATTAACCACTTACCTTTAGTTAAATCTATTTGATTTAAATTAGATATAGTTAATGATTCTCCTTCAAAATCTCTGGGTAAATAATGTTTTTCCTTCCTCATACCTAAAATTCTTTCAATTGGCTTCTGAGACTCCTCCTGGACGGTTCTAGACACACGTTTTGAGTACTTTAGGACCCTTTCTTTAGCCGGTTCTTTAATAAATCTTTCAACATCTGCACCCGCCCATACAAATATAGCCTGGTCATCATCTCCTGCAAGATACACATCTTTTGATTTTTGTTTAAACACATCAAATAGTTTCCATTGTAATGGTGATAGATCTTGAGCTTCATCTATAAACACTGCTTTGAATGTAGGAAAGTCTTCTTTGTTTTTAGATTTAATAGTTAGATCGACTAAATCATTAAAGTCATATAAATTTTTAGCATTTTTATATTCTACTAAATTGTCACTAATATATTTTAAAGTTGGCCATAATATTTCTTTAGGATTATGCTCCCATAATTTATATTCTTCTTTAACACTAATGCATTTATTAACTGCTTTATGTATTAATTGAAAATAAGGATTGTCACAAGTTAGATAATTAATTTCTTCTTTGTTATATTTGTCTGCGTATTTTACTTTTACATTTATTTCTTTACCAAACTTTTCGTAATGATAAGGCTGCATAATATCTTCTTTGTTTAAATCTAAATAATTAAAACAAAAAGAGTGTAGTGTTTGAAAATAAGGTAAGTTTTTATCACTTGCAGGCATTCTTTCTTTTGCAACACCAGCAGCTTTTTTACTAAATGCAAAGTAACCTATTTTATGAAGTGGTGTTCCTAATCTTGCGTATGCTTTAGCTCTACTAATTAATTTAAATGTTTTACCTGTACCTGGTGGTCCATAGTATTTATAAATCATACAATATTTTCTTCGCTTTCAAATTCTATTTGTTCATTAACTTCTTCTTCACTTTCAAAATACTTTAGTGGTATTCGTAAAGTTTTTAATGGTGGATATTGTTTGTTGTCAGAATCTTTTCCAGGAAATTTTTTACTATGGTCAAACTTAGCTTGGTCTTCTGGTTTCTTACTAGGAAATAATGCTTTAATCATTAGTGATGTTTTAGCTGAAGATTCTTTCCATTCGTATGTTTTTAAATCATCATAAAATGAACTGTATAAAAAATATGCATACTCATCATCTAATAATGGTCTACCACTTCTAAATGAATGATACTTTTCAGCTTCAGGATCATTTATATATCTTTGTATATGTGCTTTTAATATGTCAGATGGATTAGTTCCTTCTGCAGGTTCTAATATTTCTATTTTAGATTTTTCAAATAAGTTTTTTAGTATTTCATAAAAGTCATTAGCCTTAACTGTTGGTACTACAACATGGACTTGTTCCATTAACAATGCTCTTAATTCTTTTTGACTTTCTATTCTATGCACATTTTTTGCATGCACTTGTTTTGTTTGTCCTTCTTCGTTTTTAACAGTAAAATACCATTCAGGTGTAGGTTTTATATTTAGTTTTTGTAATGCATATAATGCTGGCCATACTGGTTTATTATCAGATATAATTCCAAATTTTCTTTTAACACATTCTGATTTAACACAAACTGGTGCTAGTAATGGATCATTACAAGTATGACCTTTAGTATCTTTACTCCAACTTTTAATTTTTTGATTAACATGTATATCTGTCCAATTAGTATCAAACTCAAAATATTTTCTAGCAGCTTCTATAACTTTTCCTTGCCATTTATCTGGATATTTCTTTTTAGCAAACACCATATAATTATATAAAAATCTATCTCTACCATCTTTCATTATGTTTTTAGTTAATATTCCTAAACATGGTGGACCATCTACAAATTCTTCCCCACCTCCTGATAGTTCTTCTTCAACAATTCTTTTTTGTATATCTTTTAGTTGTGCTTCTGTTTGTGCATTAGCTTCAATAACTTTTAAAAACATATCAATTTGCATTTCTTCACCATCTGGAAGTAATGCTTTTCTTGAAATACTATTGTAAGGTAAGTTTATAAAATTACCGTTAGTTTTTTCACCATCTGCATTTTCACCTAATGAAGTTTGCTTTGGAAATATTTCTGTACTGATTGGTAGTTTAAATAAAAATAAAACCTGTTCTAAAAAATCTCTTATCGCTTTTGTTTTTACAAACTCAGTGGTGAACACATATAAATGTAGTCCACCACTCTTCGACAGGACAGGTATGATCGGAAGCTTTTTTTCTTGTATAATATTTAAATAAAATTTTCTATCTATTGGATATTTGTCTACATCAATTGCACCAAATCTAGCTTTACCTTCATCAGTACATGGTTGTATACCAATAGATTTAACACCAGATAAGTGATCTAAATAATCTTTTTCTGTAACAGGTATTGAAGACCATTCGTGTGGGTATCTTTTTTTACCTGTTTCTGCATCTACAAAACCTTCTGTTGTTTTGCAAACTCCATAATTTCTCTTTAAGCCTGTAAAGTACTTTATATATTCCTGCATTTAATCCTGTCCTATTAATTTTTAGAGGCGACTCCAGTCTCCCTTTATCGCCTCCGTAGCTACATTCCTTTACGGAATTAGATAATGTCTTTAGTATTTTTGTTTTCAACTTTATCATACGTAGGTTTAGCAGAACCTTTAGAAACTTCTTTCTGTAGATTCTGTGCCATAGTATAAGCTTCAGCATCCATACCCGTGGATACATCTAACATTTTTACTAATGATGGTTTGTACACATGCCAACTTTTATCACCCCAGTTTTTTCCAACTGTTTTTAAGTTGAACACTGCAGTGTAAGCCGCTGGTTGAAATGTACCTTGTGAATCTTCCATTCTCAAGTTAGCAATCAAGTTGTTTAACTCTCTACCTGGAGTTAAATTAGATGATCTCATGGCAATAACAGCTTTTCTAAACTCTTTACCAACAATAGCTATTACATAGAAATACATTGTTTTTTCCACATAGTTACCATTAGGTAATCTGTATCTACCATTCTTTTCTTCGACGGCATCTGTAGGTATATCTAAATGAGTTCCTACTGGAGCAGCTGCGCTATCTCCTCTTTCTTGCCATTCCGGAAATCTAGTTTGAGTATGAGCAACAACTATATCTAGTCCCTTCTCACCATCAATTAAATTTCCAAAACTACCAGAATAGATCATTCCAGGTTTTGCACCTTCAACGTATTTTGCGTTTCTTGAGTTACACTCAGGTGATAACTGATGAAGTATTTTTAAAATCGGTGTTGATACATCATCCGATCTTAACTCTTCAGTTCCTTTACCTGAATCAGCTCTTAGGTTAATTGTAGATAATGCACCTGCACTATCTTTTTTTACGATTGTACTTTCTGTACTCATATATGTCTCCTATTATTTAATCGTTATTATTTATTTTTTAATTTAGTTTGATTTCCATCAAACGTACTAAATAGATCAGCAGGAATTTCGTTACCTTTTTCTTTGAAATCCTTCATCACTACTGTGAGTGAAGCGTGGTGAACCTTCTCGTCTTGAGTTGGTTCATAGCCACGCTCCCTCGCAAGGCCAGCATATTCGACAGCCTTGTTATCTTCGCCTTGGCCAAATGTTACTGTAATATTATTTTTTACAATATCACCTAAGCCATTGTCTCGAAGCCATTGTATCGCCTCCGGTTTTTTATCCGCTCTCATTGAGGCACTATAAATTTGTTTAATTGTAAGTTCAGAACCATCTTTAAGTTTTAAACTTTTTAAATTCATGTCTTCCATTAACTTTGGAATAACTAAACAACTATAATGTTTTTCATCTTCCTTTAAAGTTTTTATCTCGTCTTCTTTTGATTTTATATTAGCTTGAATAGATTTTAATTTTTCTACTTCTTCTGATAATTTTTTAGGATCAATAATATCTGATTGATCGGGTGCATCTGCTCTTAAATTTATATCCATAATATTTCCTTTCATAAAAGGTATATAGGATTGTTATATTGAAATGTCAATACTAATTTTGAAAAATATTTATCTCGAGTGGATAGTAAGTTTTTTCTTGCCTGTCCCATTTTAACAACTTGTATTTTCCGTTGGTCATATCAGAAACAACAGAACATGTTACTCCAATAATAGCAGGATCACCTGACAATAATAAGTAATCATCGGTTGTAAAATTTTTTAATTTATCTCTAATTTGAAAAATTAATGGACCTGGTGAAAAAATCATTTGAGCTTTTGCAGGAAGCATAACCGTAATTTCGCCATATTTCTGTGCGCCCATTACATTATATTTTGGTTGACCAGATTCTCTATCGACAGGAATGTCTTGTACTAAATAAACTTTGTTCATTGACTTTTATCCTTTTGTACATTATATAACAAATTAGAAAGAAAAAGCAAATGAACTACAAATTTAAAACTAAGCCTTATGGCCATCAATTAGATGCATTAGACGCATCTTGGGATAAAGAAAATTTTGCGTACTTTATGGAAATGGGTACAGGTAAATCAAAAGTATTATTAGATAATGCAGCAGTATTATATGATAAAGGTTTGATTAACGCATTGTTATTAATTGCACCAAAAGGTGTGTATAAAAACTGGTTTGACTCTGAAATACCTGTTCATTTACCAGATCATGTAGAAACAAATATTGTACTTTGGAAAACATCAGATAAATCAAAAAAACAACAATTGCATTTAAATACTTTATTTAAACCTGGTACACATTTAAATATTTTAATTATGAATGTAGAGTCTTTTTCATCTGGTAATGGCTCAGAATTTGCATATAAATTTTTATCTGCACATCCTAAATCAATGGTTGCTATTGATGAGTCTACTACTATTAAAACACCTACATCTAACAGAACTAAAAACATATTAAAACTAAGTGATCATTGTAAATATAGAAGAATACTTACAGGTTCTCCTGTAACAAAATCTCCATTAGATTTGTATAGCCAATGCCAGTTTCTTGACCCTTGGCTTTTAGATCATCAATCTTACTACACATTTCGTGCCAGATATTCTATCTGTAAAAAAATTCAAGTTAATGGTCGTCAAGTAGAGATAGTTGTGGGTTACAGAAATCTTGGTGAGTTATCTGATAAGATAAAACCTTTTTCTAAAAGAATATTAAAAGATGATTGTTTAGATTTACCTGAAAAAAGTTATGTCAAGCATTATGTTGAGCTTACAAAAGAGCAGAAGAAAGTATATGAACAAATGAAAAAAGAAGCAATAGCTTTTTTAGATGGAAAGATGCAATCTTCAGCTACGGTTATGACTCAATTAATGAGACTACATCAAATTACTTGTGGACATTTTACTGCAGATGATGGTACCATAAAAGATTTACCTTGTAGTAGGCTTGCTGAACTAATGAACATACTTGAAAATGTAGAAGGTAAAACTATTATATGGTCCCACTATACACATGATGTAAGAAGAATTATTAAAGAAATAAAAAGAGTATATGGTGATGACTCTGTTGTAGATTATTATGGTGCAACAGATACAGATGCTAGATCAACTAATATAAAAAGATTCCAAACAGATGATAAGTGTAGATTCTTTGTAGGTACAACTCATACAGGTGGTTATGGTATTACATTGACTGCTGGAAGCAACATGATTTATTTTTCAAATGGTTATGATCTTGAGAAACGTCAACAATCAGAAGCACGTATTGATCGTATAGGTCAAACACAAAAAATGACTTATATTGATATAATGAGTCAAGATACTATTGATGAAAGAATTGTAAAAGCTTTACGTAACAAAGTTAATATAGCTAATAAAATAATGGATGAAGATTTTAGAGAATGGATATAGTGATTATAGCCCCCACTATAATCAATCCCGGCAGCTAAGTGCCAACCTCCCAAAATAACTACAGCTTTTCAAATAGAATAAGTATAATGGTAAACATACCACCAACTAAAGCAGTCATTGCATAACGCATATGATTTTTTAGTTCTTTAATATCTGTTTCTATACTAGTAATTTTTTGATGAGTTTGTTTTTGCATAATACGACAAAGTTTTTCGTGTGATTCTATTCTATCTAAAGCAGTATTGTTTTTAGGCATTATGAGAGTCCTCTTGATCTTAATCTTATTTGTTTTTCTTCTTCAGATAATAATGCATTTTCTGTTGGCGTCAATCCCTGATTCAAGTTGCCAGCTGCCGGCATAGCCGCAGTAGATTGAACTGCTTGAGAATCTGGCATTGGTGTAGATGGTAATGCTGATTGGCCAGCTGGATCAGTATCGAGTAAAAAATCTTCTAAATTTATATTCCAATCTTGATATAGATTTAATTTATACATTTTATCTTCCATTTGATTTATAGTACTTTCAGCTTGATCAAAAAGACTTTTTATATCTATTTTATCAGCTAGATCATCAAACCTTTCTATAATTTTTTTAGAAGGATAGAAGGGTTTAAATTCTGCAGAAGTTAATTCATTATATGCAGAACTTAATCCTCTCTTATCAAATAGTTCAAAAATTTTATCATCTTTCATA
>Ga0207890_1000601_pt1 | contig 10469 bp, 2 predicted proteins | sample LinPmetageLP48_FD_184059 | JGI IMG/M metagenome (GOLD analysis project Ga0207890, IMG submission 184059) | Marine viral communities from the Pacific Ocean - LP-48 (SPAdes) | ecosystem: Environmental > Aquatic > Marine > Oceanic | place: Pacific Ocean | collected 2011-06-13
AGGATTTGCACGACAAGCTGCTGAAATACAAAGACTTGATCAACTTGGACAAGCAGGAACTGCTAGACAAGCTATGCAACAGCAACTTTATGATACAGGTTATCAAGAGTTTCAAGATCAACTTGCCTATCCTAGACAAAACATATCTTTCTTCCAACAAGCTTTACGAGGTATGCCTATAACTCCGGGACAACAAGTTTCAAGTTATCAACCTACACCATCTGCTGCATCTTCTATGCTAGGTCTAGGACTAGGTGGCTTGGGTCTTTATCAGGCTATGGGAGGAATGAAAGGTTAAACATTGAACGTTCAATATTTAAAAAGGTAAGACATGAACATACTACAAATTGAAGACGACATAAAATCATTACCCGATACAAACTTAATGGAAGCTATGCAGACAGGTAGCTATCCGCAGTATTTGGTATTGTCTGAGTTAAAACGCAGAAAAGACATGAGAGATGATCATGCAGGACGTATGGCTTCTTATGACAAAAATAATACTGTAGCAGACAAGATAATGGGCGAAGCTAGTATGGGTATGATGAATCAAGGGCTAGGAGCTATGGCACCTCAAAATATGCAAGCAATGCAAGGTATGCCTCAAAATACACCACAAATGCCTGTAGGTAATCAAGGTATAGGACAGATGATGCCTAGTAATATGCAAGGTATGAAAGACGGACGTAAGGTTTATCCAAATGCAGGTCTCGCTGCATTAGCAGAAGAAGCCCCTGAAGCTGTAGAAAAGATGGGTTATAGCGGTGGTGGAATTGTAGAAATGGCTCCGGGTCGTAGTGTTCCTTATGAAAGTCCTTTTGGTTATTCAGATTTAAACCCTCAAGGAGTTGGTCAATTTTATGATTTTTATAAAACAAGAATGCAACCAACACAAGCCGAGTTAGATTATCAACAAATGATGAGAGGTTACTTTGATCCTGAAGAACAAAAAAGAAGAAATAAAGCACAACAAGGACTTAATTTAGTTAGAGCCGGACTTGCAGTAGGTACATCTGCTACACCAGAACAATTAAGTAAAAATCTTGATCCTGTAATTTCTAGTGCAGCAAAAAGTATAGATGCAAGAGATAAAGAAGGTTTAATGCAGGCTAAGTTTGAAGCTGACATAGCTAAACAAAATAGAGAAAGAGATACCAATATAGCTGAATTAGCTTATAAATCTCAATATACACAAGCTATGATTGATCAAGCTGGTTCAAGAGAATCTAACTTAACTATGACTGCTAGAGGTTTAGCTGTTGATATGCCTGAAGTATATGCAGTAAAACTAGATGCTAAAGGTGATGATGTGTTAGACCCAAAAACAGGTCGTGCAGTAATAGGAAATAAACCAAATCAACGAGCGTATGACGCAGCAAAAGAAGGATTAGCGTATAGTGCAGTTACTAGTAAAGGTATAGCAGAAGAATCAGATTTAAGACAAAAATTAACTGTTCACATGGAAAATTATCCAGATAGTCAAGGTCATTTTGACGCTAAAGTAGCATTAAGAGCACAACCCGGAAATGCAAATATGTCAGATGATGAAGCAAATATAATAGTTGAAGAAAGAGAAAGAATTAGAGTTGCTAAAATATTAGGAATAGCATTAGCATCAGGCGGTCAAGTACCTTCTTTACAAATGGGAGGACAAATTCCCGCATTAGGAGAAGACCCGCCTATGTTAGATATGAGCAGTAGATTCTAAAATGGCTGTAATAAACACAGGTGACGGAAGAAGCATATTGCTTTCTGATGATTTAACAGAAGAAGAAATACAAAATGAAATTAACACTTTTGTAACTAACTTTCCTTTGCCTGTAATAAAAGAAGAAGTTTTAGAAACTACACCTCTATCTGAAGAAATTTTACCTGTAGAAACTTCTCTCAAAACTAATAATTCTGATGAAGCTCTTGAGATATATAAAAATATACAAAATTTAAAAACAAATAGACAATCCGCTTTAGATATAGGTCAATCAAGTTATGCTTATGATGAAAAAATAAAATATTTAGAAAAAGAGTATGAAGATGCAAAATTTGGTATTCAAAGAGAAAGAGTTGGAGACAATTTTTTTAAACAAGTAGAAGCAGGAATTTTAAGTTTGTATGAAGGACAAACACAAACTTTTGGTAAAGAAAATAGTTTTGAAAATATAGCAGATTTAACAAATAAAATAGAAACTTTAAAATTAGAATTAACTAAATTAAATGATAAAGAACAAAGTGAAGTTTTAAGTGAAGATGAAAAAAGAAAACAACAAGAAATTTATAAATTATTAGAAGGAACAGGAGATACAGAAATACCTACTGGTAGTATTTACGGAAGAACACCAAATGCAAATATGTTTGCTAGAGAACGTAAAGATACATTAGGTTTAATAAAATATAGAGATGATCTTGTAAATACCAATGTTTCTGTAGAAAATGAAATAAAAGATATTGAGTTAAGTGATGCTTTTATGTACGTTCTTGGAGAAGGACAAAAAGAAAATCCTAGAGCAATTTCTTCTTTTTTAAACGATTTAACAGCAACTGAAAGAACTTATGTTATGCGTGATGTATTGGGTCGTTCAGCAGCAGCTACAACGGCTATATTAGGCACAAGCTTTGGTATTGCATCATTAACAAGAGGTTTGGGTGCAGTTGCTCAGTTTGGAGCACAATTTTTAGGTACTGGTGGTGTATCAGGAGAAATAGAATATAGTCATTCTTTTGTAGAATATTTAAAAACAAAAGGCATGGATATTTCTAATCCAGAATCTATTGTAGAATTTATGGACAATGAAGAAATAGTCCAAGAAGCTCGAAAATATGCTGCAACTAAAGGAATGATTATAGGTGCTATAGATGGTGTTACAGGTGGAATAGCTACAAGGATTATAGCTCCTGCTGTAATTACTCGTACTAATCGTTCAGTAATGAAATATATAAATCCTTCACGTGCAGAAGGACAAACACTTAGTCCATCAACTAGACACGCTATAAACTTTGCAGCACAAACTCCATTACAAACAGGACTACCGGCAGGTGCTGAATACTTTGCTCAATTAGCTACATTAGAAGAAGGAGAAAGAATATCTACCGGTGAAGTATTTTTTGAAGCTTTAGGAGAAGCAGCATTTATTCCTGCTGACATGGCATTAGGAATATATAGTACAAACAAAGAAATAGGTTTTACTAAAGCACAACAAGCAGCAGAAGGAGAAAAAAGAACAGAAGAACAATTACAAATATCTAAAGCACGAGCTAGACAAGAAGGTTTAGGAGATATTGCAGGAGAAACATACAAAGGAAAATCTGGATTGCTTATTGATACAGGTGTTCCTTATTTTGAACAAGCTAATGAAATTTATCAAAACAATATAAATGATATATCTTTATATGCAGATACAAATTTTAATGTAACAGCTCCTAATCAATTTAAAGTTGAGCCAACTGGAGATAATCAATTTTTGATTATTGATACTTTTGGAAAAAAAATTGGTAATGTTTTTGATTTGCAAACAGAAGCAATAGGAGTTTCAGGGGCATTAAATTTAATAAGTGGTGCTTTTTATTCTAAACAACAAAAAGAAGATGCTGCAAATATACAAGGTTTAAATACAAATGTAGAAGAAAATCCTTTTTTAAATAGACTAGGAAATTCTATAACTAATCCTTATTTTGGTCAGTTAGATATGGTAGATGTTAGTTCATCACCTAATATAAATTTTGCTGCTTATGAACGATTAACAAATGCTATTGGTAAAGATGCAACACATGTTGATGTTCTATCTTTACAAGGTGTATTGCCTGAAGCTGATATAAATCGTTTATTAGATTTAAAAGCAAAAAAATATTATTCAGAAGCTAATATAGACAAGAAACTACCTAACAATATTACAATCAAAATGATTGAAAATCTTGGTAAAAAACTTAATTTAGATATAGATACAACGTCAAACGGATTTAAGTCTTTATCTTTAAAACTTACTGGCGAACCTAATGTTAATAAACAAAGCAATACACAAAAAAGATTAGTTTATTCTTTTTTAAATACCCTACCTCAACATGAAGGAAGTAAAATTGGTTTACCTGATTTTTCTCCTCGTTCTTATACAATTAAAGAATACAATCAAGTTGTAGATTCTTTAAATTCTGGAAAATCTCCCACCTTACCTAATATTATTTCAGCATTAGGTTTAAATCCTAACAATCCTGCTGATAAACGTACAGCAACAAGACTAAGACAAGATTTAGTTTTTGCTGGCATAGTTAATAAAAAAGGTAGTAAGTACAATTTTAATGTTAATGGCGAATGGAGTTTAAATAGAGCACAACAAGTAGCTATAGATAGTGATCCACAAACTAAAATTGAAAGACAAGAGATAGAAAAATTTCGTAGTGTTGTTGTTAGTACTTATGAAAATATAGGAATGCCCGAAATAGCAACTAAATTAGATAATGCAATTAAAACTCGTTTAGGACAAATAAATTCTACTGCGGACGGTCAATTTGATCCTGTGTGGTCAGAAATATTTCTTAGTTTAGCTAAAGCCAAAGAAGGAACAACAAATGAACAAGAGGTATTAGAAAATTTAACATTAACGTTAGGTCACGAATTATTTCATGCAGCTAAATTTTTAGATTTATTTTCTATTCAGGAAATAAATAATTTAAATAATACTGTAAGAAATGATTCAATAAGTGAAGAATCTGCAAAAATCCTTTTAAAAGAAAATTTTAAAATTTTAAAAAATAATTTAGGTAGATTGCCTACGTATTTTGAAGCAATAGAGTTTAGATACAATACTTTAGATAATCAAAATTTAAATAACCAAGAACTGTTAGAAGAAGCTTCTGCTACATTGTTTGAAGACTATATAAGAAATAGAAAAAAATTAAATTTACAGCCTAAAAATTTAATGGAAAGAACAAAAAAATTATTTACATCAATAAATAATGGATTTAATGAATTAGGATTTCAAACTTATGAAGATGTTTTTGATAGGTTTGTAAGTGGTGAAGTAGGACAAAGAGAAAGAATAAATAATAAAACAAAACCAAGTAGAGTAGAAAGAATTGATCAGTACGGTATTAATCAAGGTAGTTATGAAATACAAACTCCAGTAATTAGAACAAATAGAATATTAGAAAATGAATTCTCTGAATTTATAAAACGTACAGAAACAAGCATAGGCAATGAATATTATCCCGAATCTGCTGATCGTGATTTACCTACATTTGTAAGACCATTACAAGATGCACCTAACTTAAAATTTAAATTAGCTAACGTACAACAAAGACCTACTTCTTTAACTCAAGAGTATTGGAGAGGTGCACAGAACGAAGAATATGGAAATGATCTAAATCAAATAGCTGAAACTATATTTGCAAAAAATATTGTCAATAACAACAATGTTATTAGAAGACTAGGTAGATTAGTAGAAAACTCAGAAGTAGCAGTAACTCAAAATCAATTAAACAAAGCTTCACAAACATTTTTAACTTTAAAAAATTATCCTGATGAGTTTCCTGTATATGTTATTGGAGATTTAAGTAGAGATACAACAGGAACAGTAACAACAAATAATTTAGAAGAAGCTATAAGTATAGCTAATGAATTTGTTGATCCTCCATTTCAAATACTTGGAGATAGAAAAAAGATAACAAAATACACTATTACTAAACCTAAAGTTATTCTTGATAAAGACGTTATGTTTGGTGCTAAACCTCCGGCATTTGCTCAACCTACATTAGCTAGTACAGATTTTTTAATAGTAGGTTCTTCTTCTTTATCTATTGCTCCTAGTCAACCTGTAACTTATCAAGCAGAAACACCCCCACAAGGAATAGTAAGAAGAAAATTAAATTTAGGTTTGCCTAAAACAAAATTCAAAATGTCGGGTTTAGAGTTCATGTCTCAAAAAGGCACAAGAGGAAAACAAGTTGCAAGCAACCTACGTGTATATGGACGATCTGTTGACAGGATAGGACAAGCAACACTTCAAGAAAAAACTTTAGCCAAGAAATTAAAATTATCTGCAAATGAAAGATATATTTACAAAGGTGATTTATCTACTCCTGAAATAATAAAAGAGGTAGGAGAATTTAAAGTAGTAAAAGATGATTACTTAGAAGGTAATTTAAATGTAGGAAAAATATTAGGCATAGATGTTGAGTTATTTCGTGATGCAGGCGGGCTTGAAGGACAAGATTATTCTATGGTTATAACTGATAAAATAGTTATTGGAGATGCAAATATAGGTTTATATGCTACAAACCTAAAACAAGCTAAATTAGAAGCAGTAGGAGAAATAGATACTTTAATTAGAAAGGGAGAATTAGAAGAATTTGATGGTAGAAACTTTACTGTTATATATGACACAACTGAAAAACCTTTTTACTTTGAAGACGAGCCTCTTCTACCTTTATTACAAGAAAGGTTTGGAGTAAAACAAAAATTATCAGAACCTTTAGACGACATAGCTTTTGCAAACTCTAAAAAAGATTTATTAGAGTTAATGGATCAAGGTGTAGATGTGCTTGAGTTAGCAGATCATCCGGCTTCTGTAGAAGGTATGAGCAGAATGTCTGAGTTACAAACTACTGCTGATCAATTTTTAAACAGGTTAGGTGAAGAATGGTTTTTAGATAAATCATATATAAACAATAGAAAGTTTATAATTAATAATAAATCTGTATCAGGCATTCGTAATGCAATAGCAGAAAGTATTAAAAAAGCAGAAAGTTATTCTGTAAATCCTGTTCCTAACAACAAACAAGCTTGGTTAGTTTTAGGAGCAACAGCATCCGGTAAGTCTTATTATTCTGAATTATTAGCAAAAGAAAATAATTTAGCTATTGTAGATAGTGATGATATTAAAAAAATTATTCCTGAATATAAAGGTGGGGTAGGTGCTAATGCGGTTCATACAGAATCAAGATTACTTACATCTGAAGTTAGAAGAGAGCTTATGGATCAAGGTAAAAATATACTTTTACCCAGAGTTGGAGGATTGGCAAAACAAAAAGAAATATTATCTTTAATACAAGAGTTTAAAGAAGAAGGTTATGAAGTAAAAACTGTATTTGTAGACACAGATTACAAAACAGCTTTAGGAAGAATGTATAAACGTTTTGCCAAAACAGGAAGACTCGTTCCACCTTCTTATATAGAAGAAGTACAAAATACTCCTACTGATACGTTTCATAGGGTAAAATATGTAGGTGACGGATATGCATGGATAGATAACAATGGCGAACAAAATCAACAAACAATCAGACAAGACTCTGGGATTCTCCCTACCTCTCTTTTCTCAGGAGGAAGAGATGATGTCAGACGAATACGCAGAGAAAGCAGCGAAGAAGTTGTATCAAGCTTTACATCCGAAGAACAAGTAACCATAGAAGAGGCTATTGAAGGTGTCAAAGGCATTAATGATAGACTTGTATCAGCAGGATTTCTTCCTAAATTTAATTTAAATTCTTCTCCGGATGCGTTATTAGCAGCGTATGTATATGAGTTAAATAAAGATAATTTAAGTGTAATTCCTGATAATTTAAAACCAAAATATTCTTTAAAAGACAGAGGAAGTAAATTTACAGAAGATGAATTAAATTCTATTAATAGAATAACTATAAGAGAAGAGTATAGAGCAAGTAATCAATCACTTGCTTCTGCGTTATTAGAAACATTAAATGGTTATTTAACACAAGATAATATAATGGTCTTGAGAGAAAATATTGTAGATCAATATGCAAGATTTGAACCAATAGAAAAAGCTGCTTTTGAAAGAAGAGGTCAAACAGAAGCGGAAATAACTGCTGATGTTTCTATGATTTCTGCTTTAAGATTTCAAGAAAGATCGTCAGAAGTATTTAAATCTGTCATTATGGAAGGTGTACCTGTTTATGATGAAAAAGGTTTTGTTCGTGCAGAATCAATATCTCCTATAACTGGCAAACCTATTACTTCATTATTTGAAGCATTTGAACCGGCATTTAAAGATCAAGATTTGTTTTGGGCTTTTCAGTTTGTTCGGATTGCTGGTCGTGAAACTCGTTTTGATAACGAAGGAAAACCTACTTTAACAACTGATGCTGAAAGAAAAGAAGCAAAGGCTTTGTTAAACAAATATCCAGAAATTCAAAAAATGTCAGATGCCTATGATGAATTTGATCTAAATATGGTTAAATTTTTAGTTGATACTGGTGTTATTACTGAAGCAACTAGTAAAAATTGGCTTGCTCATTCAGATTATTTTCCATTTTATAGACAGATTGGTGTTGATGAAAAAGGCAATCAACTTGTCAAAGGACCAAAAGTATTTCAAAACATAGGTGTAAAAAATATTTTTGTCACTTCTAAAGGAAGTAGTGAAACAAAAATAACTGATCCCATGAGTGCTATAACACAAAATGTTCGTGCAGCTATAACATTAGGCATGAAAAATGTAGCTGCTAATCGTGTAATTAGAGATATGGTAGATACAGGTTTTGCTGTTCAAGTGCCTTTAAACAGAGCAAATAAAAACACAAATGTAGTAACAATAAGAGTAGCCGGAGAAAGTAAGGCTTTTGAAATACCAGAACAATACCCGCAAATATTTGAAGCATTTCAAAATTTTGAAAATGGAAGTTTTATGTTTAATAGTTTTGTTAAATACGCTTCTGTACCTAAAAAAGTTCTTAGTGGTTTAATAACTAGATTCCCTTCCTTTTGGATTAAGCAAATAGAAAGAGATTCTATTTCAGCACACGCATTACTTGGAGGAAAGTTTCCACCTATCTTCACTTCTTTAAGTAATTGGATAAAAACATGGACGGGTATGACGCTTGCTAAACTTCCTCTTGGTATTCAAGATGATGTTTTTGCTCAAGGATTTAGTAGATTAAAAAAATCAGGAGTTATTTCTGGTTACGATACAGTTGCTTCAGGTATGGATGATACTAATGATTTAATAAATGCACTTTATAAAAAAAATAACGTAATTAGAAAAGGCTTTAAAGGATTGGGAGATGCAACACTTTTACCTTTTTTAAAATTATGGGAGTTAAGCGGAGAAGGAACAATTACATCTGATGCCGGTACAAGATTAGCGGTCTATGATGCTGTTTTGAAAAAAACTAATAATGAAGCAGAAGCAGTATATCAAGCTATGCAAGTGCTTGATTTTACGAGAAGAGGAAAAGCCATGATAATGCAATTTTTTGGTACAGTTATTCCTTTTTTAAATCCTAGATTGCAAGGTGTGGATGTTTTTAGTAGAGCATTAACAGGAAGTTATGGTCAGTCTGGATTAACAAAAAAACAAAGACAAAAAAATACTTTATTTAGATTAGGTGCTTTGATGTCTTTAGCTCCATTTTATTATTTTGCTGTAAAAGATAGCGAAGAATACAAAGAAGCAACAGATCATCAAAGAGATAATTATTTTATAGTTCCGGGATCAAAAAAATTAACAGGAGAAATTCTTATTTGGAATAAACCTTTTGAAGTGGGATTAGCTTTTTTTACTATTCCAGAAAGAATCATGCGTTGGCTTTCAGGAGATGAAACCATAGAAAAAACAGCTAAAAAAATATTTTCAAATGTAGCTACAACTTTAGCTATTGACCCTAGACAAATAACAGCAATTAATCCGTTACTTGAAGTTGCTACAAATTATGATTTTTATACGGGTGAGCCAATAGTATCGAATCAGTTAAAAGATAAAGACGCTGTGTTGCAATACAGACCAAGTACAAATAATTTATTTGTTCAAGTAGGAAAAGAGTTAAATGTATCACCTTTATATGTGGAAACCCTGTGGACAGGTTATACAGGTACTATGGGTATGTATTTTGCCTCAGTAGCAGATTCAGTAACTAGAGAATATTTTGGTATAGGTGATAGACCTGCTATGCAAAAAAGCGAAAAGCCTTTAACAAGTGCTTTTTTCTTGCCTAAAGAAAACAGAGGTTTAGAAGAAGTTTTTTATGAATTCAAATCAGATATAAACAATATGCTTGTTAGTATGAAAGAAAATGAAAGAAGAAAATTAGAAATGGGTGACAAGCAAGCTGAAAAAATAAGTCCAGAATATTCTTTGGAATATATAAATATTTTAGAAAACAAAATAAAAGAATTAAATGGAATATCAAAAACTCTTAGTAAATTTAAAACAACAGAAGATAGAATAAGAAATACTACATCTTTAGATGCAGACCAAAAATTAAAACAAATTAACTTTCAAAAACAAAAAACTAATTTGTTATTAAGAAATATTAGAGAAGATAGAATGAATTGGGAAAGGGGACAATTAAAATTAATTAAATCTCCATAAACATTGAACGTTCAATATTTAACCTACAGCAGTATTGCAAATGTCTGGAGCTAGATAACACAGCAGTAGGGGCGTTAAGAATGTTGATTTACATAGGGTTTCAGTCCAGTTAGGCGTAATGACGCTGCAAAAATCTGGGATGGCAGCACAATCTGATGG
>Ga0207890_1000603_pt1 | contig 10444 bp, 10 predicted proteins | sample LinPmetageLP48_FD_184059 | JGI IMG/M metagenome (GOLD analysis project Ga0207890, IMG submission 184059) | Marine viral communities from the Pacific Ocean - LP-48 (SPAdes) | ecosystem: Environmental > Aquatic > Marine > Oceanic | place: Pacific Ocean | collected 2011-06-13
CGTACCAGCACCAGAAACGCGCCCATCGAGATCAGCGAGATCAGATAGGCCATGCCCGCCGATGTGCGCACCGACGCGACCAGCGCGTCGCTGGCGCTTTCGGGCAGCATCAGCACGATCATACGCACGGGCGAGAAAGGAAAGTCCATCGCGTTGCCGAGGATCGTCCCGATAGAGGTCATCGCCCCGCCCAGAACCGACGGGCTGACCTTTTGCTTCAGGATCAGCGTCAACACGATGACCGTCACCAGCAGGCAGACATAGCGCAGCCGGTTGAACGGCGCGGCATCGCGAAATTCGATGATGCTGGGGAAATTGGAATTGTATTCGATAAACGTGAGGAAACAGGCAATCAGCGCCACCAGCATGGTGATCTGACTGGCATCATTAAGCATAGCGGGTAACATGAGGGCCGGCGTTGCGATCAGCAATGCCACCAGAATGCCACGCGCTGCCGCGCCGGATATACGTGCAATCACAAAACTACCCTTCCAAACTGGCCAGCCACGATACTTTGCCGCGTGCTTGTTCCAACTTGATGCCCTCGGGTGTCGAAGGCCTGCCTCAGAATTGCCTCAATTGTGTCTTCTTTCGCCACATTCCTCAAGAGGATTCCTGACAATGGCGATGGACCTGAGGCAATTAGGGCGCAGGTATGGTGCGGTATTGCATCATTGCTGCGGCGCAAATGACGCTACCCACGATATGTTGTGGGCGTTCACACGACGCCCACAACTATTTATAGCTCTCAACCCACGGTTAGGTCAAGCCAGCGGCCCCAGGGGGCCGCGGCCAAAGGTTTTACACCCAAGGACGCGCCTGTGCGGCAGCAGATTCGAAGCTGTCGATCGAAGCCGCTTTTTCCATGGTCAGGCCGATATCGTCCAGACCGTTCATCAAGCAGTGCTTTTTGAACGCGTCGACCTGGAAGGTGAAGACGTCGCCATCGGAACTGGTGATCGTCTGCGCCTCAAGGTCCACCTCGATCCGCGCGTTAGATCCCTTATCCGCGTCTTTCATCAGCAGATCGACCTGTTCTTGCGGCAGGGCAATGGGCAGGATGCCGTTCTTGAAACAGTTGCTGTAAAAGATATCCGCAAAACTGGGTGCAATCACGCAGGTGATGCCAAAATCGGCAATCGCCCAAGGCGCGTGTTCGCGCGAAGAGCCACAGCCAAAGTTATCGCCTGCGACCAGAATCTGTGTTTCGCGGTATTGCGGCTTGTTCAGGATGAAATCAGGCACTTCGTTGCCGTCGCGGTCATAGCGCATTTCGTCGAACAGGTTCACCCCAAGGCCCGACCGTTTGATCGTTTTCAGGAACTGCTTGGGGATGATCATATCGGTGTCGATATTCACCATCGGCATGGGGGCCGCGATCCCGGAAAGCTTGTCGAATTTATTCATTGTCTTGTTGTCCTTTGATCTGCTGGCCGCTTACGCGTCAAGCTGGCGGATATCGGTCAAACGTCCGGTGAGCGCTGCTGCGGCAGCCATCGCGGGTGACATCAAGTGGGTGCGCCCCTTAAAGCCCTGACGGCCTTCGAAGTTGCGGTTGGATGTCGATGCGCAGCGTTCGCCCGGTGCCAGTTGGTCGGGGTTCATCGCCAGACACATCGAACAGCCCGCAAGCCGCCATTCAAAGCCAGCGTCCTTGAAGATATCGGCAAGGCCTTCTTCTTCGGCTTGCGCCCGCACCAACCCCGAGCCGGGAACGATCATGGCACGCATGCCTTCCTTGATCTTCTTGCCCTTCAATACTGCCGCGGCAGCGCGCAGGTCTTCGATGCGGCCGTTGGTGCAGGACCCGATGAACACGGTGTCGATCTCGATATCCGTCAACGCCATGCCTTCGGTCAGACCCATGTATTCAATCGCGCGTTTCGCCGCGTCGACCTTGCCGCCGGTGTAATCCGAAGCTGCCGGTACGGTGGCGGTGATCGGCAGAACGTCTTCGGGCGAGGTGCCCCAAGTCACGGCAGGTGCGATGTCTTCGCCCTTGATGGTGATGACCTTGTCCCAATGCGCGTCGTCGTCGGAATACAGCGTTTTCCACCAGTCCATTGCGGCTTCCCACTGGGCGCCTTTGGGCGCGTGGGGGCGGCCTTTGCAATATTCGAAGGTTTTGTCATCTGGCGCGATCAGGCCAGCGCGCGCGCCGCCCTCGATGGCCATATTGCAGACGGTCATGCGGCCTTCCATCGACAGGTCACGGATCGCTTCGCCGCAATATTCGATGACATAGCCGGTGCCGCCCGCCGTGCCGGTTTCACCGATCACGGTCATGGTGATGTCTTTGGCGGTCACACCGGGGGAAAGTTTGCCGGTGATCTCGACCTTCATGTTCTTGGATTTCTTCTGGATCAGCGTTTGCGTCGCCAGCACGTGTTCCACCTCTGAGGTGCCGATCCCGTGGGCCAGCGAGCCGAACGCGCCATGTGTCGCCGTGTGGCTGTCGCCGCAGACAACAGTCATGCCGGGCAGGGTCCAGCCCTGTTCCGGGCCAACGATATGCACGATGCCCTGACGCACGTCGGACACGGGGTAATAGTGCAGCCCGAATTCCTTGGCGTTGGTATCAAGGGCCGCAACCTGAACGCGGCTGTCTTCGGTCATTGTCGCAGCGTTGGCGCGGTCCAGTGTGGTCGGCACGTTGTGATCGGGCACGGCGATTGTCTGGTCGGGGCGGCGCACGCTGCGGCCCGTCATCCGCAGCCCTTCAAAGGCTTGCGGGCTGGTCACTTCGTGGACGAGGTGACGGTCGATGTACAAAAGGCAGGTACCATCGTCGGCTTCGTGCGCGACATGGGCATCCCAGATTTTATCATAAAGCGTTTTGGGGGACATGTGGTCCTCTCCCGTATGTTATGTAAGCAAGGTATTGGGGTGTACGAAAGACGAGCGCCAAGGCGCAGGCAGGCGTTTATAGTCGCGCCAGCACAGTGTGGGTTGCCCCATAAAAGCGTTCGCGCAAACGGGCGCGGTCGCAGATGTTGAACAGATCGTCTGAAACATGTGTCATAGCGGCTTTGCTAGCCGCTTTCGCCCCTGTGATCAAGGTGTGTGACGGCGCAGGGCGGTGGCAGGGCTGCATCGGATTGCATGCTTATACGTCGGGGCGGGGATCGGTTCTTGCGCGGTGCTCGGGATTGTCCCACCATTGCAGCGCGGTATATGTTTCCTGCTTAGAAAGTTCACGATGACCCCAGACCCTTTTGCCCACTTCCTTGAAAGCATTCAGGCGTTGATAACGGGGGGCATCGGGCTGGCAGAGAGTCTGATGCAACCCGGCTGGCGGCAGTATCAGATGTTTATCCTGCTGGGGTTGGCGCTGGTATCTTGGGGGCTGCATCACGCGTCGGGCAGCTGGTTGCAAAACTGGGTCCGCTCGCGCGAGGGGTGGTCGAAATGGCAACTGCGCATGGTGGTACAGGTCAAACGCCGGCTCGGGTTGATGTGGTTTGCTGCGTTGGCAGGGGCGGTGTATCTGGTGATGCAGAATATCACTTGGCCGTCGCGGTCCTATCTGATCGGTATCTTCGCGACGCTGGTTGCGGTTTGGGTCTGTATCGCCTTTGCAGCGCGTCTGGTGCGCAACCGGCCCATGCGGCGTCTGGTGACATGGGGGCTGTGGATCTATGCCACGCTCTATGCGCTGAACGTCGTTGATGATGTCTCGGCGTTTCTGGATTCTGTTGCGCTGTCTGTCGGTGATTTCCGACTGTCGCTGCTGACGGTGATCACCGCGCTGGTGGTGATCGGCCTGTTCTTTTCTGTGGCGCGCATTATCAGTCAGACCAGCGCGGCCACGATCCGCAAGAACGAAGACATCAGCCCCTCCATGCAGGTGCTGGCGGTCAAGGGGGTTCAGCTGACCCTCTACGGCGTTGCATTTTTTATGGGCGTCAAGGCGGTCGGGATTGATCTGACCGGCCTTGCGGTGCTGTCGGGGGCGATCGGTGTAGGCCTTGGTTTCGGTCTGCAAAAGGTCGTGTCGAACCTTGTGTCGGGTATCATCATCCTGATCGACAAATCCATCAAGCCGGGGGATGTGATCAGCCTTGGCGATACCTTTGGGTGGATCCAGACGCTGGGTGCGCGCTATGCCTCCGTTGTGACACGAGACGGCAAGGAATACCTGATCCCGAACGAAGACCTGATCACCGGGCAAGTGGTGAACTGGTCCCATTCCAACGATTTTGTGCGGCTCGATATCTATTTCGGCACGGCCTACGACGATGATCCGCATGTGGTGCGCAAGCTGGCCGTGGATGCGGCGAGTGGGGTAGATCGGGTGCTGAGCTTCAAGGCTCCTGTCTGTCACATCGTTGGCTTTGGCGACAGCAGCGTCGACTATATCTTGCGCTTCTGGATCAAGGACCCGACAGGCGGGCTGACCAACATCAGGGGGAATGTCTATCTCGCGCTGTGGGATACGTTCAAAGAGAACGGCATTTCCATCCCCTTCCCGCAGCGCGAGGTTAAAATGCTGGATGACAGCAAGCTGGCCTTGTCGCGCATCACACCTGAAGGTCCTGCTGACGGGGGCTAAGGCCAGCAGCGACAAAGCGGTGCGAGGCTTTGGCTGCAACGGGAATCAGTCGTGAATGGCCGTTGTCAGGGTTGCGCTGTGATAGGGCGGGCGCAGGTGGCCGTTGGTCTTTTTTGATAAAGAGCTGAGACCGCAGGTCTTCTGTGAGGCCCAGCAGGTTATACAGGGCGCGTAAGGTGTGGATCGTCAAACGCTGGGGGCTATGCGGCGGGGAGCGTCATGGCATGATCCGGCAAAGCGTTACCAGAAAAGAAAATTTCCCGCGGAACACGGCCCTTGCCACTATATGCGCATGCTCGGTTCCTTCACGACCTTGCGCGCCGTGCTGCTTGAGTTGTGCAGCGGACAAAGCGCCAGTCGTGACAGTAAAGAGCCAGTAAATGCCTGTTTGGCCTGCTTGTCATTGAAATTTCACTTCGGCACGCCTATTCTAGGACATCCCCAGCGCCGGGGGACTGTCGGCGCGTCTAAAGGAGGACAATGTCCTGTCAACGCTTTCAAATGCAGTTCCGACTGCTACCCCGCAGGCAGCCCTGATGACTGCTGAACAAAACACTGCCACAAGCGACGCCTTGCTGGCTTCAATTCTTTCCCAGCTCGACGACGATAAAGCCGAAGAAATTGTGCAGATCGATCTGCGCGGCAAAACGGCAATCGGCGACTATATGGTCGTGTGCTCGGGCCGGTCTTCGCGTCAGGTTTCTGCAATCGCGGAAAAGCTGGCACAGATGGTCAAAGATGACTATGGCCGTTCGCCCAAGGTCGAAGGCAAGGAAACCGGTGATTGGGTTCTGATCGATACTGGCGATGTGATCGTTCACGTGTTCCGCCCGGAAGTCCGTGAATTCTACCAGCTGGAGAAGATGTGGATGACCACAGAAGCCCCAGCCGTGATGCCGCATTAAGCCGCCTTTGCGGTAGGCTTCATGCGTGTTCACATTTGTGCGGTCGGGCGCTTGCGCGCCGGACCGGAAAAAGACCTCATTGACGATTATCTAAACCGGTTTGATCGAACCGGTCGCGCGCTGGGCCTTGGGCCCGCGCGCGTGATCGAGGTTGAGGATAAGAAAAACGGTGGCATGCCCGCCGAAGCGGCTTTATTGCGCCGCGCCATTCCGGCAGGGTCACTGATCTGTGTAATGGATGAACGTGGCCGCGTCGAAAGCTCGCCCGACTTCGCCAACCGTCTTGGTGGCTGGCGCGATCAAGGGCGGGGCGATCTTTGCTTTGTCATTGGGGGCGCAGATGGGATCGATAAGGAGCTGCGGCGCGATGCGGATCACGCCTTGTCATTCGGCAAGATGGTCTGGCCGCACATGATGGTGAGAGTCATGTTGGCAGAACAGCTGTATCGCGCGGCCTCTATCCTGTCGGGTGGACCATATCACCGCATTTAGCGGGCCGTGGACCTTACTTGATCTGAACTTTTCTGATCTTTTTGCCCCAACCGGATTGCGTTTCGCGCACCTGTATGCGGACTTCGGTCGTGCCAGCAGGCAGTTCGACGCCGGACAGCGACCGTGTCAGCGGCTGCTCCTCTACATGAGGGTGGATCAGCTCGCGGATCGCCAGCTGATTGCCGTCGGTATCCAAAATGCGCCAAGCGTCGGAAAAGTGATCCCAGCCAGTATCGCCGTGGCTGATGGTCACGTCGAATTTATACAGGCCGCCCTCTTTCGAGACGCGAACCGAATTAATCGCAGCAGGGTCGGCCGAAGCGACCTGTGCTGCAATCAGCAGCGGGATGGAAAGGATCAATTTGTTCATGACTACACCAATGCCTCAAAACAAACATATAGACTAGCCGTCCTCACTTTCCAATAGAATGCGTCTTGACAGTGACGTGAATTCGCGGCGCCAGATGATAACAACTGTGACAATGGCGGCAATGATCAGGGGGATCGGGCCGATGATCCATCCCAGACTAGCCAGTGCGAAATAAAGCGACCGTAACCCCCGATTGAAGCTGCGGGCGGCTGTGATGTTGATCTCGGCTGCTTTGGATGCCAGTGGCCGTGCGCGGCGGTCATTCGGGTCGTTGGGAACGGCGGCCATCAAAACAGAGCAGTACCCGAATAGCCGGTTTGACCAGACGAATTTCAAAAAGCCGTTGGTCAAAAAGAACAGCGGCAACAGCATTTTGAATTCCCAGACCACGGTTGGCAGGTCGGTCAGCGCAAGGTCTGCGACCACGGTGGACAGCCGTTCACTATTGCCCAACAGCGCCAGCGTCCCACCCAGTGCGATCATGCTGGTCGAGGCAAAAAACGCCGTGCTTTGGCGCAGCGTGCTGATCATCTGTGAATCAAAGATGCGCGGTTGTCGGGTGACCATCTGGGTCATCCACTCGCGCCGGTATTGCGCCATGATCAGCGACACTGACGGCTTCGCGGGGTTTGAGTGTTCGATGCGCCAACCAATGGCGAGCCAGGCGCAAAAGATTATCGCCAAAGCGGCATAATCCAGCGGTTGAAACAGGGCGATGCGATCCATCCAAGTCATGCTAAGCTGCATACGCCGACTGGTTCTGTGTTGCCAACGCTATTAATTGGTCATAATATTTTACCAAATTGGAGGTGCGACATGGAAATGCCTATTCCCAGTCAGGGTGTGATCGCCCGCAAGGCGCGTGTCGTTGAACGGCTGCGTCAGGTTTTGCCTGATGATGCCGTGATTTCCGACGAACGCGAGACGCGCGCCTATGAATGTGACGCGCTGACCGCCTATAAATGCGCCCCGATGGTGGCGGTGTTGCCCTATACAACGCAGCAGGTGTCGGACGTGTTGCGCATCTGCCACGAGGAAGGCGTGCCGGTGGTGCCGCGCGGCTCTGGCACGTCGCTGGCGGGTGGGGCGCTGCCCACGGCCGACTGCGTGATCCTTGGCGTGGCCCGCATGAATGACGTGATCGAAACCGATTACGCCAACCGCATCATCAAGGTGCAAACCGGACGGACCAACCTGAGCGTCACAGGCGCGGTCGAAGAGGATGGCTTCTTTTACGCGCCGGACCCGTCTAGCCAGCTGGCCTGTGCCATCGCGGGTAATATCGCGATGAATTCGGGCGGGGCGCATTGTTTGAAATACGGGGTGACGACAAACAATCTGATGGGCGTCACCATGGTGTTGATGGACGGCGAGGTGATCGAAGTCGGTGGCGGGTATCTGGACGCGGGCGGACTGGATCTATTGGGGTTAATCTGCGGCTCTGAAGGGCAGCTGGGGGTCGTCACCGAAGCCACGCTGCGCATCTTGCACAAACCCGAAGGCGCGCGGCCCGTGTTGATCGGGTTCGACGACAACGAGGTCGCGGGGGAGTGTGTCTCTGACATCATCAAGGCGGGGGTGTTGCCTGTCGCGATCGAATTTATGGACCGCCCCTGTATCGAAGCGACGGAAGCCTTTGCCAAGGCTGGTTATCCCATGTGCGAGGCATTGCTGATCATCGAGGTCGAAGGCTCCGACGCGGAGATTGACCATCAGCTGGGCCTGATCTCTGAAATCGCACAGCGGCATAATCCGGTTGAGTTGCGGCAATCCAAATCCGCAGAGGAAAGCGCCAAGATCTGGCTGGGTCGCAAATCGGCCTTTGGTGCGATGGGGCAGATCAACGATTACATGTGTCTGGATGGCACCATCCCTGTGTCGTCTTTGCCCTTCGTGCTTAAGCGGATCGAAGAGATGAGCGATCAGTTCGGGCTCAAGGTCGGGAATGTGTTTCATGCAGGCGACGGCAATATGCATCCGTTGATCCTGTTCGATGCCAACAAACCGGGCGATCTGGAGCTGTGTGAGGAATTCGGGGCCGAGATCCTTAAACTCTGCGTCGAGGTGGGCGGCTGTCTGACCGGCGAACATGGCGTCGGCATCGAAAAGCGCGACCTGATGCATGTGCAATATGCATACGACGACCTTGAGGCGCAGATGGCGGTGAAGGATGTGTTCGACCCCGCATGGCTGCTGAACCCCGCCAAGGTCTTTCCGCTGGACGCGTCAGAAACACGCCGCGCCGTGGCGCTGGCGGCGGAATAACCCCTCGATACCCGATGAACCGATGATCGCAAGCCGATCACACTTACGACGAAGGAGCCGAGACATGGCCATCACATCCGAAGAGGCGCTGGTCGATGCGGTCAAAGACGCCGCTGGCTCGATCTCGGTTCAGGGGGGCGGTACGCGTGGACTGCCTGCGACAGGTCAGGTTGTCAGCGTCGCGGGGCTGCAGGGGATCACGCTGTATGAGCCCGGTGCGCTGACGCTGGTCGCGAAACCGGGCACCCCTGTGGCCGAGATCGAAGAGGCGCTGGCCGCCGAGAACCAGCGCCTCGCGTTCGAGCCGATGGACCATCGCGGGCTGTTGGGCACCACCGGCACGCCCACCATCGGCGGCGTCATGGCGGGCAACATCAGCGGTCCGCGGCGTATTTCGGTCGGGGCCGCGCGGGATTTTCTGTTGGGGGTGCGCTTTGTCGACGGGCGCGGTGCCGTGGTCAAGAACGGTGGGCGCGTGATGAAGAACGTGACCGGCTATGATCTGGTCAAGCTGATGGCAGGGTCTTTTGGTACCCTTGGTGTGCTCAGCGAAGTGTCGATGAAGGTGCTGCCGCGTCCCGAGACGCAAGCGACGCTGGTTTTGCACGGCCTCGAGGACGCAGCCGCTGTCGCTGCGATGGCCCGCGCCCTTGGCAGTCCGTTCGAGGTGACAGGGGCCGCCCACGATCCCGCCACGCGCGAAACCGCGCTGCGGATTGAAGGGTTCGAGGCATCGGTCACCTACCGTCTGGAGCAGTTGCAATCGTTGCTCGCCGGCGCGGGGGCAAAGATTGAGCAACGCGACGCAGCGGCGACGCAGGCGATTTGGTCCGGCATCCGCGATGTAGCGGCCTTTCACGACGGGCAGGGCGATGTATGGCGCGTGTCGTGCAAACCCTCTGACGCGCCAGGGATCGCGGCGCGGTCGGGGGCAGAGCGCTGGACCTATGACTGGGCGGGCGGGCTGATCTGGCTGCGCAGCGCCGCGGGCCATGATCTGCGCGCGGCCATCGGGCCGATGGATGGGCATGCAACGCTTGTTCGGGCTGATGCGCAGACCAAGGTCCGCTTGGGCGTGTTCCACCCCGAACCCGCCGGTGTGGCGCGGCTGACAGCGGCCCTGCGAGCGCAGTTCGACCCCAAGAGCGTTTTTAACGCGAGTCAGCTGGACCGCGCGGCATGAGCTTGCTTGCGGTCTTCCTTGTCGTCTTTATCGGCGGGCCGTTGGTGTTTCGCCTCTTGATCCGTGGCAAGCCTGACCGGCGCAGCCTGCGTGCGCTGGTGCTCTTTGCCTTTCTCTGTGCCGTGGCGGGGATGGCGATACGCTATGGCGTGGCGCAGTATTGGGGCGAAAACCTGCTGGCGTCGATGGGGGCGATTGCCTGTATTTGGCTAGGCTGGATCGCCGTTCTGGCCTTTGTTGCGCAGGTGTTGCGCCGCGCCTATCCCGGCCCCGTCACGCAGCGATGGACCAATGTACTGGGGATCTTGGCCACCACGCTGCCGTGGTTCGGCCTGATCTGGGCAAGCACCGTCGCCGCTTAACTCTTACCTCGTCAGGGTCTCGTGCCCGCAATGCCGGAGCTTTCATGCAAACCACATTCACCGCAGAACAGTTGAAAAACCCCGCGACGGCACGCAGTAACGAAATTCTGCGCGCCTGTGTCCATTGCGGTTTTTGCACTGCCACATGTCCAACCTATCAGGTTCTGGGGGACGAATTGGATAGCCCGCGCGGGCGTATCTATCTGATTAAGGACATGCTCGAGAATGACCGCGATCCGGATGAAAAGACGGTCAAACATATCGACCGCTGCCTGTCCTGTCTGGCCTGTATGACGACTTGCCCCTCGGGCGTGC
>Ga0207890_1000610_pt1 | contig 10394 bp, 13 predicted proteins | sample LinPmetageLP48_FD_184059 | JGI IMG/M metagenome (GOLD analysis project Ga0207890, IMG submission 184059) | Marine viral communities from the Pacific Ocean - LP-48 (SPAdes) | ecosystem: Environmental > Aquatic > Marine > Oceanic | place: Pacific Ocean | collected 2011-06-13
ATTCAATGTTTGGTGGTGCAACAACAGGTGCAACAACAGCTACTTCAGGTGCTATTTATTTAGCTCCTACACCAGACGCTAATTATCAATATATTATACATTATAATGCAATGCCCGTGGGCCTTGGCTCAGGAGGAGATGGTAATTCTAACACTTATATAAGTAATTATTTTCCACAAGGACTGCTATATGCTTGTCTTGTAGAGGCTTATGGATTCTTAAAAGGTCCAACAGATATGTTGACATTATACACACAAAAGTATACACAAGAACTACAAAAGTTTGCAGCGATGCAACTTGGAAGAAGAAGAAGAGACGATTACACGGATGGTACAATAAGAATTCCAATCGAGTCACCGCCTCAATAATTAGGAGATAAAAAATTATGGCAATCGCATCAGAAATATGTAATTCATTTAAAGTAGAAATACTTAGAGGCGGACACAACTTTGATACCGCTGGAGCAACACCAAACGGTAACGCATTTAAACTAGCTTTATTTTCAAGTAACTCAGCTTCGTTAGGTAAAGGAACAACTGTTTACGCAGCACCCTCATCAGCTAATGCAGTTCCAACTAACACACTTGAAGTCAGTCAAAGTACAACAGATGGTGGCGCTTCAAACAGTGGTTACACTGCAGGTGGGGCAGCATTAACGGTAACAGCTACTCCAGTTTTATCTGGTGACACGGCGTGTGTTAAATTTAATGATGTTAGTTTTACCTCAGCTACTTTTACAGCAAGAGGTTGTTTACTTTATAATAATACAAACATATCTGGTTTTAATAATTTAAGATCTGTGTTTTCAATTAATTTTGGTGCAGACAAAACTGTGACTAGCGGAACTTTTACAGTTCAATTCCCAGCTCAAACTGCAGGCAACGCAATCGTTCAGATAGCATAGGGAGTAACTCCTTATGGATAACACTTGGAACCAATCTGGAACCACTTGGGGTCAAAACACTTGGGGTACTCAAACTCAAGTAATAATTTCTTTAACAGGTTTATCAACTACAACTACACTAGGTGAATTACCTTATGCGGCAGCCGATGACGGTTATGGCAGAGATGCATGGGGAGACAATAGTTGGGGTAATAACCAAACACCTGTTACACTTACAGGTCTAACATCCACAACTACACTAGGAGAATTACCTTACGCAGCAGCCGATAATGGTTGGGGTAGTGATGCATGGGGTGATAATGATTGGGGACAAGATGTTACAACAGTTTCCCTTACAGGTCTAACAGCTACAACTACAGTTGGTGAATTTACTTATGCACAAGCCGGTGATGGTTGGGGTAGAGATTCTTGGGGTCAAAACTCATGGGGTATAGATGGTATTAATGTTCCTCTTACAGGATTAACAGCAACTTCTTCACTTCCAAGTGTTGGTTGGGGTAATCAAGTATTTGGTTCTGATAACGAAGGTTGGGGTGGAATATATCAATTACCTGTTGCAGATGTAATGGGTCTAACTGGTTTATCGATTGACGCAGATTTAGGAATAGCAACTGCTAAATCTGATTTTTCAACCGAACTAACAGGTTTAAGTTTACAATCAAGTCCGGGTTTATTATCGGTTGATGATCATTCAGTAGGTCTAACAGGATTAGAAGCTGAAACAACTTTAGGAAATATAACTCCTGCAGATGTAATAGGTATTACAGGTCTATCAGCTGAAACAGACATTGGTGTTATTATAATCTCATCTAACCCTGTTATAGATTTAACTGGTCAATCAGCTACAAGTTCTTTAGGTTCTTTAACAATAGATAATATAACTCCTGCATTGTTAACAGGTTTATCATCTACAAGTGCAATAGGGACTTTAACTACAACACAACTATCAATTGCTAGTTTAGATGGTTTAGGATTAACAGCTACAACTATTTTAAATGATGCTATTAATCTTCAATACTTTAATAGAAAAGTACCTAAGGATAGCACGGGTTACTCAAGAAAAGTACCTAAAAATAGTACCGGTTACACAAGAAAAGTAGCAAACTAATGTTTGACTTAGTAATAAATAAACAATATAAATAACAACAATCAGGAGTACAAAATTATGGCATCAACATTTACAGATCTAGGCCTAGAACTAATGGCAACCGGCGAAAACGCTGGTACTTGGGGAACAAAAACAAACGCAAATTTAAGTCTTGTAGAACAACTTACGGGTGGTGTTAATTCTCAAGCGGTGACTGATTCAGGAACACCGACAGCTTTAACAATAGCCGATGGTGCTTTAACAGGTACTGCCCAACACAGAGTTATAGAACTTACAGGATCAATATCTGGAGCTAGAGTTGTAACTTTTCCTTTACTTACAGAAAATTTTTACATTATTAAAAATGGTACAACAGGTGCTTCTACAGTTCAAATAAAAGCAGCATCTGGTTCAGGTGCTACTGTTACTTTTTCAGCTACTGACAAAGGATATAAACTTATTTATTTTGATGGTGTTGCAACTAACACAGGTTGTTTTGAAGCGACTGTAGGGGCACAAGGAGATGTAACTCTTACAGGAACACAGACTTTAACAAACAAAACTTTAACAGCACCTAAAATTGGAACTTCAATTTTAGATACTAACGGAAACGAATTATTACTTTTAACAGCTACAGGTTCAGCGGTTAATGAATTAACTTTAGCCAACGCTTCAACAGGCAATGGTCCAATTCTTTCAGCAACAGGTGAAACTAATGTTGATATAAATTTAAACCCTAAAGGAACAGGTGTACTTAAAAGTGCAACTGCTGCAGTTAAAATTGCAGGTAAAGAAACTATGTGGGTTCCAGCAGCAGCAATGTATGGAACTACAACTGCGGGTGCTGATGCACAGCAAGTTGAAACAACAGCTGGTAGACCTGATATGAAAGTATTAGATTTTGATGCAAGTGCAGATGAATTTGCACAATTTTCAGTAGCTTTTCCTAAATCATGGAATGAAGGCACAGTAACTTATCAAGTATATTGGGCTCCAAGTAATACAAATACAGGAAATTGTAAATTTGAATTTCAAGGTGTATCTGTCGGTGATGGTGATACTATTGACGTTGCTTTTGGTTCAGCAGTGTCAGTTATAGATGCAGGTATAGGAACAGTAGAAGATCAACAAGTTTCAGCGGAGAGTGCTGCAGTTACAATTGCAGGATCTCCTGCAGTAGATCAACTAACTTATTTTCAATTATTTAGAGATGGAAACGCAGGTACGGATACTTTTACCGGTGATGCAAGAGTTCTTGGTTTAAAAATATTCTTTACTACTGACGCAGCTAACGACGCATAAGGAATTTAGATATGAGAGATTTAAAAAATAAACTTACTTCAGGTAAGAACACAAAAAATATACAAACCAGAAAAGGTAAATCTTTTGGTTATCAAGTTTTAGGATTTGGTGCCGGGGGTAGTACTACTTTTATAGTAGCGACAGGTGGTACTATAACAACATCTGGAGATTGTAAAATTCATACATTTACAGGAGATGCAACTTTTGCAGTTACTTGTGCAGGATCCCCTTCAAATAATATAATTGCTTATATGGTTTCAGCAGGCGGTGGTGGATCTGGTGGTAATGCTTTTCATATTGCAGGTGGTGGCGGTGGCGGAGCAGGCGGATTTAGAGAAGGAAGATGTGCTACAATGACACCCTACACAGCAAGTCCTCGTGTAGTAACAGGTGTAACAGCATCAGTTGCTTCTTTTCCAATTGTAGTTGGTGGTGGTGGTCAGGGTGGTAAAGGATTTGGTCCAAGTTTGCCCGGTACCCCTACTGCAGGTTCTGGTTCAGAATCATCAGCTTTAGGTATTACATCAACTGGTGGTGGAAGGGGTGGTCAACCTAATAGTTCACCGGCACCTTTAACTTTTGTTAAAGGCGCACCCGGTGGTTCTGGTGGAGGAACTGGTGGAGGTAATTCTAGTCCTGCTGGTGGAGGAAATGATCCTGTAATAAGTCCACAACCTCAAGGTTCACCCGGTGGAGTAGGAAGTACTTCTTCTCAAACTTTAGGTGGTTCAGGTGGTGGAGCAACCGGAGCAGGCTCAACCGCTCCAGGTTGTAGTCCCCCTCCCTCAGCACCAGGTAGAGGAGCAGGAGCAACTACAAGTATTAATGCATCTCCAACTCTTTATTCAAGAGGAGGAGCCTATAGTCATTATAATCCAAGTGGTTTTAATCCAATTGGACCAGCACCAGCTAATTCAGGTAATGGTGCAGATGCACAAAACGCAGCACCTGCTCCTAATGTTCCTCAAACTGCTTCTAATTATGATGGATTAACCGGTGGTTCTGGTATAGTAATAATAAGATACAAATTTCAATAGGAAGTAGTTATGGCACATTTTGCAAAAATAACAGAAGAGAACGAAGTATTAGCAATTCATGTTGTAAACAATTCAGACATACTTAATGCTGATAATGTTGAAGATGAAACTGTTGGACAAGCTTATTTAGAACAACACAGTAACTGGCCGGCACATCTATGGATTCAAACTTCATATAATACATATGGTGGTAAACATTATACAACAACACATGATTCAGAAGGTAATCAAACAAGATCAGAATCGACAGATCAAACAAAAGCATTTAGAGGAAACTACGCAGGTATAGGTTATACTTGGAATGAGGATGATCAAATTTTTTGGCCTAAAAAACTTTATGCATCTTGGGTAAAAAATAATTTAGAAAGTACATGGCAATCACCTATTGGTAACGCTCCAGAATTAACAGCTGAACAAATTTCACAAAACGAAGCCGGTACTCATTTGTGGATATATAAATGGGATGAAACTAATACAACTTGGGACTTGACAGACTACAGAGCATAAATTAAAAATGGTGGTGGTATGCAAAAGAAAGTATTAACAGAACAAGCTTTATATTATGGGGATGTTTCAATGCCGAAACATTGGGAAATAGATAGAGTTGAATTATCCCATCAAATTTTACATTCTAGTTTAACTAATGAAGAATTAAAATTTTCAAGAACTTATGATAAATTAAATACTTATATAAAAAATTATATTGGTCTTAATTATGATATTAATTTAAATAACAAATCAACATGGGGAAATATCTATAAACCCAATGAAACAACAATTCCTTTATTAAATATTAATCCAGTGGATTTACAAAACTCTCCAGACTTTACTATGCTTTATGGTGTTAAAGTTAAAGATTGTTTTGTTAGAATAAATTATGATGATAATAAACGTAAAGGAAAAAGTTGGGATATAGAATTTAAAAATAATATGTTTATTATGTTTCCTTCAACTAATATGTATTACATAACTAATAATCAAAAGGATGGTTTAAATTTTGTACAGACTATAACTTATGATTACATCTAATTACTATTGGTATTTTAGTGGTGTAATACCACCAAAATTATGTGATGACATAATTAAACACGGTTTATCAAAATCAGAAACCATGGCACGAACAGGTGGCTATGGTGATAAAAAATTAACTAAAGATCAAATTAAAAATATGCAAAGAAAAAGAAAATCAGATTTAGTTTGGTTAAATGATACTTGGATTTATAAAGAATTACATCCTTATATACACAAAGCTAATAAATCTGCTGGTTGGAATTATGAATGGGATAGAAGTGAATCTTGTCAATTTACAAAATATAAACTTAATCAATACTATGATTGGCACTGTGATTCTTGGGATAAGCCTTATGAAAAAGAAGGACCTGACAACGGTAAAATTCGAAAACTATCTATGACTTGTCAGTTAACCGATGGTTCAGAATATGAAGGTGGAGAACTAGAATTTGATTTTAGAAACTATGATCCGCATATGAGAGAAGAAGCTAAACACTTGAAACAAGCAAAAGAAATACTTCCTAAAGGAAGTATTATTGTGTTTCCATCATTTGTATGGCATAGAGTTAAACCCGTAACGAAAGGAACAAGATATTCATTGGTGATGTGGAACCTTGGATACCCCTTTAAATAATATGAATATAAATGAATATTTTAACACAGCAATTTGGTCTGAACAAAAACCAGAATTTATAAAATCGTTAACTAAAGCATCTGATAAATATATTAAAGCTGCTAAAAATTTTCCTGAAGCTAAAGCACATATAAAAAAATTTGGAGACTTTGGAAGAAGTTATCACTCAACACCTCTTACAACTGATAATGATTTTAGAGATTTTAGAGATTACGTAGGTCAAAAATCTTGGGAATATTTAGATCATCAAGGTTATGATATGTCACAATACACTACAATGTTTAGTGAGATGTGGGTACAAGAATTTGCTAAAAAAGGGGGTGGACATCATTCTGCTCACATACATTGGAATCAACACGTATCGGGATTTTATTTTTTAAAAGCAAATGAAAAAACATCGATGCCAATATTTCATGAGCCTCGGACTGGAGCTAGAGCTACAAAATTAAAAATGAAAAATAATATAAAAGAAATTCTTAATGGTAATGAACTAATTCATTTTAAACCTCAACCCGGAACATTAATTATATTTCCAGGTTATTTAGAACATGAGTTTTCATTAGACTTTGGAATAGAACCTTTTAGATTTATACATTGGAACATACAAGCAGTGCCAATTGAAATGGCTAAAGATGTTTAAGAAAAAAAAATATACAGTTATCCGTCAAGCAATCAATAAAGATTTAGCAACTTTTATTGCAAATTATTTTATGATGCAAAAACAAGTTTATGATACTTGTAGAGCACAGAGATATATTTCACCCTTTGAAAATATTATAGGTCACTATGAAAGTAAAGATCAACAGATACCGGAAACTTATAGTCAGTATTCTAATATAGCTATGGAAACCTTAATGTTAAAATGTCAACCTAAAATGGAAGAAGCTACAAGTCTTAAATTATACCCAGCATATACTTATGCTAGAATTTATAAAAAGGGCGATATCCTTGAAAGACATAAAGACAGATTTAGTTGTGAAATATCTACAACCATGAATCTAGGTGGTGATGAGTGGCCAATTTATTTAGAGCCCTCAGGAGAAGTAAATAAAAAAGGTATTAAAATAAATTTAAAACCAGGTGATATGTTAGTTTATTCTGGTTGTGAGTTGGAACATTGGCGAAATAAATTTAAAGGTAATGAATGCGTACAAGTATTTCTTCATTACAATAACAAAAAAACCCCAGGGTCTAAAGATAATATGTTTGACAAACGTTTACATTTAGGTCTTCCATCTTGGTTTAAACGATGATATATCCCTATAATGGAGACAGTAATCCACCATACCTACTGTCTCCTTTATAAGGATTTTATATGTTACAAAAACTAGGATTTTTACCAGGATTTAATAAACAAGTTACATCTACCGGAGCCGAGTCGCAATGGACAGGTGGAACTAATGTTCGTTTTAGGTATGGTACACCAGAAAAAATAGGTGGTTGGAATCAATTAGGTGATAGTAAACTTACTGGTGCAGCTAGAGGGTTACATCACATGGTCAATAAACAAGGTATTAAATATGCTATTATTGGCACTAATAGAATTTTATATGCATACTCAGGAGAAGTTTTTTACGACATACATCCTTTAGTTAATCCATTAGGCACAGCTATTACAAGTGCATTTAGCACAACTAACGGTCAACCGGAAGTTACTATTACATTTTCAACTACAACCACTTTTCAAGAAGGTGACATTATATTATTTGGTGATGTAAGTACTTTCAGTGCAATAACTAATTCTAATTTTGGAGCATTAGATTTTGCTGATAAAAAATTTATGGTAACAAGTGTACCTAATGCTACTAGCATTACTATTACAATGCCTTCTAATGAAACGGGATCTGGTGCAACAACATCAGGCGGTATAACTTTTTTTCAATATTATCACGTAGGTCCAGCAGAACAAGTTGGTGTTTTTGGTTATGGTATATCTCAATATGGTGGAACAGTAACTGCTCCTCAAACAACTACACTTAATGGAGCGTTGTCTGCTAACTCAGCAGGAACAGGTGGAACTGGAACTAGTATTATTTTAACATCTGTATTAAATTTTCCAACAACAGGAACTAATTTTATACAAGTAGGCACTGAAGAAATTTCTTACACAGGAGTAAATACAGCAACAAATACTTTAACAGGAATAACTAGAAACGTTAGGGGGACAGCAAATGCTCTTCACAACACAGGAGCTACCGTTACAAACTACAGTAGTTTTTCTGGTTGGGGTCAATCATCAGCTGACACGGATACTGTAGCTGAACCCGGTCTATGGGCCTTGGACAATTTAGGTAGTACATTGATTGCTTTAATTTTTAATGGTGAATGTTTTAAATGGAATTCTGATTTAAATAACGCAACAACAACAAGAGCCGTAATTATTTCTAATGCACCAACAGCCTCAAGAGATATGTTAGTATCAACTCCGGATCGTCACTTAGTATTTTTTGGAACAGAAACAACTATTGGAGATAAAACTACACAAGACGATATGTTTATAAGATTTTCATCTCAAGAAAATATAGAAGACTATCGACCTACAGCAATCAACAGTGCTGGTACACAAAGACTGGCCGCTGGATCACGGATCATCGGTGCTAAACTTGGTAGAAATGCAATTTACATTTGGTCAGACACTTCTTTATTTACTATGAGATTTGTTGGAACTCCTTTTACATTTGCTTACGAGCAAGTTGGAACTAACTGTGGTTTGATCGGTAAGAACGCAGCCGTTGAAGTTGATGGTGCTGCTTACTGGATGTCTGATAATGGTTTCTTTAGATACACTGGTAAACTAGAATCAATGGATTGTTTGGTTGAAGATTATGTTTATGATGATCTTAATACAACATCTAATCAATTTATTTATTGTGGTATTAATAACTTGTTTGGAGAAATTACTTGGTTCTACCCTACAGCTACTTCTAATGTTAACACTAGATCAGTTACTTATAGTTATTTAGATTCAACAGCAAAACGACCTATATGGTTTACAAATGATAGTACATTATTTACTAGAACAACTTGGCAAGATTCTGCAGTGTTTGGTTTACCACATGCAACACAGTATGATGCGGGCACAGATACATCGTTTGATGTTGAAGGTAATACAGATGGAATTAGTTATTACTATGAACACGAAACTGGACTTAATCAAATAAGACTTGGTGTTACTGCAGCTATTCCAGCTGACATTACTTCTGGTGATTATGACATTACACAAAAAGTTGTAAGAGGTGCGGCTACTAACATGGCTGACCTTAGAGGTGATGGTGAAAATATTATGAGAGTAAGTAGAATAGTTCCTGATTTTATTAATCAATCAGGTAATACAATAATACAATTAGATTTAAGAGATTACCCTAATGAAACAGCAGCTAGTTCATCACTCGGACCATTTACTATAACATCAAGCACTACAAAAGTAGACACACGTGCTAGAGCTAGATCAATAGCTCTTACTATATCCAATACAGCAGTTGATACTAGTTGGAAATTAGGAACTTTTAGGTTAGACATACAATCTGGAGGAAGAAGATAATGGCTAAAATTGTACAAACATTAACTAGAGCAAGTGAAGAATATAATGAAGACACATCTCAATCTTTAGTTAGGGATTTGGATGCTGTTATTGAGAAATTAAACACTACATTTCAAGAAGAATTAAAACAGGAGATTGAAGCTAGAAGCTTCTTTTTAGATTAATGGCAGTAGTAAACCAATACGATTTTGTAGGAATAGATAATGATACTACCAATGCTGAACTTAATCCGTTCGGTGCAGGTAATCCTTTAGTAAGTGAAACCTATGTTGTCAAATCTATTCTTGTTACATCAGCTGGTACTCCCAGTGTAACCGTTACTAATAATGCTTTTACAGCTATTAAAACAGTAGGTTTAACAGCAAATATTACAAAAGAATTATTAACCCAACCGCTAATAGTAGTAGGAGGCACAACCCTTACTATTAAAGCAGGTAGCGCAGATTCATTTGATTTTGGAGTCAGCTATCTAAACATCAAAAAAGAGGTAACAACATAATGAGTGATCAAGTAATAGAACTAACACCAAAAGAAATAATAACTACTATAAAAAACAAGAAAACAGGAGAGGTTTACGAGACAGAAGAAGCTTTAAAAACTGCTAATATACCTGATGAAGATGTGCAGAGAGACGTAACAGTTATCATGCCAGCTATTGATTTAACAGGAAAAACAATATAAACAAATAAACTCAGGAGATATATTATGGATGAAGAAATTTCAATGAACGAATCAATACAAGCTGGAGCACCCGACATTAACTACAAACAAGGTGATGTTATGATGGGTGGCGGCGAAGATCAACAAGGCAAACAAGTAGCAGCTTCAATCTGGGAACAAATGGAACCAGAACAAAAGCAACAATTTGGTAGCTTTGA
>Ga0207890_1000616_pt1 | contig 10299 bp, 19 predicted proteins | sample LinPmetageLP48_FD_184059 | JGI IMG/M metagenome (GOLD analysis project Ga0207890, IMG submission 184059) | Marine viral communities from the Pacific Ocean - LP-48 (SPAdes) | ecosystem: Environmental > Aquatic > Marine > Oceanic | place: Pacific Ocean | collected 2011-06-13
AGAAACACTGTTGACATTATTGCTAGTGGCAATATAAAATCAATGGAAGATTACAAATATCTTATGGGAGAGTTATCAGCGATTCGCTCCCTACAACAAGATTTAAGAGAAACGCTGCAAATGGATGATAACGATGGTTGATACAGTCGCACAAAAAACAAAATTTGAACAACACAAAGAAGATGTTGCAAAGCAAAAAGTTGAAGAAAACTCAGAACTAGACAAAGCTTTTATAAAATCAGACGAAAGGGTATTAGATCCTAAATTACTAGACAAATCACTACTTGACAGAATGCCTAATCCTGCGGGATGGCGTATGCTCGTATTACCATACAGAGGTAAAGGGCAAACAGAAGGCGGTATTCAATTAGTAAAAGAAACTGTAGATAGAGAAGCTCTATCAACTGTTATCTGTTACGTTTTAAAAGTAGGCCCTTTAGCTTATAAAGATAATAAATTTGGCGAGTCAGATAAAAGATCTCCTTGGTGTAAGAAAGGTGATTGGATTTTGATTGGCAGATATGCAGGAACTCGTTTTAGATTAGAAGACGATAACGAAGTTCGCATTATTAATGATGATGAAGTGATTGCAACAATCCTTGATCCAGACGATATTAAATCTTTATAGGAGTAAAGAATGAGCGAAGAAGCACAAAACATAGACGTAGAAATTACAGAAGAAAAAATAGAAAAAGCAGCACTTCCTGAGAACAGAAGAGTAGAAGAGGAAGTACAAGATAGTGCTGTTGAAATTGAAATAGAAAAAGATGTATCAGCTGTCTCAGAAGATGAGGTGAAAGAAGATTTTGAAGTTTCGCCTAGAGTAGAAGAGAAAGCTAAAGATCAGTCAGATGTAGAGAAGAGAGCTACACTTGCACAAAACAGAATCAACAAAGCTGTAGCACAAGCCAAGGAGTTCCAAAGAAGGGAGCTGATGGCTATTCAATATGCTAAAGATCTTAAGGATCAGAACGAACAGTTAAGACAATCACAAAAGTCTTTTCAAACTAGTTATGGTGATGAGTTTGGTAGCAGGGTTGAATCTCAACTTAGCTTATCAAAGCAAGCATTAAGACAAGCAACTGATGCTGGAGATTCTGAAGCAATAGCAACCGCAACTGAAGCATTGAGTATGGCTACTTCTGATAAAGCTAGACACGAACAGTATCTAGCTCAACAGAAACAATACGAAGCTCAAGAACAAGCTTATGTAGAACAAGCTCAACAACAACAAGCTTATCAACAATCTCAACCCGTTCAAGAAGAATATAATGAGCCATCAAACAAAGCTCGTGACTGGGCAAATAAGAATACTTGGTTTGGAAAAGATCAGGTTGCAACGAGTGTTGCCTTTGCAGTTCACAAACAATTAGAGAATGAAGGCTTTGACACAGAGAGCGATGAATACTACACTGAGATAAACAAGCGAGTGCAACAAGAGTTGCCTCAAAGATTTAACGTGGAGGCAGACAAGAAACCCGTCCAAACCGTCGCCTCAGCCACACGCAACACATCGACTGGACGCAAACAAAATCGTATCGAGTTGACACCGAGCGAACAGCAACTAGCTAAGAAGCTTGGAGTGTCATTTAAAGATTACGCAATACAAAAAGCGAGGTTACAAAAATCATGAGCAAAGAAATAGATAACAAAACTGAAGATAACAGAGCTACTAGAAACTCTGAGACTAGAGAGACAAAAGCCAGACCTAAAGTTTGGAAGATGCCTTCAGCGTTAGAATTACCCGAGGAAGCTGTAAGTTTAGCTGAATCACAAGGTATTACTTATCGTTGGATCAGAGAGTCTGTACTAGGCCAAGATGACAAAACGAATGTCTCAAAAAGATTTCGTGAAGGATTCGAGGTTGTTAGACCAGATGAGTTACCTGGTTTTCATGACTTACCTACGGTCGATGATGGTCGTCACGCAGGAGTAATTGGAGTGGGTGGGTTGATACTGTGCAAAATAGACAAAGAAATCGCAGATCAAAGAAATAGCTTCTTTGAACAACAAACTCAAAACCAAATGTCTGCTGTAGAAAATGACCTAATGCGTGAAGAGAATCCAGCGATGCCGATCTCAAGAGAGATTAAATCAAAGGTGACTTTTGGTGGAGGAAACAGGGGATAACCTTGGGAACTCTGAAATAATTTTATAAAAATAGGAATAAAAAAATGGCAAATCAAGATGCTTCATTTGGATTAAAGCCTGTAAGAATGATGGGTGGCTCACCCTACACAGGCGGACAAAGTCGTTATAGAATTGCTAACAATTATGGTACCAGTATCTTTCAAGGAGATATGGTAATGCAGGTTACTGGAGGCGGTGTAGAAATACATGCTGACGGTGGTACTGTACCGATTGTTGGTGTTTTTAACGGATGTACTTATACAGATCCAACAACTAACGAGCCAGTATTTAGTAATTTTTATCCTGCTAGCACCGCTGCTGCAGATATAATTGCTTTTATAATAGACGACTCTAATGTTGTCTTTGAAATCCAAGCCGATGACACTTTCCCAGTGGCTGACTTACTTGGTAACTTTGACATTGTTTATACAACTGCAGGAAGTACCGTAACAGGTATCTCAGGTGCAGAGTTAGATGTCACAACAGGTGCTACAACAGCTGGTTTACCGCTTAAAGCGATTGATATTTCAGGCGATCCTGAAAATTCAGACGTTGCAACGGCTAATACCAATGTTCTATGCGTAATTCAAAATCATATCTGCGGCCAAAAATCCGCTGGTTTAGCATAATAGGAGTATAACTAATGGCTATAAGTAGATCGCAATTAGCGAAAGAATTAGAACCAGGATTAAACGCCTTGTTCGGAATGGAATATGCTAGGTATGAATCACAACATGCAGAAATATTTGAGACAGAATCCTCAGATAGAGCATTTGAAGAAGAAACCATGATCGTTGGTTTCGGTAACGCGAAGACTAAAACTGAAGGACAAGGGGTTGCTTATGACTCTGCATCTGAAGGCTTTACTTCTAGGTATTCACATGAAACCATCGCGTTAGCATTTGCACTAACTGAAGAAGCAATCGAAGACAATCTGTATGACAGATTAGGAGCTAGATATACAAAAGCTCTAGCAAGATCTATGGCACATACGAAGCAAGTAAAAGCTGCTTCTGTGCTTAACAACGCATTCTCATCAAGCTTTACAGGCGGCGATGGTGTTGCACTAGTAAGTACAGCTCACCCATTATCAGGTGGCGGTACTTTTAGTAATAGACCTAGCACTTATTCAGACTTGAATGAGACTTCATTAGAAGATGCTCTTATCTCTGTTTCAACTTTTGTTGATGACAGAAATATGGTTATTGCTTTACAAGGTAAGAAGTTAGTAGTACCACCACAATTACAATTTGTGGTTGATAGACTACTTCAAACTCCTGGTAGAGTAAATACATCTGACAATGACATCAATGCTATTAAGAATATGGGCATGGTATCCGAAGGGTACACTGTTAATAACTTCTTAACAGATAACGATGCGTGGTTCTTGATGACAGACTGTCCTGATGGATTTAAACACTTCGAGAGATCTCCTCTTTCAACTTCTATGGAAGGTGACTTTGATACTGGCAACGTCAGATTCAAAGCTAGAGAAAGATACTCATTTGGATTCTCAAATCCAAGAGCAGTGTTTGCATCTCAAGGTGCATAATCTTAATTGATTATTTAAAGGGAGCTTCGGCTCCCTTTTTTTTTAGATCAAACTAATATACAATCAAAGGACTAGGATTATTAACTTGTTCTATCGACTGACCTAGCAGACAAGCCGAGACAATAGAACTTATTTCCGTAGGAGGAAATTATGGCAAATTCAACATTTAGTGGGCCAGTTAGGTCTGAAAATGGTTTTAAGGTAATCTCAGTAAACAGCACTACAGGTGCAGAAACTGATGTCGTAGACATCGCATCAACAGGTATTGTTACTAACAAATATGTAAAACATGTAGGTTTTGTATCTGGTGTAACAGTAAATAGTACAGCAGGTGATTCACCAACTATAGGTACATTCGTACAACCCGCTAACACAATCATTACAGATATTAAAATTTTCTGTGATGTTGCTCCTGTTATTGGAGAGGGTGATATTGGTTACGAGGTTGGTACAGCTTCTTCTGGAGCACAAATTGTTGCTGCTCAAACAGACGAAATCTTAGATGCTGGTACAACTGTCGTTGTTCACAACGTAACTCAAACTGCTTTAGTTCTTCAAACACAAGATGGAACAACAGCTCCAGCTTCTGTTCAATATACAGACACAGCAAGAAATATTTTCTGTAACATTACTAATACAGTAGATGCTACAACCGCAGGTTCGTTTACTTTCATTATTGAATATACGCAAATAGCGTAAGGGGTAAATTATGGCAGGATATTCAGACGTAAAGGCAGTTACTATAACTGCTGATACAGTAGCCTTAGATGCAGATGGAATATCAGTAGCAGCATCAGTTGGAAATAACGCAGCACTTACTATAGGTGGTGCGTTAGCTTCAGGTGGTGCTTGTACTTTTAATGCGGGTAGAATTGTAACGATCCTTTCTGCTGGTAATGATGCAGCTAAATCATTTACTGTAGTAGGTACTGATGTTAATGGAGACTCTCAAACAGAATCCATTACAGGTGCTAATGCAGGTACGGCTACAGGTACTAAATTCTTTTTAACCATTGCTTCAATAACAGCTGTTGGTAATCCAGCAGGTAATGTTTCAGCAGGAGTTAATGCTTCAGCAGCAAATGTTATATTTGCAGGAAGATCAAGACTTAAAGGTATTTACCTAACAAGTACAGCCACAGCAGGCACTGTTGATTTCTTAACTACTTCTCCTAGCGGAACAAGTCTTATGGGATTAAGCTCTGTTGGTGATGCAGATGCAACAAGAGATGTAGTAATACCAAATGAGGGTGTTTTATTTACTGATGGTATTTTTGTTGAATACACTGTATCAACATTTTTAACCATGACAGTATTTCATGCCTAACAATGGCTAGTAGGCAAAAACCTATTAGAAGAACTACTAAGGGTAAATCAGCTAATTATCGCCCCACCAAAAGTGGGGCTGGTATGACGAAGAAAGGTGTTGCTGCTCATAGAAGAAAGAACCCAGGCAGTAAACTAAAAACAGCAGTTACTGGATCAGTTAAAAAAGGAAGCACAGCTGCAAAAAGACGTAAGTCTTATTGTGCAAGATCAGCAGGACAAATGAAGAAGTTTCCTAAAGCAGCAAAAGATCCTAACTCAAGATTGCGTCAAGCACGCAAAAGGTGGAAATGTTAAATGGCTAAAGCAAAGAGCGGTGGTAAAATTTGTCCTTCTGGTAAGGCTTGGGCAAAAAGAACTTTTGATACATATCCTTCAGCTTATGCAAATATGGCTGCATCTAAGTATTGCAAAGATCCTAACTATGCTAAGAAGTCTAAAGCGAAGAAGATGAAGAACGGAGGTCTTGTTGGTATAAAAGGACAAGGCATTGTTATGAAAGAAAGACTTAGATAATGGGACAACTAGCTCAGTGGAGAGAACAAAACTGGGTGCGTATAGGCACAGATGGTTCTATAAAAGGCCCATGTGGTACAAGCAAAGATAAAAAAAATCCAGATCGTTGTTTACCAAAATCAAAAGCACAAAGTCTTTCTAAAAAAGAAAGATCAACCACAGCTAAGAAAAAGAAAGCAGCAGGTAGAAAAGGAAAGACTGTTGTTGCTAATACAAAGAAAGCAAAAGTTTCTTTAAAGAATGGTGGAGAGGTTAGAAAGATTGCAAAAGGTTGTGGTAAAGTAATGAACAATAGAAGAAAAAAAACTAAATATTCATAGGAGTGAATTATGTTTAAAAGAACCAAAGGCTATTCTAAAGGTGGAGTGTCTAAAGGAACTAAGTACATGTCTAACGGAGGTGCAGCATCTAAAGGCACTAAGTACATGTCAAATGGCGGAGCAGCATCTAAGGGAACTAAATATATGTCCAAAGGAGGAGCGGCATCTAAGGGAACTAAGTACACGTCTAAAGGCGGAAAAGTATAATAATTTTTTTACAAAAACAAAGGAGAGAGTGTTTTGTCATATTTAATTTCAAACATCCCGCAGTTCAAATGCTGGGTGAGAAAAGAGTTTACAGCTAACCATAGTAATTATCACGGAGAGTATTTACATGCTCTTGTTATAGGTGTTAATACTATTCCAGATAGATCTTTATCGTTTCAAGTAGTCTTTACAGGTTGCGAAATAGATAACGAAGAAGATGCACCTAATGTTCATGGCGGTGCTATGTGGGCAAGAATGCCTATTCAAGCTTTAATAGCAGATATACCATTACAAGAATGGCCTTCTCCTATGGAAGATCATTTAGCTCAACCATGGGATTGTCTTAGTCATGATCATTCTGTTGTAGTTTTAGATAGAGTTAGTTCATCTCCTTGGGTATGTAAAATAGGTGGAGAGTTCTATACAGGCAAATATTTATTTACAGTAGATTACACAGAAAATTCAATAGCTGATGATTCTGCTCAACATAAGCAATCACATGTGTTATATTTAACAGACGCTGGTGAGTATACTGGTAACTTTGTAGCATTACCTAATAATAGAGTTAGAGCTACAAACCCTGCTTTATGGCGTGTTGGAGAAGGAGCACCAGACTTTATGCCTTCTCAATGGACGCATTCAGCAGAACAACATGAGAGCTATATGGATCCTAATGTAACATTTAATAATCTATACGCTCCAGAGGAAGATTAATATGACAGAATTAAGCGTAACAGCAAAAAGAAAATTAATTAAAGAGCTAAAGGGTGCTTCAAAGTTGCATGCTAAACAGGCTGCACAAATAGAAAAATCTTTAAAGAAAACTAAGAAGAAGAAATAATGACAACATCAAGTAGTACAGACTTTGAGCCAGATGTAACTGAGTTTATAGAGGAAGCCTTTGAAAGATGCGGCCTTGAACTTCGTACTGGTTATGATCTAAAGACAGCAAAAAGATCTATTAATATTATGTTAGCTGAATGGGCTAACCGTGGTCTTAATCAGTGGACTATAGAACAAACAACTCAAACAGTTACTCAAGGTACTAATCAATATACTTTAAACTCTAATGTCATTGATATATTAGATTGTTCTATCAGAAGAAATACTGATGGGGCTAATCTTGATTTACAAATGTCTAAAATCAGTAGAAGTGAATACTTAAATATTCCAACTAAATCTACTGAAGCTAGACCTACTCAGTTCTTTCTTGATAAACAAGTAAGTCCTGTTTTAAATATATGGCCTACGCCAGAGAATAGTACAGATGTATTAGTCTTTAATAAACTAGTGAGGATGGATGATGCTGATACCGCCACAAATACAATGGATATGCCTTTTAGGTTTTTTCCTTGTTTCGCTGCTGGTCTTGCTTATTACATAGCTATTAAGAAAGCACCAGATAGAGTTGTTATGTTAAAGCAAATGTATGAAGACGAGTTTGAAAGAGCATTGTCTCAAGACGAAGATAGTTCTTCATTTAGAATTGCACCATACTTAAGACACGGATACTAAAATGGCTTATGCAGCTGGTAAATTTGCAAGAGCTCTTTGTGATAGATGTGGATTTGAATACAAACTTTCTCAACTAAGAGAAGAATGGAATGGTTTAAAAACTTGTAGAGATTGTTTTGAGCCTAAACATCCACAGCTTGAGCCATTACCACATGTATCAGATGCAGAAGCTTTATATAAACCTAGACCTAGTAATGATTTAGAATTAGGACAAGGAGCAGTTTATACTAATGATGGTGATTCTAATTCTTCAATGACAGCTGATCCTGTAGGATCTATAATTTTAGGATATGAAATGACAGTTTCTCTTGGCGAGGTTACAATAACAGTATGACATTAGCAGAGTTAAAAACATTAATTACAAACTACGTTCAAAACGAAGAGACTACTTTTGTAGCTACTCTTGATGACATGATCAAGAATACAGAAGAAAGGTTATTTGAGTTAGTACAGTTTGATCTATTTAGAAAAAATGTAACAGGTAACTTAACAACTGGAACTACTTACCTTACAGCTCCATCAGATTTTCATTTAAGTTTTTCATTAGCTGTTATAGATGCTAGTGGTGATTATCATTACCTAGATAAAAAACATACAACCTTTATGAGAGAGTACACTCCTGATCCTACAGATACATCATTAAGAGGATTACCAAAATACTACGCAGACTTTGACAAAGAACTTTCTAGTAGCACAGACAATGGATCTACATTAATAGTAGCTCCTGTTCCAGATGCAAATTACTCAGTAGAATTGCATTATTTATATAAACCAAATAGCTTAGTAAGCCAAACAACAGGAACATGGTTATCACAAAATGCTAGAAACGCATTGTTGTATGGTTGTTTGTATGAAGCATATACATTTATGAAAGGTGATACTGATCTTTTAGCCTTATATGAAAACAGATTTCAACAAGAAACTGCAAGGTTAAAAAACAAAGCGGAGGCAAGAGGAAGAAAAGACGAATATCGTTACGATTCTATTAGAAACGTCACCACTTAAGGAGAGAGAAGATGGAGAGAGTAGAAAGCCTAGAAGGTAAAACTATAGCTATTGTCGGTCTAGGCAAAAGTTGGTTTGAATATTGTTTAGCAAAATCACATGGAGCTCACTTTGATGAAGTGTGGGCTACAAATGCTGTAGCAGATGTAATATTTCATGACAGAGTATTTATGATGGATCCTGCAAGTAGATTCTTTGATACTGATAATGCAGGAGGTCAAACCGATAGCATGATAAGAGTATTAGAAAAACATAAAGGGCCTATATATACCTGTGAGTTAGATGATCGTGCACCAGGATTAGTAGAATACCCAATACATGAAGTTCTAAAAGATACCGATTGTTATTATCTAAACAACACAGTTGCATACGCAGTAGCTTTTGCTTTGTGGAACAAAGTTGGCACTATTAAAATGTTTGGTATTGATTTTACTTATAAAGGTAATCTACATTTTGCTGAATCAGGTAGAGCATGTGTAGAGTTTTGGCTAGGTAAATGTATGAATGCTGGCATTCAAGTTGAAGTAGCTAAGTCTAGTGGATTACTAGATACCTGCATACCTATTCATGAAAAGTTGTACGGATACCATCGTTTAGACGATCCTTTGGTTGTATCAGTAGATCAAGGAGGATCTCTTTATGCTACTAAAAAAAGTAATATAAACAAAATTAGAAACGAAACCAGTTATAAATTAGCAGATAGATATGACTCACATTTAGTAGAACCAGGAGATCCAAAGAAATGGTAGATAAGATTACTCCAGAAGGAATGCCAGAATTAGGACTGGTAGAAATAGCTACAACCAATTACGGAGGGCACCCTCCAGAGTTTTGGGCAAAGCAATTAACAGAAAAAATAGTAGGTGTTTCAGAAGATAATGAACAACATATTAAAGACCAAGCTAGAGCTTATAAAGATTTAATTTACAAAGTATGTTTGATATATATTAAAAATGCTTTAAAATCTTATAAGGCTACTTTGATACAAGATTTATCTAGTGGAGGTAGCGAAGATTTGGCAAAAATAATTAAAGGTATTTAATATGGCAATAACATCAACATTGACAACCAGCTTTAAAAAGGAACTTTTAGAAGCTAAACATAATTTTTTAGCATCAGGAGGCAACTCTTTTAAACTAGCTCTATACACAAGTTCAGCTACTTTAGGTGCAGCAACAACTGCTTTTACTACAACTGGTCAAGCTACTGGTACAAACTATAGTTCAGGTGGGGCCGCATTAACTAATGTAAATCCTACATCTGGTGGAACTACAGGCTTTACTGATTTTGCTGACTTAACTTTTGGTACTGCTACGATTACTGCAAGAGGTTGCATGATCTATAACGACACAAACGCTGACAGATCAGTAGCAACTATTGACTTTGGTGGAGATAAAACTTCTACCGCAGGTGACTTTACTGTAGTCTTTCCAGCAGCAGCAGCTTCTACAGCGATTATAAGAATCGCCTAGCCTTAAATGGCTAATATAAACGGTTGGGGTCGAGGGACGTGGGGCCAACTCACGTGGGGAGAACCACTTCCAGTCACACTTACAGCTCCAGCAGCAGGAACATCTGCTCTAGGTACTGTTGCAGTTGATGCAGAGGCAAATGTAGTACCGACTGGTCAAGTTGGAACAACATCCGCACCTCAAGCAGGAGTAAACGCTCAAGCAATAGCATCAGTCCCAGGTTTATCAGGATCCGTAGGATCTCTATCAGTTCTTG
>Ga0207890_1000622_pt1 | contig 10232 bp, 24 predicted proteins | sample LinPmetageLP48_FD_184059 | JGI IMG/M metagenome (GOLD analysis project Ga0207890, IMG submission 184059) | Marine viral communities from the Pacific Ocean - LP-48 (SPAdes) | ecosystem: Environmental > Aquatic > Marine > Oceanic | place: Pacific Ocean | collected 2011-06-13
GATTGTTAATCTTGGTTTTATGCTTAGAAAATGCTATTGCAGATGTTACATCTAGTGGTAGTACAACCAATACACAATCAAATAATGCTGGATCTAACACTGCTATTACAGGTGGTTACGAATCAGCAACAACTTACCAATCAGGTTCTAGTTCTAACAGTACAACGAATAATGAAACCAATAACAGCACAAACACTAAAACTGCTGTAAACCCCTCTAATGCACCTGCTATGAGTGTTTATGGCCAAGATAGTTGTGTTATACCATTAGCAGCAGGAATAACTGTAATCGGTTTCTCAGGCACATTTGGGAGCTATTATGTAGACCCTAACTGTGAACGAAGAAAGTCAGTAGCAGTATTATCTAAATTAGGCATGAAAGTCGCAGCAATATCATTGATGTGCCAAGATGAGAATGTATGGGAAGCTATGATGATGGCAGGTACACCTTGTCCAGTTGATGGATTAATTGGCGAGAAAGCTAAAGCAAGATGGATTGAAAAAAGAAAGGGAGAACTGAGGACTACTGGGGATAATAAGACCAGTATGACTTGGAATGATTAGAGCAATACTGTTTAGTTTAATACTATCAAGCTGTGCTACTACACACTCAGTTACATTAGGTGAGATGAAAGTCTACGGAGCTAATGAGATATGGATTTACGAGCCTGTAAGAGAATGAGATATTTAATACCCCTACTATTTCCTATAACTTTGTTTGCAGAAACTACTGGTAATTTATTACCTCAACAGTTTTTTAATAACAATCAAGGTCATGGTGGTTGGAATTGTAATGACCCATCTCACAATCATGGCAACAGCACTGTAGCTGCTGTTCATGGAGATTTTATAGAGAACACAGTTACACTAGGAGATACACTTAACCAGTCAGAAATAAATGGTGGTTGGACATCTACACTGGGTGCTGATATATGGGGTTGGAACGCCTACGATCAGCAAGTTAAAATGACTCAGACTATAACTGGTGCAGATGGTACAGTTACTACACAGATAAGAGATGTAGCTATTCCTGGTTGTAGTGGATATAACTGTAGTTCGTATGAAACTTATACAGATAGTTATACACAAGGCTTAAATAGTCAGAATGACTATACAATTAAGGCTAGATTTGACTTTACCGAGTCATCTCAATCTACCTCTCACAGAGCAGTAGACCTAAAAAACCCTATATTAACTATAGAACACAGCTTAATTAGTGTTAGTCAAGTTGCTCAGTTGAAGACAATGAGTGAAACAGTGTATAATACAGTAGAAGATATTGACTTCTATGAGTATGTACCAGAAGAAGAATTTAAATTTGAAATGACAGAACAACCGATAATGGAAATGTCCATTATGGAAGAATTTTACTTTGAGCCACAGGCTATTGAGGAGTTAAATGCTGGGGTTGTTGATGTATTTCAGGAGATAGGATATGACAATCAAACGACCCTCGAAGAAATCTCAACAGAAATCAAAGTTGAAGAAATCTACATTGAAGCTCCCACCGAAAGTTTCAACGAAACACCAACAAGCCTTGTCGAAGAATTCTTTGCAGAAGAAATCTATGAAGAACGGCAGACCGACTTCCAAACCACAGACACTAGCAGAATCGTTGAGCCAGAGCCTGTACGAGAAGAAGTTAGCACAAGAGCAGATGGAGAAGTTACAACAGAAGAAGTTAGCCGAACAGGAGATGGAGATACACCAAGAGCAACAGAAGAAAGAATTACTCCAGAGCCTAGAGAAGAAAGCACAGTTGCAGAAACCACACCTGAAGTTGTGGAAGAAACTGAAAGTATTGCTCCTGGATCTGAAACAGAAGATACTATCGTTGCTGAAGAAGTAGATGAGCCTGTCGGAGAAAGAGAAGCAGATGGAGGTGAATCAGGAAATGAACGAACTGAAACTGTTGCTACAGGAGAAGAACCCATCGAAAGCCGAGGTGAATCGGTGGAAGAAAGCAGGACTGAAGGAACTACTAGAGTCAGTAATCAAACTATTACAGTAGAATCTATAGAAAAAAAGGTCAATGAAACCCTTAAACGAGTAGACCAAAGACTGGTCGCCACTTCCCTCATCGTGGCTAGGGCTATGGAAAGCCCACTTTCTATGGACAATTACGGAAATACAAACAATAATATATTTATAAATCAGTTAAATATTGATGGAGGAGATTATTATGACCAAAGAGAATACATTGATGCTAGAGATATATATGCTCAGAGCCAAGTTACATATAACGACCCTGTGGCAAAGAGTCAAAAGATTCTTCAGGAATCTATAGACAATCGCATAAGGGCAGAAGAACATTTAAAACGAATAAGAGGATATTGATATGGGAGTAAAGGAATGGCTTGGAATAGGCTCACTCATAATTACATTACTGGGATTTGCAATCTTCCAAGGAAAGCTGATCGAAAGAATTAATGTATTAGAATCTCAACAATCAGTAGACATTAAACCTATCGTAGCAGACATAGCTATTAACAAAGCTGAGATAGCAGTATTAAATGCAAAAGTTAATGAAATGAAAGCCAGGTCAGACAACCCTTTAGGGCAATAACAAGTCAATCACAGTCGTAAGATTTTTAATAAACCCCATTCAATCTAATCAAGAGAACATTATGCCAAAGAAAATAGATAAAGAAAAAGAACAAGATTTTATAGAATATTTTGTTGAGGGAGATTCAGCAGGAAATGCTACTCAGTCAGCTATTAAAGCTGGTTGGTCTAAAGATAAATCCCCAAGACAAATGGGAGCTTACCTTAAAAAGAAATATACTACCGAGATCAGAGAGAAGAATGAGGAAAGAATAACCTCAACCTCTGGTATGGCTATATCTGTATTACAGGATTTATTAAAGAGCGAACAAGATGCTGTTAGATTAAACACAGCAAAACTTATCCTGGAGCTAGGATCATTCTCTAGCCAGACTATAAACTTAAATGTGGATAGCACTCATAACAAGTCAGATGAAGAATTGGTTTCAGAGTTAAATGTATTAATGAAGACTATCCCAAGCCTAAAGCCTAAGTCAGAAGTAATTGAGTCTTCAGAGATTACAAAGAAGAAAATTATCTCTAAAACTAAAAAGGATATTGAAAAAAGAACAGTAAATTAGGTGATACCTAAGTATGCCAAGACCAATAAAAATGGATTCTCAAGCATGTATGGAAGCCGATTTTAAATAAAATCTTCTAATTTGCCTGTTTTTACCAGTATTGGAGTTTTTTCACCCACATAAGCAGATGTTATATTAAACGAGATATAATCATAGGCATCTTCTTCTGTCATCTCATCTCTTGTCATTAATATTTTAGCAATCTTATCAATATCATAAACTAACTTTGGCTCAATAGATTCTTCAACACCTATTATGGCTTCATCAAACCCATCTATTTTTAATAACTCATCACCATTCATATTTTGTATCATGGTATAATCCTTTCTCTGGTTTTTTCTGTAGCTTTCTAACTTTAACTTCTGATTCTTTAAAGGAAACTGTTTCTGGCAATCTTTCAGACTCAGAGATTACTTTCTCAATAGCCTGTTCTTCACTCTCAGCACCCACTGCCCCACTAAAGACCACTGTGCAACGATACGCATAATAATTCTTTTTCATGTATCACCTGTGTTTTTTATTATTTATTAATATTTATATGAATAATCAATACATGGAACTCGTATATACGTATGTTTTTTAGTTTCACATGCGTAAAAAAAAGTTTGATAATTCCTACATCTTCTTTTTCTTCTACTAGATATTTCTTTAAAAGATTTTATTCCAAATCTAGTATTCCTATTCTTGCTTGATGTTATATAGTACATAATTTCCTCAAAGGGGAGGTAGTTTTCTTCTGTTGTATATTTTTTCATGTATTACCTAACTCTTTTTTTCTTCTAGTAAACTCTAATCTAAGTTCTTTAACGAACTCTGGAGTATCTCTGGAGTAGTCTTGAGCAAAAGTTTTACCCCAGTTATATAAGTCAGACTTATTAGAGATAGTGTTTAACTCTTTAACAATCTTCTCAAAAGTTCTTTGTGCATACTCTTGTCTTTTCTTTTTAGCATAGATGTTTTGAGCCTTGATGTAGGGATCACCCTTTTCTACAAGAAATAACTTCATAGCATCACTTGAACCCCAGGGGAAATTGCTACTGCTGTTATAATCATCTTCATCTGTATCGTGTTTTTCCAGAACTTTGACTTCTTCTTTAGTAAACATGCCTGTAATTTGGTTTTCTGCCAAAAATTCTCTTTTAGTTTTTTTAAAAATACTCATGAACTCCCCAGTTTTTCTAATGCAGATTGCTCTACATTGGTTAAATAATTTATTAATTCTTTATAATCTTTCTTTATTTTCATATAAACTCCTTTTTTTAATTCCATAATAGCTGACCTTGAGAAATCCGACCAAACGAAAACCCCATTATGACAATGTAGGCACTTATCAATACTATCCTCAAAGACTGTGCTTCCTACACCATTACAAAAGAAACAAGTAGTATCAGTAAATAACTCCACAACTCCTGTATGAGCTATCTTCTTAGCAATAAGTTCATCTTCTGTTTTAACAAAAGATTCAGCATGTTTAATTAGATCGTGCCTTGCTGATTCATCTTCTAAATACTTCCCCATAAGAAGATTAAGCTCAACCTCATTAAGGTTGGCATAGGCCAGAATTGTAGATACTTCTTGAGGGGTTATAGAATCATGCGACTTGCCACTCCCAATACTCCCCATATCTAATGACTTTGGTAGTAGAATAGTAAGTAAATCTAATCTCATTATCTTCTCCAAACTCGATATTGGAGAGGTTCACCTGCGATCTTCTGTTGCTTAAAAGATAAAGGTATTTTCTTTTCCCATGCTTTATGCCTAACAGCATCAACCACCCTATAGTCATCAGTTAGGAAACTCTGTCCAGACTTCATTTTATACAATGTATCAAAATATTCAGCATACTTACTTCTGCCCTCATAGGGTATATTGTCTTCTACTTTTATCACTACCTCACTCCTTTTTTTTATTATTAGTTTCTTCTAAATACATTTCTAGCATTTCTTTTTGAGTTCCATATTTTTCTTCCCAGACTCTATTTCCTAAATGATGTATGCCTTGCGAACCTTGATGGTGGGTATGGCATATCAAAGAGGGATAAAATCTTCTGACTTCATCCCCATACCTCCCCCTGTTAAATGATGAATACAAGGCTCAGTATAAACCCCATATAAAATTTTACATAAGATACACCCATACTCGACTGCTTCCCCATATCTTCTTTTCATTTCTTTATTTGGTTTCTTCGCCAATGGAATACTCCTTTTTAATCTTTCCAAATTCATCTAACACAGCTAGACTTCTGAGTCTTCTCTTTTCCATTGTCTTAATAAACCTTTTATAAAACTTCATGGCTACTAATTGCATATCTGTTTCAACCCCTAAGTCTTTATATCTTTGGTTTCTAAAACAATGTTCTTCAAGGTCGGCTTTTAACATATCAAGCCTTTGTTCATAGGTTTTACATTCGTATACCAAAGCCACCCAGAGGGAACTAAACCTTGATCTTTCTCCCCTCGTTGTCCTAAACCCAAACTTTCTATTAAAATTATCTGGAATATTACTTCTCATTGTCTTCCTCCTCTACATATACTGTCCAATCTCTATGGTGGACTTTTCTATCATGGTACTTCGGTACTTCATCACTTATAACACAAGCTCCATACTCATCTACCATATCAAACACTTTTTGTTTTGCCTGTTCTTTGCTATTAGCTTTCACTTTTACTGAAAAACCCTCTTCAAAATTTACTCCTACTTTATATACTTCACTCATTGTCTTTCCTCAATCTTTTTATGTCTTTAGGGTTTAGAAAGTATTGCTTGATTCTCTTTTTGTTTGGCAGATCAACCCATTCATCTTGCACAGGCACTCCAGATTCTTTCAAATCCAGTATTCTCCTAGCTCCATACATGCTGAATATAGGTTTCTGGCTCATATCCAAGACTGTTAGTTTATTCCCCTTGAGTAAACTCTCATAAATCATCTGACCTTGACTAATTTTTTCTGTATTCATTTTATTCCCCACTTATTAAATTTAATATGAATTGTGCAAATTTTGCTTTACCCAAAGATATAGCTTTTTCTTCTGCATCTTTGCTTATAGGGATATTTGTTACCCCAGCGTTGATTTTTATTTGTTCTAAACAAGATCCTTCAACACGATTGAGGATTTGCTGACACTTTAATTTGTTTTCCATATGTTACTCCAATGTTTAATTTATGGTAATCGAGGTGAATGTTGTTTGTCAACTGTTTTTTTATGTTTGACTTGTGTATTCTATACCCTGCTTATCTAATTTTTTATAATCAGATAACCATTCCTTGTATTCTTTACCCTTGAAAGATTTGTCCTTTATCCCATTCTCTAAATATTTAATCATACCTTTAATATTTATTCTAATGGGTTTAATACCACCTTTATTTTCTTTCATTTGTTTTATTGTTTCTTTTGCACTCATTGGCTTCATAATCTATCTCCCTTAAAATCAAGCTCATCAAAACACAAGACTACTCTTGTTGTAAAACCTGTGTCTAGTTTTGCATAATACAGTTTATCGTTTTTATCGTAAAACACCGACATCACAACAGACTTAAATTTTCCCTCATCATCTTTGAGCTTGTCAAACTTTAGATCAATAAGAGAATCTTGTTCTTCTATGTCTATTAGATTTTTATTTATTTTCATAATTTTCCTCACTCCAACTTAATTGTTGGCATACCTTATTGTACTAAAATATTTCATTGTTGTCAACACCCTTGATTTTATTGACCTGTAGAGGTTAGAAATGTATTAGTATATTCTAATATAGATTAGGAATAAGAATTATACATTTTGTGTTCTTGATTCTTTGAAGAATTTGTTGATCTCCACAAATTTGAATGAATTTCAGAAATTTTTAGAAACCACCTTAGTTTTTGCTCTTTGCCCTTTAGGTCTGATATTAGCTCGTTTAACTCTGTAACCTTTGGATTTGTGTTGGCTATTGCTTTTTTAGTCATTTCAGTGCCTTTTTCGACCTCTAAGTAGGCTCTATAGACTAACTCTTTGCGTTTTTCTTCCAATAAATCTAATTGAGATGTGCAATCACCTAAAGATACTGCGTTATTACGCATATCTATAATTAACTTCTCCAGACTTTCTTCATTTAATTTAATCATTTCCAATATTCTCCAAAATATGTTATTAATTATAATTTATTATATATTATTATATTAATTTATTATTTAATATAACTTATTAATATATTTTTATATATATATTAATTACTAAATACCCCCTATCCCACCCTACTATATAGGCAAATTATTTTATATAAAAATATTCCTATTGCATTATTAAAATATTTCTATTAAACTAGTTTTGTACATAAAACATTTGGAGTAAAATATGACAAAACAGAAAATAACAAGCAAACAAGCAAAAAAGATTAAAAAACTAGAAGATAAATGGTTTGATGACCATGTAACTATATGTGGGTTTGGTGAAAGTTCATCTAAATTTGCAGATAAACTTAAAAAGGATCTGCACAAATCCACTCTTAAAAAACATAATTTACAAGTTAGTGATAAGGAGTAAAATATGAAAGAAAAAAGCGAAAGAGAGTTATTTGCTGAGAAGTATAATCTTACTAAAAAAGAGGACTTCTACCTACATACACAGTCTGGTAAGTGGATATTAAAGCATGATGCCTGTGAAAAAATACATGGTATAGAGAAAATGTCTAAACCAAGCATTAATGTCATTACTGATGACAATGAAACAGGAACATTTATGCTAATCAGCGTAAAACATGGGGATCTTGAATGGGAAGATGTTGGAGAAGCTACCCCTAAAAACTGTGTTAGCAAGTATTATCGTAGTATGGCTTTTAAGAGAGGTCTTGACAGATGTGTCTTAAAACTATTGAAATCATACGAGTTATTCTATTCTGATTCAGAGATAGAGTCTACAAACTCTACACAGAAAACAGACAAGAAACAAAATTCTGAGAATGAGTTAGACAATCATGGCAAATAACCATTATAACTTGTCGGCTAGTCAATTTATTGATTATCTAGGCTTTAATAAATATATTAAAGGCACTCAAGGGCTAACCAAGAGGAACACTAAGTTAAATTCTGACATTTCTGGAACACCTTTAGAGGTTTCAAGTTTTGTAAAGCCTTTTGGTATTTATGGATCTGACCATGAGGTCTACGCTTTAAAATCCTATGCAGATTTTAGAGGGTTTAAGGGAAAAGACTTTAGTTTTATCCTTGATAATCAGAAATCTTTTGAAGTTCATAACTGGACACAGACAAGCAAGGGTTTTGTAAGCATTAGTGCTACACCAGACTTTTTATGTGATGATTTTAGTACAATCGGAGAATGTAAAGCTGGTGGTATGGGTAAAGGTTATACTTTAGAGCAGATTATGGAAAAATATATACCACAAATCTATGGTCAGCAATTAGTCTTAAAAATGCTGAGATATCCTATCAAGAAAACTCACTTTGTTAATTGGGCAGAAAATTTTGTGCAAGTGTACGAGATTTTACCTAATTTAGAGTATGAAAAACACTTGATACAGCATTTAGCAGATTACACAGACCATTTAATATCGGAAAAAGAATTTACAGAAAAGATTAAAAAACTTGATGTAGATAAAGACAAATTTAAACTAATTTATGGGGAAAACAATGGATAAATTATTAGATGTTTTAGAGAAAATAAAAATGACTGACATTCCAGAGCAAAAGAAAATAGCTATTGCTAAAAAACTGATAGCTGATGATCTAAAAGCAAGAATAAATAACTTAAAAGGAGTAGTACATGAAAAATAAAGTAACAAATATTAAACCAAAAATCCAAAGAGGGTTTATGTCCGACAACCCATTTCATGACATATTCATGAGGTTAAATGATTTTGATTGTCCATTATCCGATAAATACACTAGAAAAGAAATGTCATCTGTTGACCATTCTTACATAGAATCTCTTTTAGCTGTCGATAAAATTTTAAAGAAACAAAGAAAAGAAATGAACTCGAAAATAAAAGAAATAAAAGAAATATTAATTAAGATAGAGGAGAGTAGAAATGGCAGATAAAGAGTTTGCTAAAGGTTTGTACATAAACCCAACAGCATTAACAAAAGGCTTAACCACAAGTAGCACACAATTTGTTTTTTTTACTATCGGTATCAAAAAGAATGACTTGATTAAATACTTGCAAGATAAACCTACAAACAGTCAAGGATATATAAACTTAGATGTAAAGAGATCGGCAGATGGCAAAAAATTTTATGCAGAAGTTAATAGCTATCAAGCAGAAGATAAACCAATAGAATCTAATCGTTCTACAAACAAAGGGAGATCCATAGGCGAAGATACATCTGTATTTGGTAAGCCACCTAGAAATGATGATAATCCAGAAAATACACCACCTAGAAATGATGATAATCCAGAAGATGAGGTGCCTTTCTAGTGGCATATAATAAAACCTATTACAATTTAAATTCTGAACATATAAAATCTTACAACAAGATTAGGAGAGAATCTAACCCTAAAATTAAAGAAAGCGAGAAGAAGTCTTATCAATTAAACACAGAAAACTATAAATTGAGGTCTAAAATTCAACATCTCAAGGGAAAAATGGCATGGGAAATGTTATCAAAAACCAAGAAACAGTTGGTTTTAGCAGAAATATCAGAAAAATTAGGTGTTAATCTGGATTAGTAGTTGATATATGAAAATATATCTGTAGTATATTAGACATGGGATAGATAAGTTACAATCAGGCTCAAAGGTTTGAATAAAGTACTTTGTTGCGAATGGTCTTTCTTATCTATTCTTAATGAGTTAAACAGTTAGGGCTAAAACTTCCTGACCTTGAAAGCGAAGTCTGTTTAATGGGATAGATAGGTGATAATGCGAATGACTCGAGTCGCTACTACCTTAATGTTATACAAAAGCAGTGGTGCAAGTATACGCCTGTCTATCCTTAATGAATTGCCTAGTGATAGGTAGTGGGATAGATAGGTAATCGAGTAAGAATATCGCCTATCTATCCTTAGTGAATTGCCTAGTGGCTTAATGGTAAAGCAACTGACTGTTAATCAGAAGATTACAGGTTCGAGTCCTGTCTAGGCAGTAATAAATTAACAAGGAGATATAAATGAACATAT
>Ga0207890_1000623_pt1 | contig 10208 bp, 10 predicted proteins | sample LinPmetageLP48_FD_184059 | JGI IMG/M metagenome (GOLD analysis project Ga0207890, IMG submission 184059) | Marine viral communities from the Pacific Ocean - LP-48 (SPAdes) | ecosystem: Environmental > Aquatic > Marine > Oceanic | place: Pacific Ocean | collected 2011-06-13
ATCCGATCACTTAGCGTAAAAAAAGCATTATGAAAAAGAACGGCTAACGGGTGATCGGATAACTCCGGAATCGCTGTTCGGAATCACCGAAATACGCATGCGGATGGGAATTCAACCGCAGGAAACTGAATCTATGCCCCGGTCAAAGGTGTGTCTATTACTCAGACTAATTACCACTTAGGGGGTAATAGCCCTTGATATGGCTTCGCTTTTAGTGATTTGACATTATTTGGAATGAGGAAATGGCTTTATTTTTTTATAAGAAAAACTAAATTGTTTTCGCAATAAAAACCCAGAAAATCTATTTTGACAATCTGCGCAGCCTTCCATGACTGATTTTAAACAGGAATTTAAGCTGAAAATATGCCAAGTAACTGTTTATAAAAGACTATACAAACTGAGTACTACTTCAGAAGGATTGTTCACAATCCTGTGACGTTATTTAATCGGACCGTCACTAACGAAGGAGACATTTTTATGAAATTTAAAAAACAGGCTGTTAAAGATCCACAACCAACAATGGGTCTTGATGGAATTAATGCCACATTGGGTGACAGTATTGTTTCTGATAGCCAGGACAAAACGCTTTGCGCAGGTTTTTTTCACCTGAACAAAACAGATGAACCACTGGTTTACACCTACGATTACGAAGAAATGAAGTATATCGCAGAGGGTGAATTTTTTATTACGGACGAAACTGGTCAGAAAGTACATGCCACTGTCGGTGACGTGCTATTTTTTGGCAATGGTGAAACCATTACCTTCGAAACACCGACTCGTGGTGTCGGCTTTTTTGTAGGCCAGCGTAAACCACTGTAATTTGTTAGGGCGTGTTTATCTTGCATATCCACCACTGCTGGCGACTATTTTTGTGTCCGGCAAGGCGGAAAGCACGCAGTGTAGCCTTACTACATAAGTGATTGACAAATGCGTCTGGAACGCATTTGAACAGCTTAGCTGGCCGCGAAGCGGTGAAATACAGGGATGTATTTCATACAACGCAGGCGGGCGCAAAAATAGTCCCAGCCCTTCGGGTTGTGACTGAAAAAGCGCCACTCTGCGTTGCTCGTCACTTATTTAGAACAACTAAAAGGCGCTCCTCGTGCCTTGATTGATACTTTTTCAGCTCACAACAGAGGAGGAAATGAGAGATAAACACGCCCTAGGGTCTGTTGACCTTTGTAAATTCCAGTAATTATTGCCGGCAACCCTTATTCAGGATTGTCGGCATTAATTTATTCAGCAGTTATCTACCATCCTGTTGATGCTTCCAGACCACCGCTTCCAAACGTGAAGTAAGATTAAGTTTGCGCAGGATATTTTTGATATGCACTTTGACTGTGGTATCACGGATATCCAATTTTCGGGCAATGGTTTTATTATTCATCCCCTCAGCCAGACATTCCAGAATTTCGTTTTCACGAACTGTCAGATTTATCTCATCCGCACTCACTTTATGTTGCGGGTCAATGAATGCTTTCTTTAATATTTCGGTCATACTGTCCTGTAAGACGGTGACGCCTACAGCTGCTTTAAGCAAATGATTCCTCAAGTCCTCCGGTTCCATATCCTTAAGTAAATAACCATCAGCACCTATTCGCAATGCCTCAAGCAGATTCTCTTCTGCATCCGAGACTGTCAGAACAACATAATGAGCATCCAAATCTGTCTCTTTGAAACGTCGTAATGTTTCCAGTCCATCCATACCTTTCATATTAAGGTCCAATAAAACCAGATCCGGGTTAACCTTTAGGGCGAGATCTATCCCCTCCTGGCCTGAAGCTGCTTCCCCGACAATTTCAAAGCTCGGATCATCAGAAATGATCTGTCCAACACCCTTACGAAATAAAGGATGATCATCAATCAGTAGTACTCTTATTTTTTCAGTCATATTTCTCTCTCACTATAATTATTGTACTGATTTTGGTGTGAACACCAGCCTAACTCGGGTGCCTCCATGGCGTTTGGCCATCACTTCAAGGTTCCCTCCCAGGCTGTTGGCACGTTCCTTCATGATGATCTGACCATGATGATCATAGGTGTTGGTATTCGCCGTAAAACCTATGCCATCATCTTCTATGGTTAATACCACATTTCCATTTTTACGAAGCTCAAGGAATATCGCGACATTCTTTGCTTTAGAGTGCCGCACGATATTGGATAATGCTTCCCGGAGCACGTGTAACATATGAAATTCTTCATTGACCGTCAGACGGCAATTAACCAGTCGGTAGTCAAGATTGATGTTTATGCTGGAACGCTGTGAAAACTCATCAATAGTGGTTTGAATAGCATACCCCAACCCTCTTAAGTCCATATGCACCCGGAACGTGGTGAGCAATTCGCGTAATTCGCGATAAGCCGAATCAAGACCTTGCCGAAGCTCTCCCATCATCTCCGCACTTTTTATCTTGTCATCGCCAGCTGACTGAAGCCGAGCCAGCTGGATCTTCATAAAGGACAAGGACTGTGCCAGAGAGTCATGTAGTTCACGAGCAATCGCGGCACGTTCCTCCAGCACAGCCAGACGACGACCTTCTTCATCATGACTGTGAAACTTGGTGGCCATTGTCAGTAGTTTTGCAGTAATTTCCAGTACCTGGATTTCGGTATTTTCCAGAAATCTGTCTTTTTCGGTCTCAATCAGCAAGATCCCAAGTGCTGACGCGGGTCCACTGAAAGTTACTCCCACACAACGAATTTCCGTACCTTCCTGGTTTTTTTCCATATAACTGGACAGACCGTTATGGTGAAGTTCATCAAACCTTTGATTGTCCAGTTTGGGCGGCGGGTGATGCGAAAAAATGATTTGTTCGCTGGTTATGACAGCCGCATCATCGGTGTAAATAATCGCGACATTGTCAAAATTCATTGCTCGTTCAAGCGAATAAAGTACTTTGAGCAGCGTTTTTTCACTCAGGATCTCATGGCTGGTGATCTCGATGAAATTAAGTATAAACTCATGAGAGCGTAATAAAATAAGCAACTTCTCATTGGTTCGTTCAGCCCATGCAACCTGTGATGCATAGCCTTCAATTTTGGCTGTCATTTCAAAAATACGTTGTTCAAGGCGAGTAAACTCATCAGCATTTGGTTCCTGTTTTTGAGCGGGGAACTTCAGCATCAGAAAAGTCTGCAATCTGTCCATACGTTCAACCAGAAAATTTTTCGCCCCCAGCATAATGGCAATAATGCAGCTGTATAGAAACAAAAGGCTGATTATATTAAGCAGAGCGATCACTGAAATTTTGATTTCACTATCACGATGTAAAGCATCAGCCAGTTTTTTGTAGGAAGCCAGCACATTATCAGCCAGTCTCAGCTGTGTGGCCTGACGAATGTTAAGTTGAGCCACATTGTCAAAGTTTTTTTGGGCCTGCTTGACTTCCTCAAGCGCGACTTTCAACGCATCATTTTCCTGATTAAGCATCCAAACAACGGATTCATGTTCAACATTCAGATAATTTCTTTTCATTTGAACCAATGTTTTCTGTGCATCAGCTGGACGCAGACTGTTCAGATAAAATAAATGTTTATCCCAATAAATCTTATGTTCATTAACTTTCTCAATTGCATGTTTACTGGACAGCATATAATCCAACAAAAATAAATTTCCTGCCTGGATTAAAAGTATCGTCATTGCAATACATAAAAGCAGTGTAATCAGCTTGGAAAAAACAGCTCTTTGGCGTATGCTTTTAAAAATATATTTCAGGTCAATTTTCTTCAAAACCGGGCTTCCCGAAAAAGCTGTTCTCAAGGGTCAGAACAATGGGTCTCATTATATTTTCCATGATCATGTTAAGCATGATCACAGCCATCGTATTTGGTACTTGGTGGGACAGCACAGCCCCATTCAAAATCCATTTTGCCGTGGCGGCTGCAATTTTTGCAGCATTGTTTTCCGTGGTGCTCACCATTGCCTTTTATCCTCATAGTCAAAGGAAATTGATGTTGGCCGGCAATCAAACTACCGGCAAGGATCACGGTTGGGCCAATGATGTCGCAAAGCGCCTGTCTACACCCTCTGCTGTCATTGATGGTTTTAATATCATTTTTGCCAATAATGCCTTCCTGCGTGAGCTGGGAATGAATGGTATGCGCGAACTGGTGACTAATATGCCACTTACAAATATGGTCCATCCCAGTAATCATGCTGCGCTGACAAACTTCATGAGACAGATGAAAAACAGCAATGAACCGCATCAGACACTTACGCTACGTATGCTTTATATTGATGGCACCACCATACCCGTGCATATTTCATTGTCACCTTTAAACTCACAAGATCAATCGAATCTCAATTTATTGCAGTTTTCATCCATTACACAATCGCAAAATGATTCAGATTTAAAATCAGATAAATTCAATTTTCCAAGCCTTTTAAATAATATCAGACAAATCATTTTTATAAACAATGTTGATCAGGAAATTATATATGCAAATACTGCCTGGGAAATGCTTACTGACTTTAGTGTTTCAGAATCATTAAATAAACCTTTTTTAAGTTTTATCCACCCTGAAGATATTTTACTGGTTGAATCCAGAATGAATTCACTTATTCAGGGTAAACGTCAATATTTTCAAATCGAATGTCGAGTCATTACCAAAAACGGTTCATATCGATGGATTGAAATCCGTGCTTCACGCAGTTCCAATTTCAAAGGTGAACGTTCCAGTGTCATTGGCACACTGACGGATATCACTCAGTTAAAGCAACTTGAAGCGGCACAGAAACATAATCGTCACTCGCCTGTAGATATGATCATGACCAATATTCCCAACATGATTTACCGTTGTAAAAATGATCGCGACTGGACTTTTGAATTTGTCAGCGATAGTTGCCTTGAAGTCACTGAATACCAGCCTTATGAGTTGGTTAACTCTAACAATGTCACCTATATGCAGCTGATTCATCCCGATGATCGACCTCGTTGCTGGGAACATGTCCAGGAACAAATAGCCAAACAGCGAAAATTTCAGATGATCTATCGTATCTGTACCCGTACCAATAAAACCCGCTGGGTTATGGAACAAGGTGAAGGTATCTTTTCTGCCAGTGGTGAGTTGCTTGCCCTGGAAGGTGTCGTTATCGATCTGAGTAATGATAATCTATCTCAACTTGATGTCGGCTTACGTGACATGATCGAAAACAAATCTGTGACCTGTCCTGAATAAAATTAAAGCACCCCAGAAGGGGTGCTTTATAGTCATAATGTTAAGTGACCGAATCAGAAACTACGCATGATATAAACAATAAACTGACTATCACCGCGGTTATCGCCATCTACACCAGTCCACCAGTCCTCATCAGCATTGGTATCGGTGTAGTTAACTCCAGCATTCCAACCATCAGAATTGGCGATGGAAAAATCTTTGTTCAAGCCGATCATATAGTCGGTGTAGTTGAACTCATCATAGTTTTCAGCTTCCAGTCGACCAATATGCAAATACAGATTTATACCCATCGGCAAACCATAATCAAAATTCAGCTCAAAATACTGTGTGCCTTTTGAATCGCCATTTGCATAACCGTCAATTCCGGCAGACTTATTATTGATACCGCCCCAATCAGTCAGAGTTCGGCTGTACTTAGCAGTAAACCATTTCCAGGTTCCAGCAACATAGGCTTCAGTGGTGTCAAAATCCTCGCCGTTATATTTTTCACGGTCCGGATAATAGAATTGAAACAAACCGACATCGACTGCAAAGTCATCATTGAACTGATGATAGTAACCACCATACGGATCAACTTCTACACTGTTACCAACGTTATCGCCTTCTTCAAGGTTTGTGCCCCAGATACCAGCATACCAGCCACTTTCATGTGCATAATCAAAACCACCCTGCAGAGCAACATCCTCATTAGAGTAAGTAATACCACGAAATACATACTGACTGAACAGACCGACATTGGCACTGAAAGTGTGTGGCGAGGTTGTTTCGGCAAATACTGATGCGCTCGTCATTAAGCTCATCCCGGCCAACCCTGATACCACAATATTTCTCATTTTCATTTTTTGTTTCCTTCTGGGTTTTTAAAGGTAATGCGAACCGCTGACCGGCATTAGCCAGCGGCCAGTGCTATGGACGAAAGCCCATATTCTTTGAAAGGAAATTTATTCCGGCTGGGTACCCAGTCCCAGTTCGGCTCCGTCTTCCAATGGTTCCAACCAATCGATAACGGTTTGTCGATAAAGATCCAGCCCTTTATATTCGGAGAGATCAGGATGCAGATTAGTCAGCACCCGACGTAGCCGTTTTGCCCATTTTGGATAAGTGATCAATTCATCTAGGCTGATAAGATAGCCACGCACGCTGAAGGCAATCGCATTGCTACGTGGCAGACGGAATAACGCCTGCAGTTCAACACGAAGGTACACTTTCTCTCCTACGTTCTCCGGAGTAACAGAAGCGTTATCCGGTCCCCACAATGGGAACTCTTCTGGAGAAGTATCAAGACGCGGATTCACCGTCATGGTCCAGTTAAGCCGACGCACCGGGCTGCCATATTGCAGATGCAGCAAATATTTCAGTGCTCTGTCAAAAATGCCGATTTCATTCGCTTGTGGAACCGGCCCATGCCACTCTTTGAAAGACATGCCGGCATCAAAAGCGATCGACCAGTCAGCCTGACTGGTGACCATACCCATATCGGCAAACAAGTCATCGTCGCGATGATCCATGATGATCCAGTCACCCTGGACCTGACGGGTGATGTATTCAAACGGCTCCATTGGCAATGTACTGGTATCACCAAAAGTAAATGTCTGATCAATTTCCAGTGGTTTGTTAATCCAGTGCCATTCATTGCCGTTTTTGGTCAGTTCAAACCATTGAGGATAATCCGTCGACAATGAATCCATGATCAGTTCGACCATGTCCCATTGAGCGTCCATCATGTGTGGCAATGCAATATAACGCGTAGGGTCACGTTCCAGTGTCAGACGTCGATCTTCACATTCGGCGATGTAATGCTCATCAATATCGATGGCATGTTCGAAAACCGATCCCGGGTTGGTTGATACATGCTGCTCGATATTGACGCTGTACATGTATTCATCTTCGGCAAACGGAAATGGAAAACGCCGTATTGCCTCAGGTGAATTACGGAAGGTGTAATCATCACGGAAAGTTTCTTTTTTAAAGGCTGGAGTATTCATAAGACGTCCTCAGATATTGAGTAATAATTTCTGGCAGCGGGCCCTGGATACACAGGGCATGATTTTGTTACCAGACGCTTTTTCGGCATCGGATAAATAGTGGTCGTTATGCATCAGTACACCATCGCACTCCAGAACTTCTACTTCACAGCGACCACAAGCACCGCCTCGGCAGAGAAAATCGGGTTCAAGTCCAGCCTCTTCCATTGCTTCGAGCATGCTCATATCACCCGGAACCTCAATTTCCATATTGGACTTGACCAACTGCACCTGAAACGAATCACCAATAGGTGGAGCCAGGAATTGTTCACTGTGTACATGGGTTTTTGGCCATCCCAAATCTTTCGCTGTCAGCAATAGCGCATTGACCATAGGTTCTGGCCCGCACACATAGACATGGGTGCCTAGTGGCTGGTTAGATAAGAGATTCTGAAAATTAATTCGCTGACCTTCACTTTCAATATGCAGATGCAATCGGTCACCACACATTTGTTGCAGTTGCTCGACAAAAGCACCATGCTCAGCTGAACGGAAGGCGTAATGCATTTCATAATCATCACCGAGTCGGTTTAAATCGGCGATTTGCGACATAAACGGCGTAATACCGATACCACCAGCAACCAGAATGTGTTTTTTACCTAGCTTGGAAAGGCTGAACAAATTGACGGGATAGGTTATCTGCAACCTGGATCCAACTTCGACACTGTCATGCATGAACACCGAACCACCGCGCGAATTCTCCTGACGCCGAACCGAAATATGATAACTGTCAGTATTTTCCGGAGAGCCCATCAGCGAATAGGGATTTCGATGGATACGACCATCAATGTTCATCGACACTACTACATGGCTGCCACCGGAGAATTTCGGTAACGGCTGGCCATTTTCCTCAACCAGCGTGAAATGTTTCACCATATCGGTGACCTGTTCGACATCGGCCACTTTTACGTTCAGGATACTCATGGATAAACCTCTTCAATCTGTGGAATGTTGCCAGGCTCCTCTGCATCCACCATGACCCCCATGTACGCACCAAGACGCCGGGAAAAATGGTCACGGACAAACAGATGTCGACCACAATTGCTACATGGGAAAACATTGTGATGAACATCACGGGTAATGGTTTTGCAGTGAACGCAATACACCGGTCTTGCCAATGTGCCGCACAACTCTTTCTGCACATCAACATCCTGAACACCAGCAACGCGGGTTTTCTGCAAAACTTGCCACATAAAAGCTTCACTGCCTGCCACATAAAAGCGGGTTCCCATGGTGCAGTGTTTCAGTCGTTGTTCCAGATTAGCCAGCAAACTTTCTTCTGAATCACAAATATCCAGTTCCTCCAGTACTATTTGCTGCAGGATGTCTGAATAATTCTTTTCGGCCGTTGGTAAATCTGCATAAAGCACCTGAATAGGTTCTTTGGGGTACATCTGCTGAAATAATTTAAGAACAGCAATACCACCCTCCCCCCCGGCCACCACCAAATGTGCAACCGCTGGGGTTTGCCATACCAGTGAGTCATAAAGTGGTTTGCTTCTTATCCAGTAACCTCTTTGCATAATGATTTCCTCATTAAATCTGGCTTAGCGCGGTCAGATTCCTGGCCGGCGCTCTGCAGACTATTTACTTTTGTTGTTCCGGATGAGTACGCAGACGCATCGGGTCATAGAAAGGCATCTTTGCAACATAAGCTTTAACTGGCTGTTTGCCTTCCACCATCACTTGAGTCCCGATTGCGAGATGATCCGGGTGCAGATGAACCAGTGCCAGAGACTGCATCAGATAATTGCTGTAACTGGCACTGGTCACCACACCAACATCTTTACCGTCATGAGTTATACGAGAACCAGGTTCAACAGCTTCGGCGGTCATACAGATAATGCCGGCCTGCTTGAAACGTTCTTTTCCTTTGGATGCCAGAACAGCGGCCTTGCCGATATAATCGCCGGGTTTATCCAAATCGACGCCCCAGCCCATATTGACTTCCCAGGGAGTGGTATCGCCCTCAGGCATTTCATAGGGGAAAAACAGCAGACCTGCTTCGACACGGGTAAGATCAAGCGAATCCCAGGAGGCGGCAATCACACCAAATGGTTTGCCTTTTTCCAGAATCATGTCCCAGATATGAATGGCATCATCGGCACTGCAGTAGACTTCATAGCCGCGCTCGCCTGAATAGCCACCACGGGCAATTTTGATAGCACAGCCAAATAATTTCGCGTCAACATGACGGAAATAAGGCAGTGTTTCCAAATCAAAGTCGAGATGAGGGTTTAACACTTCCAAGGATTTCGGTCCCTGTAATGACAGAATATGTACATCCAAATCCGCTGCGATCTGAACATTTTTACCCTGGGAGATCTTTTCCAGCTGCTGAGGAGTGGCCCCACTGCCATGTGACAGTCGGAATTGATTCGGCGCATCACAAATCACCATAATGTCATCACATAGTGCACCGCTTTCATCTACTTCAGCCGCCAGTCTGGAGGTACCAGGTTCCATTTTGGTCACATCAATAGTGACCAGTTGATCCAATACGGCTGTTGCATCAGGACCACTGACGTTCAGAATATTCAAAGCAGATACGTCATATAGACCTGCACGTGTCCTTACAGCAATCACTTCCTCATCTGGATCTGATTTATAGCTCCAGGGAATCGGCATATTGTTCCAGGTATCCCCATTTAATAACGAACCGAGTTCCTTATGACGTACATTCAGGATTGAATTTCTAAGCATTGCGATCTCCACAGTCATTAAAATTTATGGTATGGGCAAACCATAGCCCAGCAGACCATGCTCGAAAATTCCCAAGATGGCGTACTCCCAATGGAGTAAACAGTCATACTCGAATTGAATTAGTTAGGATCTTCTACAGAATCAAGGCTATTTATTAAGCTGATATAGATTTTGGGAGTTGCTGTAAGCGTTGCAGGGTTTGAATCATTTCCAGTACAACCTGGGCTGACTCTTTGCCTTTGATACGAGCCCGGGTACTCGCCTGTTCTTCGTTTTCGGTAGTCAGAATAGCATTGGCAATGG
>Ga0207890_1000625_pt1 | contig 10200 bp, 7 predicted proteins | sample LinPmetageLP48_FD_184059 | JGI IMG/M metagenome (GOLD analysis project Ga0207890, IMG submission 184059) | Marine viral communities from the Pacific Ocean - LP-48 (SPAdes) | ecosystem: Environmental > Aquatic > Marine > Oceanic | place: Pacific Ocean | collected 2011-06-13
GGCAACGGTTGCCAGGCCGTCGAGATTGGTGGTGCCACTGTTGATTTTTGCCCATTCGAGCGTGCGCGGCAGAAGTGGCAGGCTGACGGCGCTTTCCAGCATCTCTTGTTCGGGGAAGGAATCTGCTTTCATTTGAAACCGATAGCATTTCGAGCCACTAATCGTAACCCGTTTCTCTTTGACTTCCTGAAGAGCGGGTCATCAGCTTTGCGCTTCCTCGACAAGCGTCTCGAAGCCGGTGCGCATTTCTGCCCAGACCGCCAGTTCCTCCGCGCTCGTTTCCGGTACCGTGTCCGCAATGATCGTGATCGCGGCGTCGATTAATCCCGCAAACCATTCATTTGAAACGTTCAGGGCATGTTTGTGATGGGGAACGGTGCTGTCGAACATGATCCGGATTTCCTCCGGTCTGTCATACCAGTTCATCAGGCAATAGATCACGCTTTCGACCATTTCGGCCTCGAGCTTGACGCTGTTGCCGAGGCCATGTTCCTGAAAAGAAGTTTTTGCCCCGGGATGGCTGGCATAATATTTTGCCATGACGGGCTCCGTCACATCACCCAAAATCGTTGCAGCCCGATCAAGACCGGCTTCCAGAAGTTCATTTTTTTGTTTCGTTTGCATATGTCCCGATACCTGAACCTATAAGATTGGGCCCGCAATGACTCAATTCTGCCATTTACAAAATGGGTTCACAACGTCATATCCCGCCGTAATTCCTCCCCGGACTATCTGCAAATCGGCACTGATACTCGCTTTCAGCATCGAAAAGTGCCTTATCATTGAAGAGGAAATCCCATGTCCAAATATGTCAGCCAGAATGGTATCCAGATCGCGCAGGAGCTGTTTGATTTCGTCAATGACCGTGCGTTGCCGGGAACCGGTGTGGACGGTACACAATTCTGGGCCGGATTTGCGAATCTGCTCGGCACATTCGCTCCCCGCAATGCCGAACTGCTGGCAAAGCGGGAAGAAATTCAGGCGCAGATTGATGCGTGGCATATCGACCATAAGGGACAGCCGATTGATCAGGCTGAATATCAGGCCTTTCTGAAGAGCATCGGCTATCTGGTTGAAGAGCCAGCGGCTTTTTCCATCACCACGGAAAATGTTGATCCTGAAATCGCGACCATGGCTGGCCCACAGCTGGTCGTGCCCTCGCTCAACGACCGTTTCGTTCTGAACGCGGCCAATGCGCGCTGGGGCAGCCTCTATGATGCTTTTTATGGCACCGATGCGCTGGACGCACCGCCTGCCAAGCCGGGCGGTTATGATCCCCAGCGCGGGGCTGCGGTTATCACGGCGGCGAAGGCCTTTCTCGACGAAGCCTTTCCTCTGTCGAATGGATCATGGACCGATTATACGGGCGGTGAACCCGCCCTGGCGGATCCGTCGCAACTGGTTGGCCGGAATGGCCAGTCGCTGCTGCTCAAACATAACGGATTGCACGCGGAAGTCGTGATCGACCCGGCGCACCCGATCGGCAAGGATGACCCCGCCCATATTGCCGATGTCCTGATGGAAGCGGCGCTGACCACGATCATCGATATGGAAGATTCGGTCGCCGCGGTGGATGCTGAAGACAAGGTGCTTGCTTACAGCAACTGGCTTGGTCTGATGCGCGGCGATCTTGATGCGTCCTTCGACAAGGGCGGCAAGACCGTCGAACGCAAGGCAAATCCGGATCGCGACTATGCCGATCTGGAGGGCAATGCTTTCACTCTGCCGGGCCGCAGCCTGATGTTTGTCCGCAATGTCGGCCATCTGATGAGCAACCCGGCGGTATTGCTGGCGGACGGGTCGGAAGCGCCGGAAGGGCTGCTCGACGGTGTCTTCACCAGCCTGATCGCGATGCACGACATCAAGGGACTTGGCGAGCTGCGCAACAGTCGCGCCGGATCGATCTATATCGTGAAGCCGAAGATGCACGGGCCGGAAGAATGCGGCTTCACCAATGACCTGTTCGACGCGGTGGAAGATTTGCTCGGTCTTGACCGTCACACCATCAAAGTCGGTGTAATGGACGAAGAGCGCCGGACGTCCGCTAACCTTGCTGCCTGTATCCATGCCGTGAAGGACCGGGTTGTGTTCATCAACACGGGCTTTCTCGACCGTACCGGCGACGAAATCCACACATCGATGCAGGCGGGCGCGATGCTGGCCAAGGGCGATATCAAGACAAGCGACTGGATCACCGCTTATGAGCAGCGCAATGTCGCCATCGGTCTCGCTTGCGGCATGTCCGGCAAGGCGCAGATTGGCAAGGGCATGTGGGCAGCGCCCGATATGATGGCGGACATGATGGAACAGAAAATCGGCCACCCGATGACTGGTGCCAACACCGCCTGGGTACCAAGCCCGACCGCGGCAACGCTGCACGCGATCCATTATCACCGGGTCAATGTTTTCGACCGACAGAAAGAGGTCGCGGCTGACGGCATTGCGCCGCTCGACAAATTGCTGACCATTCCCTTGGCCGATGGCCACAACTGGTCGGATGCAGAAATCGAGCACGAGTTGGACAATAATGCGCAGGGCATTTTAGGCTATGTGGTCCGCTGGATCGATCAGGGGATTGGCTGTTCCAAGGTTCCTGACATCAATGATGTCGGCTTGATGGAAGATCGCGCGACCCTGCGGATTTCATCGCAGCATATGGCCAACTGGATGTTGCACGGTGTTTGTTCACCCGAGCAGGTCGATGCGGCCCTGTTGCGGATGGCAGCCAAGGTTGACGGGCAGAATGCAGGCGATCCGCTGTACCGGCCAATGGCACCAAATCCGGATGATAGTCTGGCGTTCCAGGCGGCCCGTGATCTGGTGTTCAAGGGTGTCGAGCAGCCGAGCGGCTATACCGAACCGTTGCTGCACGCTTATCGGCGGAAGCTGAAGGCGGCGGGTTAAGCTTCCTCTGAAGGGGCGGGCTTTCAGGAAAGCAGGCGCGCGATATTGACAAATTCTTCGACGCTCACCGTTTCGGGGCGTCTGGAACTGTCGATTCCCAAGCTTTCCAGCGCATCGAGCGCGCCCGCGAGGCCTTTCAGACTCTGTCTGAGCATCTTGCGCCGCTGGCCGAAGGCGGCCTGTGTGAGATGGGCCAGGACCTCGGGACTGACGCCTTCCGGCTGGGCCTTTGGTGTCAGGTGGACAATTGCCGACATCACTTTCGGCGGCGGCGTGAAAGCGGAGCGATGTACCGTCATTGCCAATTTCGCTTCGCACCGCCATTGCGCCAATATCGACAGGCGACCATAGGCCTCGCTGCCCTCACTGGCGACAATCCGGTCGGCGACCTCGCGCTGGAACATCAGGGTGAGCGACTGCCATTGCGGCGGCCATTGCGGTTCCGACAGCCATTTGATCAGCAAGGCCGAGCCGACATTATAGGGCAGGTTGGAAATGATGTGGAAGGGCTCGTCGAACAGATTGGCCAGATCGATTTTCAGGGCATCATCGTCAATGACCGCGAGCTGGCCCGGGAAATAGCCGCCCAGTTCGGCCAAAGCCGGCAGGCAGCGACTGTCGCGTTCCACCGCGGTTACCCGCGCACCGGCTTGCAACAATGCCTGGGTCAATCCGCCCGGGCCGGGGCCCACTTCGAAAACCCTTTGTCCGTCGAGGTCCCCGGGAACGGCGGCGATCCGGTCGAGAAGCTGCAGGTCGAACAGGAAATTCTGGCCCAGCGCCTTGTTGGCGGACAGGCCATATTTCTTGATCACCTCGCGCAGCGGGGGCAGGGCGACCCGCTGTTTCAATTGTCGTGAATCTGGCGATTGGCGACGGCGATTGCGGCCATCTGGATCGCGGCTATCATCGAGCGGGGATCGGCAAGATCCTGGCCGGCGATATTGAATGCGGTGCCATGATCCGGCGACGTGCGGACAATCGGAAGACCCAGAGTGATATTGACTCCGTCAAAGAAATGCAGGGTCTTCAGCGGGATCAATGCCTGATCATGATAAGGGCACAGCACGACATCATATTTAACCCGCGCTTCTTCGTGAAACATCGTGTCGGCTGGTAGCGGATCGGTAATATCCATTCCGTCCTGGCGCAGCTCATCGATCGCCGGTTGCATGATCCGCTGTTCTTCATCGCCAAGATTCCCGTTCTCGCCGGCATGCGGATTAAGTCCCGCTACCGCAATGCGGGGTTTTGCGATGCCAAAATTGCGGACCAATGCTTTCTCCGCAGCGCGCGCGCGAGCGAGGATCAGTCGCCCCGTCAGCTGCTCCGGTACGTCCTTCAGTGCGATATGCGTGGTCATCGGAATGACGCGCAACGTCGGTCCCGCCAGCATCATCACCGCATTCTCTCTCGCTATTCCGCAGCGCTCCGAAACAAATTCGGTCTGACCCGGATAGCGAAAACCAATCTTGTAAAGCTGTGTCTTGGATACGGGAGCGGTGATGACCGCACCGGCATCCCCGGAACGCGCCAGCCCGCAGGCGATCTCGAGCGCGTGCAGCGAACATTGCGCGCTGTCCAGCGTTGCCTCGCCCGGAACAGCGGCTGCGGCATCATGGATATGGAACACCGGCAACGCCTCATTAAAAGCCTCGCTGGCTTCCACCGGCTGTTCGATTTTCCGGACCGGAACGCCGGAGAGATTTTTAAAGTCGGCAATATTCCCGATCGCAAAAAACGGTTTGAGCCCGGCTTCCATCCGCTGTTGCCAGCTCTTACCGATAATTTCCGGCCCTACGCCAGCGGGGTCTCCGCATGAGATGGCAAATGGCTTGGCGTTCCGATCCGCCATTAATTATATTCGATAATGGCGTCGCGTCTAAGGTCGCGCAGATAGATTTGCGCCCGTTTGTTGACCCGGTCATTTTCCAGCCGCGACATGATCGCGTCGAACGACGGTGCTGCGGCGCTCTGCGGATCATCCCGACCGCAGAGAATAAGAACGCGGACACCATCTTCGACCGAACCGAATGGCTGGCTCGCCTGTCCGATCTGCAGTTCCGCAATCGCGCCCTGCAAGGCGGCAGGAAGGTCGCGCAGTCTCACCTGATCGTTGTCGACCACAGTGGCGCCCAGTTGAGCAGCCACTTCATTGGCTGCGCCGCAACCCTTGATGCTCTGAGTCTCCGCGGCAAATTTCGCGGCTCTTGCAGATGCTTGTGCTTCGGTGACGCCTTTTGGAAAATCAATCGCCAGCTGTTTGAGGCTTAGCAGCGCGTTGCGGGGATCGGCGGTGAGCACCTGACGCGAATCGATCAGATAGAGGATCGAGAGTCCGCCTGGTACTTCGATCGGGCCAACAACCTGTCCCACCTGCATTTGCTCTGCAGCTTCGGCAAGTGTCTGCGGCAATTGAGCCGGGCGGACCCAACCGAGATCGCCCCCGGTCGCGGCGGTCGAAGCTTCCGAAAACTGCCGGGCATAAGCAACAAAGGAACCACCGGCGCGGATCTGCTCCAATATTTTGCGCATATTTTCGGCGACCTGCTCGACGGTTTCCTGATTGGCCGACATATAGATTTCACCGATACGGAATTCGCTGGTGCCCTTGGACGCGTTGAGCCGCTCGATGATGGCGTTGACCTCTTCATCGCCGACATTGATGAACGGCTGGATATTGCGGCGAAGCAGGCGGCTCCAGGCCAGTTCGCCCTTGATCTGGCGTTTCAGCGTGTCGGCAGACGAACCTTGCGTGCGTAGATACTGATCGAATGCGCTAAGGTCCTGTTTGAAATTTTGCTGCGCAACCTGGCGGAAAGTGGCTTCGACTTCCTCTGGCGCAATGACGATTTCATTGGCCTCGGCTTCCTGAATTTGCAGTGTTTCATCGATCAGATTGCGCAACACCTGGAGCCGCAGACGCTGTTTCTCTTCATCCGAGACTTCGCCGCCATTTGCGGCAACTATCAGGGCGAGGCGATGACCGACGTCGGTTCCGGTGATAATGTCTCCGTTGACCTTTGCGGTGGCCCGGCGAATGTTCGGGTCATTCTCGCCAAATATCGTCAATTCGTCGGGAATATCCAGTCCGGTCTGCGGCAGCGACGCATCCGCTACCGTTTGACTGACGGACGGTGAAGCCCCTGCAACGGCAAGCGCTGTGATCAATATAGCCTTGGTTTTGAAGCCCTGGATTTTCATGCTCAATACATTCATTTCTTGTTTCTTCTCAACTACAAAGAGTAAATTTTACGAAGCAAATAGCAAATATCTGCTGAACCCAATATGAGCGGGCCAACCCGTTTGAGAGCTCTTTACACGCCCAGATTGCGCAAGGCCAGCCGGAACAGGAAGGTACTGCCACGAGTGGCGTCGCCGGTATCTTCATAATCATAGCGCCAGGTGACGCCCATTGACAGGCAGCCATCGTCATAGGCAACGCCAAGCCGGTGTCTTACCGGATCGTACCCATCGGCTACAGAAAGGGGGTCTTCGCTACGATCGGTCAGATCGACGATTGCAGATCCAAAAACCGACCAATATTGATTAATCTGATAACGTCCCCCGACCCGGACTTCTTCGCGGTCTCTGAGATCTTCAAGTTCCGCGCTGATATTGCGGTTCAGCCGTAGATAGCCAATTTGCGCGTAAGTGCTTTTCGAACCGACGGTCGCGTCAATTTCATTGCGGCGAACTGCGAGGTTGTCCTTGTCCAGACGATAGCGGTGTGTGAATTTTACAATGTCCTTGAACCGCACATTGGTGCGACCAACAATATCGGAAAAGCGATCGGACAGGCCGGTGCCCTCCGGTACAATATTGTTGTTATTTTCCAATCGATAGCTCTGGCCGACGATCATGTTCACTTGCAAATTCGGCCGATTCAACTCCCATTCGGCTCCATAAGTCGCCCGGACATTATCTTCGTAACGGTCATAGCCGGGAAAGCGGTTGAGCGCGAAAAGGTTGCTGTCGTCCAGATCGACCGAACGGGAATCTTCATTGGGAAGGGAATTATTGGCCAGGCCTGGAGTTGCCACGATCTGGAAGCGCGGCGTGATCGTCTGTGTGCCACCGAAAGCCTCGCCGATAAACGGCCACTTCACATCAATTGCAACCGATGCGATGGCGCGTGTTTGCCATCCGCCGTCGCCGCGATAGATTGCTGTTTCATTCAGCAAATTATCATCGCTGTGATAGACGTCACCGCGGGCGAATCCGGTCAACGTGATTTCCTGACCCCAGTCGGTGAGTTTTCGCATGTCCCACCGTACCGAACCAAAGGCCCGTTGTGTGTCCTGACCTTCTCCACGCCCGATTGCCAGACTGTTGGCCTGTATCTCTAGCCGACCGCCCAAGATGGGATCATTCAGGCGTTTTCGATAGTCCATCACCGGCAATGCAACCGGAACGCTGCTTTGCGGATCATCGACCCTTAGAGTCTGGAAAGCCCAGCCCGCCAGCGAAAAATAACTGCTGTTGCTGGTGCGTTCGACATTGATGGTAGAGCGAAGGCTGTCGTCGTCGCTAATGTCATAGCGCCTCAGAAATGTGCGATCTGAAACGATGCGGGCAGATTGGGAAATCGTCCAATTATCATCAAGTACGAACCGACCGCTGGTCGAAAAATAACCCCGAAAATCTTCTTCGGCATCCGGTGAAACCTCGGATGCACCCGCGGCAATGCGCGAGCCATAAGTGGCATAGCCGGTAATCTGAAAAGCGCCTTTCTGATCAAGGCTGCGAAAAGTACCGCTGAGCAGGGGCGCGACGTCTGTAAATATCTGCGCGGTAACGGTGGCATCCTGATTAGGCGCGATGCTGAAATAATATGGCACCGTTACGCCGACGCCGTTGACGGAATCGAACTGGATGTCCGGCACCAGAACGCCGCTGCGGTTTTCGTCGCTAACCGGGTGGGAGAGGCCGGGCAGGGGAATGACCGGTAGTCCGAAAATCTCGATACGCGCGCCCTGATATTTTACGCGCTTTTTGACCGGATCATAGATCACCTTCACGGCCTTGATCTGCCAGCTGGGGTTTTTCGGGCATCCATCTTCGGTCGTGACCGCACATGCCGTGTAGGCGGCATTGTGCAGCGCGAGCGAGCCGTCGACAAATCGTTCGCTGCGGCGTGCTGCCAGGCGGCTGCCATCTTCCAGGACGAGCAGGAGGTTGTCGACAGCGCCATCGCGCAGGCTGTCGGTCAGTTCGATGCGATCGCCATAGGCAACATCGCCATCGGGGCTGACGGACTTGATATTGCCTTCTGCCACCACAGCGCCGGTTTTCCGGTTCCACACAACCTGGTCGGCACGCAGTTCATATCCGTCGCGATTGAGTACCACATTGCCCTCCGCCGTGACAAAGTCATTCTCGAAATCATAGTCGATGCTGTCGGCGCTAAATTCGATTTCATCGGCTTGCTGATCAGCTGAAACGGCATCGTCGCTTTGCGACTGTCCCATAGCGGCAGCCGGCGTCACAGCGGCCAGACCCAGAGTAAAAACGGCGAGTGAAGATTTCATCGACTGGCTCAACCTGCTTTTAGCCCCATTTTGGACGGCATTGAATATCGCACTGTCCACATTCCGAACGCCTATTGCACCAGTTTGCTTCGTCTGCAAATTTTCTTTGACAGATTCTGATGAACAGATGCTTGACCAGAAAACCTAGACGGTGCAGCAACGGCCCACGATAGAATGAATGTCGGCCCGTTCATCAATGAGTCGGATCGACGAGTGAGCCAATAAGGCTTTTCACTCCTCAGAACATAAAAATAGGGACAGTTTTCCAATGAATTTCAACTTTGCCAACGAGCGGCCCGCAGATGCTGATGCGATTATCTTTGCAATCGCCGAGAATGGACTGGACGATTTCGACCTCAAGCTTGAGCAAGCGAATATAATCAAGGCGGGAGCAAAAGCCGCACGATTTGCGGGGAAACTGGGCGAAGTCTTTGAAACTTTTGTGACCGAAGCGGACAAGGTCTTGCGGGTCGTCTTGACCGGATTGGGTACGGGCAAGCCGAATAATGCGGAATCAGCCGGTGGTTCGGCAATCGCCAAAATTCTCGCATCCGGGGCCAGGCATGCGGTCATCGAACCATCGGGTCTCGACGATGAGCGTCTGGCGAAATTGCTCTTTGGTGCAAAATTGCGCAGCTGGCGGCATGATAAATACCGGACGACCATGCCTGAAAAGCAAAAGGTAACGCTCCAGACAATCACCATGCTCGACCAGGATCTGGAAACCGCCAAGGCCTGGACAGATTTGTCGGCCGTGGCGGACGGTGTTGCCCTGACTCGCGAACTGGTCGCCGAACCGGCCAACGCCATTTACCCGGAAAGCTTTGTCGCCCGTTGCGAGGAGCTGAAAGAGCTTGGCGTCGAATTCACCGTGCTCGGCTGGGACGAGATGGAAAAACTCGGCATGGGCGCGCTGCTCGGTGTTTCGCAAGGGTCCGAGCGTCCTCCACGATTGCTGGCGATGCGCTGGGACGGCACCAATGGGGAGCAGAAGACTCCGCTGGCTCTGGTCGGCAAGGGCGTCACCTTCGACACCGGTGGCATTTCGCTCAAACCGGGCGCTGGCATGGAAGAGATGAAATGGGACATGGGCGGCGCCGGCGCCGTTGCCGGAACCATGAAGGCGCTCGCTGGTCGCAAGGCCAAGGCGCATGTCGTCGGTGTTTGCGGACTGGTTGAGAATATGCCGGACGGCAAGGCGCAGCGCCCCGGTGACGTGGTGACCAGCATGAATGGCCAGACCATCGAAGTGATCAACACCGATGCCGAAGGTCGGCTGGTATTGTGCGACGCGATGCACTGGACGCAGGAAACCTTCAAACCGGAAGTACTGATCGATCTGGCGACTCTGACCGGTGCGATGATTATCGCGCTGGGCAACGAACATGCCGGTTGTTTCAGCAATGATGACGATCTCGCCGAAGACCTGATCGATGCGGGCAAGGATGCCGGTGATCCGCTGTGGCGGCTGCCCGTTGGTCCTGCCTATGACAAGCTGATCAACTCGCCGATCGCCGACATGAAGAATGTCGGGCCGCGCGGGGCAGGCTCGATTACTGCGGCACAATTCCTCAAACGCTTCGTCAAGGATGGCGTGAAATGGGCGCATCTCGATATCGCCGGCATGGTCTGGGCTGACAAGCCCGGACCGGTCTGGGACAAAGGCGCGACCGGCTATGGCGTGCGCCTGCTCAACCAATATGTTGCTGACAATTTCGAAGATTGATTCGGTTGTAACGATGCGGCGAAGTCTGGCTCGAAGGTC
>Ga0207890_1000629_pt1 | contig 10172 bp, 6 predicted proteins | sample LinPmetageLP48_FD_184059 | JGI IMG/M metagenome (GOLD analysis project Ga0207890, IMG submission 184059) | Marine viral communities from the Pacific Ocean - LP-48 (SPAdes) | ecosystem: Environmental > Aquatic > Marine > Oceanic | place: Pacific Ocean | collected 2011-06-13
TAGCCGCATCGGTGACTTCGTCACCGATGCGCAGAAGATTATGCAGCAAAGGCACATCCCCGCCCAATTGCCGCACCAGTTCTTCCATCTGTTCGCGTTTGGTGAGCGACTCCACGAAGATCATATCCGCTCCGGCTTCTGCATAGGCATGGGCGCGATCCATTGCCGCTTCGAAGCCTTCGCTGCTCATCGCGTCACTGCGCGCGCTAATGATGATATCCTGATCGACAAGCGCATCGCGCGCGGCCTTGATTTTGCCGACCATCACTTCTGTTGAAACCAGTGGCCGGGATAAAGGTGCGGCCGCAGCCTTTACCTCTAGCTGATCTTCCATCTGCAGCGCCGCTACTCCGGCGCGTTCAAACAGCTTGACCGTACGCGCTACGGTATAATCATTCCCGAAACCCTGATCGACATCGACCAGCAGCGGAATCGAAATTCGTTCGGTTATCCGACCGACGATTTCAGTGGTCTCAGTTAGCGACAACAGCCCGATGTCGGGTCGCGCAAGATGCGTCGCCGCCAGCGAGGAGCCTGACGCAAATACTGCTTCAAAACCAGCCGCTTCGGTTCTGTAAGCGCTCAACGCATCATAGATGCCGGGAGCGATGATGATTTCACGCTGCGCAATTCGCGTCCGCAATTTCCTGGCTAAGCTCATTGCTGCTTCAGTTCAAAGCTGCCGGCCGGCGCGATGGTGCCAACGGGAGAAGAATCTGCTGTTTGCATGGCAATACCTCAAATAGCGTCCATCCAAACAACGGGTCCTACGGGAACCGGATGGCAAAATGAAACTTGCCGATACAACCCAGCAAAAATTCCGTCTCAATCACCGGAACATTTGTCCAACTGGTGGACATTCGCCCGCGATTTTTGGCTAATGTTGAAAATTCGACGCTAGCCAATAATCAGCAACGGGCTTTCAATGAGAGATTTGAAAGCTGCCAAAAACTTTGCTGCAAGCGCTCCGTCTATCGCCCGATGGTCGAAACTGGCGGTGACGGACATTATCGTCGCGAGTGCCATTTCTCCGTCCACCTTCCAGGGCTGTTCTATGCCTGCGCCAATACCGAGGATGAGTGCTTGCGGAGGATTGATCACCGGGAACATCTCGTCGATGCCAAACATCCCGAGATTGGAGATGGAGGCCGTGCCGCCTTCATAATCAGCGGGCTCCAGCTTGCCGTCGCGCGCCTTTGCAGCAAGCGCCTTGCTCTGCTCTGCAATAGCGGACAGGGAAAGTGATGCGGCATCCCGGAAAACCGGCGTAATCAGACCGCCGTCTATGGCGACTGCCATCGAGATATCGGACCGGCTAAAACGGTGCAACATGTCACCGCCGAACTGGACATTGGCGTCCGGTACTTCGGCAAGCGCCTTGGCCAAGGCCTTTATCATGAAATCATTGACCGAAAGCTTTATTCCCCGCGCTGCCAGACTGATGTTGAGCTCGCTGCGAAGCTTGAGGAGCGGGTCGAGATTACAGCGGACAGTCAGGTAAAAATGCGGAACCGTTTGCTTGGATTCACTCAATCGTCGGGCAATGGTCTTGCGCATTGTCGTGAGCTTGAAGCTTTCGACCGGAACGCCCGCTGGCGGATCGTAGACGACAGCGACCTGGGGCTCATTTGCTTGCGCGATGATGGTGGATGGAGGCGATAATAATGACGGCAAGCCAAGGTCGGCTTTGACGATTTTGCCGCGCGGCCCCGATCCCTTCAGACTGCTAAGCGAAAGCCCCGTGAAACTGGCGATGCGCCGGGCGAGCGGGGTTGCATTGACGGCCTGAATATCGTCGTCCGCAGCAACAGCTGGTGCCCGCACTGGGTCTGCAACGGGAGCAGGAGCTGTTTCCGGAGTGGTTGGATGTGGCAGTTTCTGCTCTTCCACCGAAGATTTAGCATCAACCGGAGACTTGGGCGCCTTCAGGGTTGGCACCGCTGCGACTTCTTCGCCGTCTTCAGCCATGGTTGCGATAATCGTGCCGACAGGAACATCGTCAGTGCCTTCTGCAATGAGAAGCGAGGCGATACGTCCCTCGTCAACCGATTCAAATTCCATCGTCGCCTTGTCGGTTTCAATCTCTGCAATCACATCGCCTGATTTAACCGCATCGCCGATTGCGACGAGCCATTTGGCCAATGTGCCCTTCTCCATCGTCGGCGACAATGCAGGCATTTCAAGTTCAATCGCCATCTCAGTTCTCCAGAAACAGTTCAGCGGCTGCATCGATGATGGCCTCTGCATCAAGCCGGTATTCGCGATAAAGGTCGAGCAAATCGCCGGTCTGGCCGAAACGGTCGGTGCCGAGCGGGCTAACCCGCATGCCCTTGACTCCGCCCAGCCAGGACAGGGCGCCCGGTGAGCCATCCAATATTGTGACCAAGCCGGCACCGGGTGCCAGCGCCGACAGCAAATGCTCGGCATGGGAAGGCGCCATATCTTTTTGCGCGCCATTCCAGCGGCCGGCACGGCGCGCAGACCATCCGCGGTGCAGCAGATCGGGCGAGGTGACATTGAGAAGCCCCAATCCCGGCATGTCTTCCGACAGGCTTTCCCATGCTTCCAATGCCTCGGGCGCAACGGCACCGGTGAAGACAATGGCGACCTCAGCTTCCGGGCCGGGCTGACGTAGCCAGTAGCCGCCCTTCAACGCATCCGCCTCCCAGGAATCGGCGCTGCGCTCTATCTGCGCGACCGAGCGTGTACTCAGCCGCAGATAGACAGAACTGCCATCGGGTTTTTGCATATGGTCGAAAGCATGGCGCATCAGCAGCGCTACCTCGTCGGCCCATGCCGGTTCGAAATAATCGAGATTGGGCTGTCCCATGCCGATAAGCGGCGTGTTGATCGACTGGTGCGCGCCCCCTTCGCCAGCCAGAGTCAGGCCAGACGGTGTTCCGACCAAAAGGAAGCGCGCGTCCTGATAACAACCATAGTTGAGCGCATCGAGACCTCGAGCAATGAACGGATCATAGACCGTGCCAACCGGCAGCAGCCGTGTGCCGAAATGCGGTGCAGAGAGTCCCAGCGATGTCAGCATTAGAAAGAAATTATTTTCCGCTATCCCGAGTTCGATATGCTGGCCCGCCGCATGGGCAGCCCATTTTTGCGCAGAGGGGACTTTTGCCTGCCGGAACACATCGGCCACTTCCTGACGACGAAACAGGCCGCGCTGGTTTACAAAGGCGCCAAGATTCGTGGTCTGCGTCACGTCGGGAGCAGTGGTCACAATACGGTTGCCGATTTCTTCATCGGATTTGGCGAGGTCAAACAATATTCTGCCGAATGCCGCCTGCGTCGACAGTTCATCGCCATCGGGAATTACGAAGCGAGAAGGCACCGGAATAGCCTCCGCCTCGCCCTCTGGCGGCGTCCTGGCAAAGGCGCTGTTTTCCATAAATGCCTTGAGCTCGGCAGCCATATTATCGCCAAGTCCCGCATAAGGCTCCCATTCATCCCCCTCGGATATGCCCATCCGGTCGCGCAGACCGTGAATCTGCGACGGGTTCATCATGCCGGAATGATTGTCCTTGTGTCCGGCCAGCGGCAGACCAAAGCCCTTCACCGTATAAGCAATAAACATGGTCGGCAGCTCGTCATCCGCAGCATCAAACGCCTCGGTCAGACTGGCCATGCAATGACCGCCCAGATTGGTCATCAGCGCAGCAAGCTGGTCATCATCATAGCTGGCGATGAGCTTCTTGACGTTCGTCTTGCCGCCGATGTCTGCGAGCAACCGTTCGCGCCACGCCTCTCCGCCTTTGTAGGTCAGCACGGCAAAATCGGCGTTCGGGCAATTGTCGATCCATTCCTCGAGTGCCTTGCCCCCCGGTTTCTTGAACGCCGCCTGCTGAAGCTTGCCATATTTAAGCGTGATCACCCGCCAGCCACATGTCTCGAATATATCGTCAAAGCGCCGGAACATCCGGTCGGCGGTGGTGCTGTCCAGCGACTGCCGGTTATAATCCACGATCCACCAGCAATTGCGGATATTATGCTTATAGCCTTCGATCAGGCACTCATAGATATTGCCTTCATCCAGCTCCGCATCGCCCATAAGCGCGATCATTCTGCCCGCGTCTTCGTTTTTGACCTGACCGTGCGCAATGAGATAGTCCTGAACAAGACTGGAAAAGGCAGTAACCGCCACGCCCAAACCGACAGAGCCGGTTGAAAAATCAACGGGTATGCTATCCTTGGTGCGCGAGGGGTAGCTCTGAACACCGCCAAGGCCGCGGAAGTTGATCAGATTGTCGCGCGACTGGTTGCCGAGCATATAGTGAATGGCATGCAGCACTGGCCCGGCATGTGGCTTGACCGCGACCTTGTCCTGGGGTCGCAGCGCATGGAAATAGAGCGCCGCCATGATTGCGGTCATCGACGAGCAGCTCGCCTGATGCCCGCCCACTTTCAAGCCGTCGCGCTTGGGCCGGATATGATTGGCGTTATGCACCGTCCAGGAGGAAAGCCAGCGCAAACGCGCTTCAAGCGTTTCCAGCACATTTATGGTTTCCGCGTTAGAACGCTGCGCCGTTTTCACCATTTTCAAATCTCCGGGTCTGGTTGGTCGCTTATAGACCCTTCCAGCCAACATGTCCTTGCTAATGGTTGCGCTATATTCTAATAAATTGGCACAAATATACCATATATCAATATATTTAGGCAGATTATGTCAAATAATGAACTGGATGAATTTGACAGGCGGATATTGGACGCACTGCAGACCGATGGCCGTATGACAAACAGCGATCTGGCAGAAAAAATCGGACTATCACCTAGTCCATGCCTTCGCCGGGTTCGTCAGCTTGAATCAAGGGGCATGATCTCAGGCTATGTGGCATTGGTTGATCCGCAAGCCATCGGCCTTACCGTTTCCGCCTTTGTGCGCGTTCGGCTCGATCAGCAAGATGACCGGCATCTGCGAGCCTTCGAAACGGAAATTGCCGATTTTCCGGAGGTAATGGAATGCTATCTGATGAGCGGAGATGCTGATTACCAGCTGCGGGTAATGGTGGAATCGCTGAATGCCTTCGAGCATTTTCTGCGCAACAAGCTGACGATGATCGGTGGTGTAGCGCAAGTCACCACCAGCTTTGCCCTGCGGCCAATCATCTACAAGACGGCATTGCCGCTTGGACACTGAACTCACGGGACCGAGTCAACACCGGGGACATTGTGCTGCGTTGATCCGGGACAGCAAATTTGCCCTTGCCCTCGAGGCATCAAGGCCTTCGTTGCTATTTGGCTGCATCCGGAAAACCGCCATGACGACCAGCCGACCGACCATCTAACATACTCATTCTGAAAGAAAATAATGGCGGAGCCGGAGGGATTAGGAAAAAGTTTGCAAGTATTTATAATGACTTACAGCTTCCCAAGCCCAAATGTTCGTTACCACATCTGTTCCCACACGCATCCGCCTATGGTCAATACCGGTGTGATACACTTATACGTGAAATGCCGAATCTTGTACAGATTTTCCGACAGTTTTCGAAACTACGATTTCGTTTGATTGACCTGATATGTCAGGAAGCACGTCGGCGCTTTTCATTGATGAAGCGCCTCAGGCTTTCGGTCACGACCAGCGTCGATGCTCCAAGCTTGATGATCTCAATATCCCCGCTGGCGATGAGCAGATAAAGCGTGCTGCGGCTGATTCCGGTAAAGCGGCAGGCGTCGTTCACACGCATGCTGATCGGCTCCGGCAAATTTGCTTCCGATGATGTGTGTCCCGAACTAGGTGGCATCGACAGCGATCTCCGGCTTCAAGCGAGTGGTGACGGACCGGTGGGTCCAATGGGGGAGGAAAGGTCGGTCCGTCACCGATCCTCTTATCGCTCGAACATCTGTTGATGTTCCACATGACAATTATTCGCTGCGCTATCCAATTTAACGCCAAATAAAACAAACCCAATATGTGCTTCCGGGAGATATTGAGTTCCTGTTGGCACGGTCGGGATCGAGAGTTCGCATTCCCTCTCCCGCTCCAGACTTTATCTTAGTTTCGAAAAACTTATTCTTTTTGAATGAGTTGAATTCGGTTCACGAAGCCGGCCGGTATCGGGCTTGCTCATCCATGCCATTTAGCAGCGGCTGGACTGATCAGCCACTTTGCTTTGACAGCACCCATCAATGTACAGACTACAGTCCTGTGGACAGGGTTTTATTGGAGCCATGTTTATAAACCACTGCTCGTCATAGCATCGCCGCTGTGTCACGACCTGCTCATGGAGTTCAAACATCGCTGCCGCTCGACCATGTTCCACTACTGGCGTGGCCGCGAATCGCATACGGGCTTGGCCATTGTCAAACGTCGGCCACAAGGGACCGGTAGCGGCCGAAGGAACACCAGTAGCCGCGAAACTCGTCCAATAGTCGATGATCACCGTCGCTAGGGCATCGTCGGCCGCATCAACGGGTACCGGCCAGTTGGGCGGCAATCGCGCATCGCTGCTGATATGGCCGAAAGTGAACGGTATCTCACCAGCGTGAAAATTGCACAGCCCGCGCGCGCGCGCCGCTGCATAGCAATGATCAAAGACAAATGAATAGGCGGGCTGTCCGGTAGCGGCTTGATGCCTGATCAACCGCTCGATTGCCCAGCCATATACCGAGTCGCGCGTCGCAGCGAGCTGGCTTTCTGCGATATCCGAGGCGGGATAGAGTTTCAAATAGGCAGGCGAAAGGTTCCCGTAGCGGCGCTTGATTTCGGCCTCATAGGCAGCCGGCTGTCTCGGGGCCTCTGGAATGAGGGAACGTTGTGAGCGAATTTCTCCGCTATTGAGCCCCGCCAGGATCGGGACCTTCGCTTGCTCGCCGCGGTCAAAGATATCGACTACCTGGGCGGGTAATATCCTGCCATCGACCGTGCCTTGTGCTGAGAAGCGAGCTAGCCGGGCCTTTCTCATCAGCACACCGGCATCCAGCTTCCGCAGAGCAGTGATATCCTCACCAAGCATCACGCCGATAGTCTCCGCGGCGGGCATTCCAAACGCAGGATCACGCAATCGCGGTACTGCGCGGATATTCGCACTCTGAATGATCGCTTTCGCGAAAAGACCTCGTGCGAGGGGGCTCGCGAGCAGATAGGTGACACTCAGCGCACCGGCCGATTCGCCCATCACGGTCACGTTCTGCGCATCTCCGCCAAAGACTCCGATTTTGCCTTTTACCCACTCCAGCGCTGCAATTTGGTCAAGCAAGCCATAATTGCCGGAAATACCCACCGCCGATTCGGCGCTCAGGTCGGGGTGCGCCAGCCAGCCGAAGACACCGAGCCGATAGTTGATCGATACAAACACAATCCCGCGCTTCGCATATTCGGTTCCGTCATACATCGGACTGGCGCTTGTTCCGCGTTGCAGTGCACCGCCGTGAATCCAGACAACCACGGGCGCGCCATTTGCATTTTTCGGCGACCAGATGTTGAGTGTCAGGCAATCTTCACTGGTCGCTGCCAGTTCCTCGAAATAGACGCTGTTGGCGGGGTAGGGAGGTTGGATGCAACTGGCGCCAAATGCGCTTGCATCATAGGTGCCTTGCCACTTTGCGGGCGGAGCGGGTGGCTGCCAGCGCCGCTCGCCAACCGGCGGCAATGCATAGGCAATGCCTTTGAATATGCGGATATCATCCGTGATTGCTCCGGTGAGCCGCCCCTGGGGGATCTGGACTTCAGGCCGATCTGGCATTTTCGCTGAAGATTGCGGGCCACTTATGGCAGCCGCGAGGATTCCGATAAATGCTATGATCCGAAGAGCGATTTTGCTCATTCCATTCCTCTCCTGCCACTGCCGCAATGCTTGCCATTGTCCGGTGCCAACTCTACACTCACTCGTTAGTGAATATCAAGTGCGCTTGCTTCACGATCGACATAATGTCGGCAAGGAAACAAGCGGCAGCACAACCGGGAGATGATGATATGAACGGACCGACAAGACGCGAGGTGCTGGCAGGCGCAAGCAGCCTCTCCCTGACTGCCGCAATACCGGCAACGGCACAGGCTACAGGCACCACTCAGCCCAATTCGATTGCAGACGATCTCGCCAGATATATCGGATTTGGGAGCAAGCAGTCGGGCAGCGAGGGCGATGCAGCCTGCGGCCACTGGCTTGCCGGCGAGCTTGAGGAGGCCGGGTTTGTGGTCGAGAAACCCGTGCTTTCGGTACCTTATTTCGATCAAGCAAATTGCGAAATCACCATCGACGGTGCGCGAGCAACACTCTGGCCGCAACCAATTGTCATTCCGACGTCCGCCGACGGCCTGTCAGGGCCGCTGGTTCGCGTCGATGGTGCGGGACGGGCCGATGGGCCGCTCAGTGGGGCAATTGCGCTGGTTGACCTGCCCTATGGCCGTTGGTCCTCGGCCTTTTCGAAATACGTACGCGGGCCGGTCGAGGCTGCCTTTGCCGGCGGTGCAAAGGCGGCAGTCGTTGTCACCAACGGTCCAACCGGCAAGGTGATCGCACTCAATGCTGATGGTCGCGCATCTATGTTTGCCGGACCCGTGGGCCTGCTAGCGCCGGCGGATGCGGCAGCCTTCCTGAGCGCTGCGATGACACATGGCAGGGCAACCGTGACGCTGACGGGGCAGGCCGACCGGCGACTGGCGTTCAACGTGATCGGCCGGATGGATCGGCAAAAAGGAAAATGGATCGTCGTCTCGACACCGCGTTCCGGCTGGTACGGTTGCGCGGCAGAACGCGGCGGCGGCATTGCCGCATGGCTCGACCTTGCGCGCAACATACCCAGGATGCTGCCCGATCACGATATCGCCTTCCTTTGCAACAGCGGTCATGAATATGAAAATCTGGGTGTCAAAGAATCGCTGAAGGCGACAGCGCCCAAGCCCGAAAAGACCCACTTCTGGTTACATCTCGGCGCCAATCTTGCCGCACGCGACTGGCACGAAGGGCTGTTTGGCCTATCGCCGCTGCCGGGCACGGATTCGCAGCGCTATCTGGTTGTCAGCCCGCCACTGCTCGCCCCGGCACGGCGCCTGTTCAAGGGACTGGCAGGTCTCGAAGGCCCCTATCCCAGCGATAAATTATCGGCGGGCGAGTTAACCGCAATCATTGCCGCAGGCTACCCCTCGGTTGCAGGTGTGTTCGGCGTTCACCGCTTTCATCACGTCGCGGACGATGACGAGCGATGCATTGACGCGTCGAGCGTTGCCGACACGACCGAGGCATTCCGCAACCTTCTGTTGGAAGCTGGCAAAGCCTGAAGGTTTGCATTGTTACAGTTGGTTCGCGCGAGCCAGTGCACCGAAATGATAGGCGCTTGGCCGGGGCGTCCGTTTGAACGTCTCGCGGTCAACGGCTGCCAGTCCAAAAGTGTGGGCATAGCCCGATGTCCATTCGAAATTATCGAGCAAGGACCAGTAGAGATAGCTGTGGACGGCGATCCCCTCATCGATACAGGTCCGGACGCCATCGAGCGCCTGATTGATAAAGGCAATGCGGCGCTTGTCATCATTCACGGCCACGCCGCTTTCGGTTACGTAGATCGGCTTACCGATGGTTCGATGCGCCCAGCGGATCGTGTTCGCGAGCGCTTGGGGGTAGAATTCATAGCCCGACATCGTCAGTTCGGCACCGGGCGGCGGCGCGACCATGCCCTTCTCGTCGAAAACCATGCGGGTATAGCACTGCACCCCGAAGAAATCGGCGTGGCTGCGGGCCACATCGACCCAGTCGCCATAGAGCTTCCGCTCATAATACTCGACTAGAGAAGCTGATCCCGCGGACTGAATCTCTTGGGTCGTCAACGTTATTCCAACCGGAAGATCCGGTCTTACCGACTTGATTTCGTCATAGGCCAGTCGATGCGCCTGCTGCAAGATAGGAGTTGAAATTGCCGGATCGGAATAGGCCAGGCGCGAAAAGCGCGGCGACCAGGTGGCGCGAACCGCAGCTTGGTTGACCGCGCGGATCTGCTTTCGGGCTTCATCCGACTGTGGGTACAGCGCCACCAGCAATCCGATATTGGCTTCATTGAACGTGGTCACAAGATGCATCAGCCCGCCCAGTCTTTCGGCAACCGTACGGCAGAAGCGAGCAAACAACTCTGGCGCATCTTGTACCTCAAAGCCACCACGGGCAGCAAACCAGAGCGGGGTGGTGAAATGATTCAAGGTCACAATCGGCCGCAGCCCGCGCGCGCGGCATGAT
>Ga0207890_1000631_pt1 | contig 10161 bp, 12 predicted proteins | sample LinPmetageLP48_FD_184059 | JGI IMG/M metagenome (GOLD analysis project Ga0207890, IMG submission 184059) | Marine viral communities from the Pacific Ocean - LP-48 (SPAdes) | ecosystem: Environmental > Aquatic > Marine > Oceanic | place: Pacific Ocean | collected 2011-06-13
TAGTACCGGTTACACAAGAAAAGTAGCAAACTAATGTTTGACTTAGTAATAAATAAACAATATAAATAACAACAATCAGGAGTACAAAATTATGGCATCAACCTTTACAGACCTTGGTATAGAGCTAATGGCTACCGGCGAAAACGCTGGTACTTGGGGAAACAAAACAAACGCTAACTTAAACCTTATTGAACAACTTACAGGTGGATACAATTCTCAAGCTGTAACTGATTCAGGAACACCAACAGCTTTAACAATAGCAGACGGTGCTTTAACGGGTACTGCTCAACAAAGAGTTATAGAATTAACAGGATCAATATCAGGAGCAAGAATTGTAACTTTTCCTTTACTTACAGAAAATTTTTACATTATTAAAAACACCACATCAGGTGCTTACACAGTACAATTAAAAGCTGTATCTGGTTCAGGAGCAACTGTTACTTTTTCAGCTACTGACAAAGGATACAAACTTATTTATCTTGATGGTGTTGCAACAAACACGGGTGTCTATGATGCAGGATTTGGAAGTGGTGATGTAACTCTTACAGGAACACAGACTTTAACAAACAAAACTTTAACAGCACCTAAAATCGGTACATCTATTTTAGACACTAACGGAAATGAATTATTACTTTTAACAGCTACAGGTTCAGCGGTTAATGAATTTACTTTAGCGAATGCAGGTACAGGAGTTGCAGGGCCTACTCTTTCAGCAACAGGTGAAACTAATGTTGGTATAAATATAAACCCTAAAGGAACAGGCGTTCTTAAATCAGGTTCAGCTGCAATTCAAATTGCAGGAAAAGAAACTATGTGGATTCCAGCTTCAGCAATGTATGCAACAACAACTAATCCAGCAGAAGCAGCACAGGTTGAAACAACAGCACTAAGACCAGATATGAAAGTATTTGATTTTGCTGCAGCAGCAGATGATCATGTACAATTTTCAGTGGCATTTCCTAAATCATGGAATGAAGGTACAATTACTTATCAAACATTTTGGACACCAAGTACTACAAACACAGGTGATTGTATTTGGGGATTACAAGGTGTATCAGTTGGTGATGGTGATACTATTGACATTGCTTTTGGAACAGCAGTAAATATTACAGATGCTGGTATTGGAACAGTAGAGGATCAACAAGTTACAGCAGAAAGTTCTGCAGTTACAATTGCAGGATCTCCTGCAGTAGATCAACAAACATACTTTCAATTATTTAGAGATGCAAACGTAGGTGGAGATACTTTTACTGGAGTAGCTAGACTTCTAGGTATCAAAATATTCTTTACTACTGATGCAGCTAACGACGCATAAGGAATTAGAATATGAGAGATTTAAAAAATAAACTTACCACAGGTAAGAATTCAACAAACATACAACCTCGAAAAGGTAAATCATTCGGTTATCAAGTCTTAGGATTTGGAGCGGGTGGAGGTGCCCTTCCTCCTAATGACATAGCATATTTAGTTATTGCTGGAGGCGGTGGCGGTGCTACTAATCTTGGTGGCGGTGGCGGTGCTGGCGGAATGTTATCAGGAACATTTACAGAACTAGATACAGGTGATGATTTAACTATTACAATAGGCGGCGGTGGTGCAGGAAGTAGCACTCCTAGTAATCGAGCTACTAGTGGAACAAATACTAGTTTAACGGGAACACCAATTACAAACCAAACCGCTGTTGGCGGTGGTGGTGGAGGTTCTGGTGGTGGTCCATCTACTGAAGGTACAGGTCGAGATGGTGGTTCTGGTGGTGGTGCTAGATTTAATACTTCAGGTGGTTCAGGAACTGTTGGTCAAGGAAATGATGGTGGTGATGGTGCTAGTTCTGCACCAGATTATGGTTCTGGTGGTGGTGGTGGAAAAGGTGCTGCTGGTGGAAATGCTTCCCCTTCTCCTCAATTCGCTGGTAATGGTGGAAATGGAGAAGCTAATTCAATAACAGGTAGTTCAGTAACTTACGCTGGCGGTGGGGGTGGTAAAAGTAACCCTGATTCTGGTACAGGCGGCTCAGGCGGTGGTGGTAATGGTGGCTCACCTGCTGGTGCTGCTGGCGGTGCTAATCTTGGCGGCGGTGGTGGTGGAGCAATTGGTTCTCCAGGTGGAGGTACTGGTGGTGCTGGAGTAGTTATTTTATCTGTCCCAACTGCAACTTATTCAGGTACAACAACAGGCTCTCCAACAGTTACTACATCAGGAGATAATACAATAATGACATTTACAGGAAATGGGACTTACACAACATAGGAAATTATTATGGCACACTTTGCAAAATTAGATAATAACAACATTGTAACATTAGTAGTTACAGTAAATAATGATATAGCAACAGATGAAGCTGCAGGTATTTCTTTTTTAAAAACTTTATATAAAGAATCTAATTCAATATGGAAACAAACTTCTTACAATACAATTGATGGAATTCATAAATTAGGTGGAACACCATTTAGAAAAAATTATGCTGGAATAGGGTATACTTATGACGAAGCTAGAAACGCTTTTATTCCTACAAAACTTTATCCATCTTGGACATTAAATGAAGATACTTGTAGATGGACAGCACCAATTGTCAAACCTGATGATGGAAAAAGATATAATTGGAATGAAGATAATCAATCTTGGGATTTATCTGAATAGATTATTTAATTAAGGTTATGGTTAATTGTGAATAATTTAAAAGATTATATTCTTCTTTTAGATAATTGGATTCCTAAATATATTTTAAATAAAACATTAAAAGAACTACCTAAAAATAAATCTTGGAATCAACATAAATACACAAATTTAAAAACATTTAAAGATGAACAGAAAAATGGTAATAAAGAATTAGATATTTGTTATGGAGAAAATTTAACTTATATACGAAAATTACATGATCTAACTTGGGAAGCATTAAACAAATATATTACGAAAGATAAAATAGGTGGCAATAATTTAAAAGGTTGGTCAGGTTTTAGTAAAATTAGGTTTAATAGATATAATAAAGATCAAATTATGTCTAAACATATAGACCATATTGTAAGTTTATTTCCCGGTAATCCAAAAGGAATACCAGTTTTAAGTATAGTAAGTTTATTAAATGACAATTATCAAGGTGGAGAATTTATAATGTTTGATGATTATGAAATAAAATTAAAAGCTGGAGATGTTTTAATATTTCCATCAGTATTTTTATATCCGCATTTAGTCAAACCTGTAACGAAAGGAATTAGATATACTTTTGTGTCTTGGTGTTATTAAATAAAAAAACCTACAAAATAATGATTATAAATAATAAATTATTTTATATACATATTCCCAGAACAGGGGGAAGATTTTTATATGAAATGTTATCAGACCAAGTTAAAGAAAAACCAAACCATGAAAAATATTATAAAGATATAGCTGGTCCACATTTACACTATCCTCTATATAATGAATACTTTAATGTAAAAGATATGCCACATTTTACAATAGTTAGAAATCCATTTGATAGGTTTAAATCAACACTTAAAAATCATCTTTGGAGTTATTCACATACTATTGATTTTATGTTTAAAAACGGATTTTATGATGGAATGAAAGAGTTAAATAACAGTGACGGAGGATATAAAAATAACTGGTTTAAACCTCAACATGAGTTTGTGTCTAAAACTACTCACATATGGAAACTTGAAGATGGGTTGGGAGATAATTTTATAAAATGGTTGTGGGATAAATTTAATGTAAAAGTTAAAAATAATATAAAAATTGGAGATTATGATAAAAATGGATATGATACAGTTGAAGTGCCAAATTCAATAAATAAATATAAACCCTATATAAAAAAATATTATAAAAAAGATTTTGAAAGGTTTGGTTATTAAATGAAAAAAACTATTATAAATAATTTATTTTCAACACCTGTTTATTCAACAGCTATAAATAGAAATTTTACTAAAAAAGAAATAGATTTTGTAAGAGATCAAAAAAACTACTGTAGTAATAACGCTGGAAATACTCATACTATTGACAGCTATATATTAAACAAACCTGAACTTAAAAAAATTAAAAAATTTTTAGATGAATGTTGTAAGGATTATTTAAAAACAATTATATGTCCACAAAATAATATTGAACTTTATATTACACAATCTTGGTTAAATTATACTGAAGAAAATCAACATCATCATATGCACGAACACCCTAACTCAGTAGTATCAGGTGTTTTATATTTTGATTCTGATAAAAATAATGATAAAATAAAATTTTTTAATCCATTAAAATATAAACCAATTTCTATTAAAATAGACGAAACAAAGTTTAATACTTGGAATTCTGATTCTTGGTGGTTTGCTGTAGAAACAGGACAACTATTAATGTTTCCATCATCAACAACACATAAGGTGGATGTTAAAAAAGGTTCAAATACAAGAATTAGTCTTTCATTTAATACTTTTTATAAGGGTACCCTAGGTTCAAATAAAGATTTAACCGAGTTGATACTTCCCTAACATTAGACTATTGCAGTAAAGCACTTTGTGGATTCTGAGAGTTTAATTTTATTGAATTTAACGGTAATCTAATATAACACCAAGTAAACAGGATTTTATATGTTACAAAAACTAGGTTTTGCTCCCGGATATAATAAACAAGTTACTGAATTAGGTGCTGAAGGTCAGTGGTTTGATGGTAATAATGTTAGGTTTAGATATGGTTCACCAGAAAAAATAGGTGGCTGGGATCAATTAGGTTCAGATAAATTAACAGGTGCCGGAAGAGCTTTACATCATTTTGATAATAATGCAGGAATTAAGTATGCAATAATTGGTACAAACAGGATGTTATATGCTTATTCTGGAGGTTCTTATTATGATATTACTCCGATAAGAACAACAATCGGTAGTATTAATTTTTCATCTTCTTCAGCATCACCAACGGTTACAGTTACATTTCCATCTGCTCATGGTATGGTGGAAGATGACATTATATTATTCAATGATGTTAGCGGAGTTACCGCGGTAGGTTCTACTTTTAACGACGCTTCTTTTGAAGACAAAAAATTTATGGCAACATCCGTGCCAACATCTACAACAATTACAATTACAATGCCTGCCAATGAAACAGGAACTCCTTTAAATAATTCTGGAGATGGTAAAGGTGCTGCTTTTTATCATGTAGGTCCGTCACAACAATTAGGTGGGTTTGGTTGGGGTACAGGAAATTATTCTGGGACTGCTTCTGGTATTGCAACTACTACATTAGCAACAGCTTTAACGAATACTACTACAACCGATGTAGTTCTAACAAACTCAACAGCGTTTCCGGATTCTGGGGAAATTAGAATTGGTACAGAGGACATTAGTTATACAAACAATGACCAGGCAACAGGGACCTTAAGTGGAGGAGCTAGGGGTGCAAATGGTACCACTAAAGCTTTACATAGTGGAGGAGTAACAGTAAGTAATATTTCAGCTTTTGTTGCATGGGGTGAATCTTCTACAGATGATGTAACTCTTAACCCTGGTTTATGGGTTCTAGATAATTTTGGTACAAAATTAATTGCTCTTATTTATAATGGTGCATGTTTTGAATGGGATTCAAATTTAACTAATGCAACAGCAATTAGAGCAACGATTATACCTAATGCTCCTACTGCATCTAGACATGTATTAGTATCAACTCCTGATAGACACTTAGTATTTTTTGGAACAGAAACAACTGTTGGGGACCCAACAACTCAAGACGATATGTTTATAAGATTTTCTTCTCAAGAAAGTATTGATCAAACAGATTCATATACAGTTACTGCAGAAAATACTGCTGGTACACAAAGACTTGCTGCAGGTTCTAAAATTATGGGAGCTATTAAAGGTAGAGATGCAATCTATGTATGGACCGACACAGGATTATTTTTAATGCAATTTGTGGGTCAACCTTTTACTTTCTCGTTCCAACAAGTTGGAACTAATTGTGGATTGATTGGTAAGAATGCTTGCGTTGAAGTTGATGGTGTTGCTTACTGGATGTCAGAAAACGGTTTCTTTACATATGACGGTCAGTTAAAATCTATGCCTTGTTTTGTTGAAGATTATGTTTACGATAATTTAAACACTACATCACGAGATTTAATTAACTGCGGACTAAACAATTTATTTACAGAAGTAAATTGGTTTTATTGTAGTGATGGGGTTGATCAAATTGACAGGGCAGTCACCTATAATTATTTAGAATCAGATGCAAAAAGACCGGTATGGACTGTGAGTTCAACAACAACAGAAACTAATTCTGCTGGAGCTGCTACAAAAATAGGTTTACCAAGAGCTTCTTGGGCAGATTCTGCTGTGTTTAAAAACCCACATGCAAACTATTATGATCCTGATAGTAATGCTTCTTATGATGTACAAGGCAACACTGATGGCTGTACAATATATTATGAACATGAAACGGGGACCGATCAAATTGATTCAGGAGGAGTAGTTACTCCATTAAAAGGAATTATTAAATCAGGTGAATTTGATATTACACAGAAAAGAAGTAGTACAGGACAGAGTATTGGTATGCCCGATATAAGAGGAGATGGAGATTACATTGCAAAAATTAGTCGTATTATTCCAGATTTTATTGAACAAGTAGGAGACACTAGAGTATCATTAGTTACTACAGACTACCCAATTAATGTACCTGTGGTAATACCATTTGATATAACGACAACTCAAACAAAACAAGATACAAGAGTTAGAGCTAGAGCAATTGCTTTACAAATTTCTAACATAGCTGCCGCACAAAATTGGAAACTAGGTACGTTTAGGTTAGATATAAAACCTGACGGAAGGAGAGGATAATGGCAATAGATAAAAAAATTAAATATGAAATGCAGGGTAATGAAAAACCTGCAAGAAATTATTTAGGTAAACAAAAAACTGTAACCGTTCCTGTTAAATGGAAATCAAATCCTAAAGCACCTAAAACAGAATTAGCTTATATTACAAAAGCAGAAAAAGATTTATTAATTAAAAAAGATTTACATGGTTCATTAAAAAAAGGAGCTAACACAGGTCCTTCAGGTATTATGTCATTAGATTCACAAGGTGATTATACTGCAGATAGAAGTCCGGGATCAAATACTGCTACAGCAAATGATTCAAATCAAGATAGAGGTACTAGAGAAAGAGCAGTAAGAGCTGAAGCTCGTATGAGAGAGATGATGACGGGCACAGGAACTACAGCTACATCATCAGGTGGAGATACATATAGATCTGGAAATTTATATGAAACTCCTGAAATGTCTTTTAATACAACTACAGGTAAAAATGAATACATAGGGTCAGGACAGAAATTTGTAGGTAACCCTTCTTTGTTAAACCGTATATTTGGAGGAGTAAATAAATATGGTTACAGAGATATTCAAAACACTAAACCTAAGTCCGGTATATTTGGGACAAATTATTTTGGAGACGAAGACATAACATATAACCCTGTAACGCAACAGTACGAACATTCAGGTTTAAACACAGGTGACGTTAAACCTGGAATGGGTGGAAAAATACTAGGTGGACTTGCAAGTATTTTTACAGGTATACCTTTTGTTGGTAGTGCTATTGGTAGTGCTATTGGTAGATTTAAACCTAAAAGTTACATGGAAAAACAAACTCCAGAACAAATTTCTAGAATGAAAGGTTTGCAAATGATTAATGGTGAATTAGTTGATACACGAATGTTAGATTTTGATCCTAATGCCCAAATTCAAAAACCAACAAATGTACCTATGGATACTTTAGGGCCGTATAATAAACCAATAGAGACACAAACTCCCTACACTACAGAATTTAATATTGGTAATAAATTTTTTAGTAATAATCCAGAAGTAAGGGATATGATGAACTATGGTGTAACAGAGACAGGACCTTTTGGTAATCCTAATAAATTTACCAGTGATCTTGCTCCAAACTATCAAGACATGGCTGTACAAACTAAATTAACTGGCCTAGCATTAGCACAACGACAAAAGTTAGAAAAAGCAAAAGGACTGCAAGAATTTGGTGGAACGTTTACTAATGAACAAGCAGATAAATTAAATAAATTAAATCAAATGGATCAGGAAGAGACAATATATAGTCAACCAATATAATGGCAAAAATTGTACAATCATTAACTAGAGCAAGTAAAGAATATGAGGAAAGAACTTTTCAATCATTGGTTAGAGATCTTGACGGTGTAATAACAAAATTAAATACATCTTTTCAAGAAGAACTTAAACAGGAGATAGAAGCGAGAGCTTTCTTTTTAGAATAATGGCAACAGTAAACCAATATAAATTTAAAGGTATAGATAATGATACAACAGGTAATGCATTAGTTCCATTAGGTGCAGGTAATCCTTTAATTAATGAAACTATAGTTATTAAATCATTACTTGTTACATCAGCAGGTACACCAACAGTTACTGTTACCAACAACAGTATTACAGCTATTAAATCAGTGGCACTTGCTGCTAATGTTACAGTAGAATTATTAACCCAACCGTTGATAGTAGAAGGTGGAAAAACCTTTACAATACAGGCGAGCACAACAGATTCGTTTGATATAGCTATTAGCTACTTAAACATCAAAAAGGAAAAAATAGACTAATGAATAAAACTATACCGGTAATACAGGCAGAAGAAGTGATTACAACATACAGACACCTTGAGACCGGTGAGATTTTTAAGACAAAAAAAGACTGGGAAGTTAGAGGTTTTAAGGCAGAAGAAATGGCACAAGACGTAAAAGTTATCATGCCAAGTCTTGATTTGTTTGCAGAAACAAAGTAGAACAGGTAAACTAGGATTAAATTATGGCAATTTCAAACATGCAACAACCAAGACAGATGTACGGATTAGGGAGCTTTGTAAAGAAAGCTTTCCGTGGTGTTAAAAAAATTGCTAAGAGTCCACTAGGTAAAGCTGCGTTAATGTATGCAGCTACTGCGGGATTAGGTGCTTTAGCCGGAGGTGCTGGTGGTACAGGTTTTACTCGAGCCGCTCTCTCCCCTCGTGGTATTGCAGGAAATTTTGGTAAGTTTGCACCAGGTTTATTTGCAAATCCTTCAGCAGCGTCCATAGCAAAGCAAGGAGCGACACAAGGTTTCTTTCCAAGTATGCTTGGTAAAATGACTACAGGTCAAAAAATATTTGGTGCTTTAGGTGCAACAGCAATCGCATCTCCGTTCTTAGCAAAAGCTTTTGGCAAAGGACCTGAAGAAATGGTAGAGGAAGTAGATGAAGATTACATTCCTCCTTACATGGCATACATGATGTCAAGAAACCAAGATCCTTATATGAATTTTTTACCAGATGAAGCAAGAGCTCAGTCTGGTTACTTTACACAGAACGTAGCTAACGGTGGAAGAATAGGTTATGCGGGTGGTATGTTAGTTGAAGACGAAGAAGATATAAATTTAAACAGACCATTTAATATGGGTAGTATGATGTCAAGAAGAGGTTATGCGAATGGTGAGATGGTAGAAGAATCTATGACTGAAGAAGTACGATTACCTGACGAAGCAGAACAAATGTTACAAGTAGAGTATCAAAAATATGTAGAGGGTGGCGGACAGTTACCTTACCCAGAATTTAAAAAATTAGTACTACAACAAATGCAACAGGAAAGAGCAGCTCCTGATGAAACTATGATGGCTGAAACAGAAACTGTTGAAGCTGCACCTACGGCTATGATGGCTGGTGGTGGTTTAACAAGTGTTCCAGGTTATGGAACTCCTGCAGGTACAAATAAATTTGGTTACCCTAGCGGTGGTGTAAGAGTGGGTGCAGAAGAAGGTGGACTTATGAACCTTGGTGGTATGGAAAAAGATTATAGAGCTGAAGGTGGGTTTGTACCTATTGGTGCTAAAGAAAAAGCAGACGACGTACCGGCTAGATTAAGTGTAAATGAATTTGTATTTACTGCAGATGCTGTTAGAAATGCAGGTGGTGGCGATATAGATAAAGGCGCAGAAGTTATGGAAAATTTAATGAATAATTTAGAACAAGGCGGACAAGTTTCAGAAGAGTCTCAAGGTGGAGAAGGGGCTCAAGTTATGTATGATCAACAACAAATGTTACAATCGAGGATGGGATAATGGCAACACCAGATTTTTTACAAGATTACGCAAAAGATTACGCAGCACAAGCTAAAGGTGCATACAGTGTACCAATAGATACAA
>Ga0207890_1000647_pt1 | contig 10004 bp, 11 predicted proteins | sample LinPmetageLP48_FD_184059 | JGI IMG/M metagenome (GOLD analysis project Ga0207890, IMG submission 184059) | Marine viral communities from the Pacific Ocean - LP-48 (SPAdes) | ecosystem: Environmental > Aquatic > Marine > Oceanic | place: Pacific Ocean | collected 2011-06-13
GTTATCATTTTTGGCATTGTGAGAATGCAGAAATGAAAGCAAGAAATAGAATACTAGCTTTTATGGTATATCTAAATGATGTAACAGAAGGTGGAGAGACAGAATTTTTATATCAAAAGTGTAGGTTCAAACCAGAGAAAAATACATTATTAGTATGGCCTTCACAATTTACACACATTCATAGAGGCAACCCACCTCTATCAAATGATAAATATATAATAACGGGATGGATAGAGTACGGATATTAATATGATAACAGAACCACGATGGAGATCTTTTATAGTAGAAACTACACAACCTATATTTACACCTGAACAATGTAAAATGATTATTGAAGCTGGACGTGCTGAACCTAGAAATGATGCATCTGTTGGAGCAGGTGATAAAGGTATTAAAGGTGGAGTTGTAGATACTAAAACTAGAACATCACATATTAGTTGGATACCATTTTCTAAAACACCAGAGATGTACAAAGACATAGAACGTATTATGAAAACAACTAATGGCAATCATTTTGGTTTTGATGGTATGCAAATAACAGAACTTGCACAATACACAGAGTATCCAGAAGGAGGGTTTTATGATTGGCATGTTGATAATGATGTGAACATGGCTCACGAACCACCTGTAAGAAAAATATCTATGACATGTCTACTTTCACCTGAGTCAGAGTTTGAAGGTGGAGATTTAGAATTAATGTCAGAAGGTAAGATTGCAAAAATAAAACAAGGACACGCAGTGTTCTTTGCATCGTTTATAAGACACAGAGTAACACCAGTTACTAGGGGTAGAAGACAATCGCTAGTGATGTGGTTTGGAGGGACACCATTCAAATGATGATTAAAGCTGCATACTTTCCAACTGTTGTATATGCTAAAGATGTTAATTTAGATAATAGGCTTTTTGAAAAAGAAGTTATTGATTGGTCTAACAAAGATAAAGGTGTGACTAGAACTAATTTAAAAGGTTGGCATAGTCAAACTAACATGCAAGAAATACCTGTATTTAAACCTTTAGTAGATGAGCTATATAAAATGATGAGTGAAATTTTTGTAGAAGAATGGTTAGATAGAGAACCTATGATGGGAAACATGTGGGCAAATATAAATCCACCAGGTGGAATGAATAGACCACACTTACATCCGAACAGTCATTTCAGTGGTGTCTATTATATTAAAGCTCCACAGAATTCTGGTAAACTTGTTTTTAATGAACCAAGACCAGGAGCACACATGGTAATGCCTACAAGAAAACAAGGTAAACCTCCATCACATTTATGGAGAGAGGTTCATATAGATCCTTTTGAAGGTAGAATAGTTATTTTTCCTTCTTGGTTGTGGCATTGTGTTGAACCTAATGAGAGTAATGATATAAGAATATCTGTATCATTTAATTTTATACAGAAAGGATTTAATGTTTAAATATCAAGTTATAAAGAATGCTGTACCATACGAACTAGCTAATTTTATACTTAATTACTTTTTACTTAAAAGAGATGCAGTAAGTTACATGTATCAAAATAATATACATTCACAGTCCCCGATCCTTGGAACATGGACCGATAAACAAATACCTAATACCTATTCTTGTTATGGTGACTTTGTAATGGATACATTATTAGTCAAGATGTTACCTGTAATGAAAAAAGAAACAGGGTTAGAATTAATACCAACTTACTCGTATGCAAGAGCATATAAAAAAGGTGATGAATTAAAAAGACATAAAGATAGACCTTCTTGTGAAATATCTACAACAGTCAATCTAGGTGGCGATCCTTGGCCCATATTTATAGATCCTACTGGATCTAATAATGTGATTGACGAGTATAAAAATATACATAAACCCAACGCTCCAAAAGGTGAGAAAGTCTTGCTTGAAGTAGGGGATATGTTAGTATATAGTGGTTGCGAACTTGAACATTGGCGAGAGCCTTTCGACGGGAACATTTGTGGTCAAGTATTTCTACATTATAATCATGTAAATGGCCCATTTGCTGATAAAAATAAATTTGATGGAAGAGCTAAGTTAGGTCTACCTTCAGGTATATAATAGTATTATAATGGAGCCATATGCTACAAAAATTAGGATTTCAACCTGGATTCAATAAACAGATTACAGAAACCACGGCCGAAGGACAATGGGTTGATGGAGATAATGTAAGGTTTAGATATGGTACGCCTGAAAAAATAGGCGGCTGGGCACAATTAGGAGAATCTAAATTAACAGGAGCTGCAAGAGCTTTACATCATTTAGTTAACAAGTCTGGTAATAAGTTTGCAATCATAGGTACAAATAGAATTTTATATGCTTACACTGGTGGTATATTTTATGACATTCATCCTATTAAAACTACAACAACATTATCTAATGCATTTAGTACAACGAATGGTTCAGCAGTTGTTACCTTAACATTCAGCACGGACCACGGAATACAAGAAAACGATATTATTCTTTTAGATAATTTTACAGCTATTACAAATTCTAATTATTCAGCATCAGACTTTGATGATAAAAAATTTATGGTAACATCTGTTCCAACAGGAACAACTTTAACTATTACAATGCCATCTAATGAGACAGGTTCAGGTGCAACTACATCAGGTGGTATTAGAATTCAACATTATTATCCAGTAGGACCCGCAGAACAATTACCTGGATTTGGTTGGGGTTTAGCTTCATGGGGTGGAACAGTAACTGGTGAAGCAACAACAACTTTAAATGGAGGTATTAATTCGGTTACAACAACTGTTGTATTAACTGATGCATCTTTATTTCCAACTTCAGGTACGAACTTTGTACAGATAGGTTCAGAAGAAATTTCGTACACAGGTATTAGTGGTAATACTTTAACTGGAGTTACAAGAGGGGTTAGAAACACAACAGCTGGTACACACTCAAATGGTGTAACAGTAACCAATAGTTCAGACTATATCGCATGGGGTGAAGCAGCATCTGGTGACTTAGTTGTTGATCCAGGTTTATGGTCTATTGATAACTTTGGTGATAAAATAATTGCACTAATTCATAATGCACAAGTATTTGAATGGGACTCAAATGCAACAAATGCTGTAACTAATAGAGCAACTATTATATCAGGTGCACCAACAGCATCACGTGATATGTTAGTATCTACTCCTGATAGACACTTAGTATTTTTTGGAACAGAAACAACTATTGGAACACCATCCACACAAGATGAAATGTTTATTAGATTTTCAAATCAAGAAGATATTAATACTTATCAACCAACAGCAGTCAATACTGCTGGTACACAAAGACTTGCTGATGGATCTAAAATTACAGGTGCAGTAAGAGGTAGAGATGCAATTTATGTTTGGACAGACACATCTTTATTTACTATGAGATTTATTGGTCAACCATTTACATTTGGTTTTCAACAAGTAGGAACCAACTGTGGTTTAATTGGACAGAACGCTGCATTGGAAGTTGATGGTGCTGCATACTGGATGTCAGAAAATGGTTTCTTTAAATACTCTGGTAATCTTGAGACTATGATTTGTTTGGTAGAAGATTTTGTTTTTGATGATTTAAATACTACAGCTAACCAGTTAATAAACGTTGGATTAAATAATTTGTTTGGTGAAATTACTTGGTTCTATTGTACATCAAGTTCAACAGTTCTTAATAGATGTGTAACATATAATTATCTTGATTCACGTCCTAACAGACCTGTTTGGACAACAGGAACTTTAGCAAGAGGTGCATGGCAAGATTCAGCTGTATTTGGTTTACCACATGCAACTAGTTTTACTGCAAGTGATGATGCATCTTTTGATATAGTTGGAAATACTGAAGGAAGCACAATATATTTTGAACACGAAAAAGGAACTGATGAAGCATTAGCAACTGGTATAAATGTAGTTACATCTAACATTGAATCAGGAGACTTTGATATTACACAAAGAGTTGTTGGTAGTCAGATGACTGGTATTGCTGACTTTCAAGGAGATGGTGAATACATTATGAAGATTAGAAGATTTGTACCTGACTTTTTATCTCAGACAGGTAATACTCAAATAACATTACAACTTAAAAATTACCCTAATAGTTCTCAAGCGAGCTCACCACTTGGACCCTTTACAATTACCAGTTCTACTGATAAGGTAGACACTCGTGCAAGAGCACGAGCTATATCTTTAAAAGTAGCAAACACTGCTGGTAATCAAAGTTGGAAATTAGGTACATTTAGATTGGATACACAACCAGACGGACGTAGATAATGGCAAAGATAACAGTAGTATTTACAAGACCTAATAAAGAATATAGACAACAAGATGCTGATTCTTTAGTTAGAGATTTAGACGGATTGATTGAGAAATTAAACTCTACATTTCAACAAGATCTTAGAGATGAACAACAAAGATTTACTTGGTTTACCTCATCAAGTTCAGGAGTAAATAATGGCTAACAGATATAAAAATGAACAGTTTGATTTAACGACTACTAACGCCACAGATATTTATACTTGTCCATCAGAGTCAAGAGCTATTATACAAAATATACAAGTTGCAAATGTGGGAGGTTCTAACGTAGAACTAAAAGGTTTTGTATTCGATACTTCTGCATCAAAAGCTTTTCAATTTGCTGAACAAACTATAAATACAGGTACATCTAGATCATTAAATAATGGTACAATTATATTAGAAGAAAGTGACAAACTACAGCTACAAGCAGCAACAGCTGACATATTTGAAGGAACAGTATCAATATTAGAATTTGATAGAACATAGGAAAAAAATGCAAGTAATAAAACCAGAGAAAATAATAGAAAAAATAACTAACCTTAAAACAGGTGAAGAATATAAGGACGATAATGAATGGAAATCTAAAGGTATACCTGAAGAAGACATTCGAAGAGATATAAAAGTTCTTATGCCGAGCCTTGATATTTTTGGTAAAACAAAATAGAATAGTACAATGGCAATTCCACTTAGTGCATATGATAGAAAAGTTATTGATGCGGGGTATAATTATATACCTCAAACTCAGTATCTATTAAATCCATTTCAAATACCTACTATACCAAAAACTACAGACCCTATTACTGGGAAACCAGGAATGCCTATAAATTCATCAGGTATACTTAGTTTACAACCTCAAGGAGGAGGTGGTGCTTTACAAGCAGGAGATATTAATTATCAAGATTTTGCAGGACTTGGATTTGATGCATACTCAAGAAGACAACCTTCACCATTGGTAGATGATTTATATCAAAGTAAACTAGATAAAAATTTTTTTGGTTTTCCAAGTTATAGAGAACAAGAATTAACTGGACCAGACATGGGTGAGTATATTTCATCGGGTACAGACATTCCTTTAGAATTAACTAGAGCTGGTAAATTACAATCTGGACTATCAAGCATTGGTAAAGGTATAACAGGTTTAATGAGTAAGGCTGGTGGCATAGGTCCTATCAGTGCTCTTTTAGGATCAATGGATAAGTTTGATACACTACCTGCATTAGATCAACAGTTTATAGAACAAAGCATGGGTTACAGAGGTCCAACAGTATTTGGTGAAAATACTGGAGGAAATTATGTAGATCCATTTGGTGTTAATGTTAGATCTGCATTTGGTAACTATGCAGAAAAAGTTAGAGATGACTATTCAGGACTTAAAGATAGTTTAACAGGAAGATTATCTGATAAATACGGTGCAACATTTGATGAAGAACTAGGAGAGTTTGTAGGTAAAAATGCAAAAAAAGCAAATGATAGGACTAAGCTAATGAGAAAAAAATTTTCTTTTAGAAACAAACAAATAAACCAACAAGAGTTTGATAAGAAAATTGCAGCAAAAGAAATAGAAAAACAAAGAAAAGCATTAGAATTAAAAGAAAAACAAAAAATGGAACGTAAAGCAGAAGCAGAAAAAATAGAAGCACAAAAAGCACAAAAAGCAAGAGAAGCCACAACAGCAGACAGAGCAAGAGCACAAAATCCAGGTGTATATGCAAGCGCTGATCGACAAGGTTTTACAGATGGTAAGGGTGGAGGTTTTGGATCTAAATCTACAGGTACTAATGAAAACTTTTCTAATAGATCAGGTAGAGGAAGAACGGGTTATATAAATGGTGGTATAGTAAATGCGCTTGTCCTTGATTTATTAAACAAAAACAAATAGAATAGAAGATTATGGCAATTTCAAGAATGCAAGAACCTAGACAGCTTTACGATGAAGGTGGAATTACAACTTTAGATGAAGCTAAAAGAATGGCTCCTCCAGGAGAGTCTTTAGCATATATTAATCCAGAAGAAGCTGCACTTTTAAAATCATTAGGTGGAGCAGGTGAAGATATTAACGGAACAGGGATTAAGTCATACTTCTTTAAAAAAATTTTTAAGAAAGCAGCAAAGGCTGTAAAAAAAGTTGCTAAGTCTCCAATAGGTAAAGCTGCTTTAATTGGTGGTCTTGGTTATTTAGGGGCTACTAAATTAGGTGGTCTTAAAGGTTTAACTGGTATGTTTGGTAAAAGTGGTGGAATTGGAAAATTATTGGGTGGTATTAAAAATATGGGTCTTGGAAAACAATTAGGTCTTATTGGTGGTATATCAAGTCTTGGTGGTTTACTAGCTGCTAAAGAAGCAGAAGATGAAGATGATATAGATTTTTCAGATATTGATAGAGGAGAAGGAATGGATATTCCTGATATAGTTAGACGTGCACAAATGAATGATCCTGAATTTAGATTTTTACCAGGAGCAGAGTATACTTCTGCTTATGCAGAAGGTGGTGAAGTAAATAAAACAATAGCTATGATAAAAGACATGTTAAACAAAGGAATGGATGACGACACTATTTCAACTATAACTGGAGCATCTCAAGAAGAAATTAATATAATTAAAACTAATCAACGTCAAGATAAGGCTGAAGGAGGAATCATGAACCTTGGAGGTAATGAAATGGACCTTAGAGGTGGTGGTTTTGTACCATTAGGAGCCAAAGAAAAAGCAGACGATGTACCAGCTAGGTTATCTAAAAATGAGTTCGTAATGACTGCAGATGCTGTTAGAGCAGCAGGTGGAGGAAGTGTTGATAAAGGCGCAGATAAGATGTATAGTATGATGAAAAATTTGGAGTCTAAAGTATAATGGCAATAACAGAAACTAGAAGTTTACCCGCACAGTTTATAGAAGATATTGGAAAAGATTATGCTAAACAATTAGCAGCAACTACAAGTGTTGGTCTTGATACTTCTAAATTTGCACCAACGGTTGCAGGGCAAGATGTATTACAACAAAGAGCAGCTTCACTAGCAGGTTCAGGTGTTGGATCTTTTGCACCATTTATACAAGAAGCACAAAAAAGAGATGTTGCAGCAGGTCAACAGGCAGCATTATCAGGAGCACAATTAGGGGCCGCTGGAACTACATTAGCGGGTGCTGGGTCTACACTAGGTGGCATTGCAGGTTTAACTGGAGCACCAACTTCATCTCAAATGCAACAGTATATGTCACCTTATCAATCACAAGTAATTGATACAACATTATCAGAGTTTGATAGACAAAAAGCAATACAAGAAAAGTCAATTGCAGATCAAGCAATTGCATCAGGAGCATTCGGTGGTGGACGTGAAGGTGTACAAAGAGCAGAGTTTGCATCTCAATCAGGAAGAGATAGAGCAGCGCTACAGGCACAATTATTACAACAAGGTTTTGGTCAAGCTCAACAAGCTAGACAACAAGATATTCAAAACAGATTTGGCTTAGGACAAGCGCAAGCTGGATTAGGACAAGCCCAGGCTGGACTAGCTTCACAACAGTTAGGATTAGGACAATTTGAAATGGGTAGAGGACAATTCCAAACTGGATTAGCGGGTCAAGTACCACAATTACAAAGAGCAGATATATCTACACTAGGTCAAGTAGGTGCAGCGCAACAAGCACAAGAACAAGCTGAACTAGATGCAGCAAGACAAGGTGCAAGAACAGCGGCCTATGAACCATTAGAGAGATTAGGATTCTTTGGTCAAGGTGTTACAGGATTAATGGGTGGTTACCCTGCACAATACAATCTACAATCAACACCACCAGCATCGCCATTACAAACGGCACTAGGATTAGGTACAGGACTAGCAGGAATATTCGGAGCATTGAAGTAGCATGATGAATCGTATTTTAAAACGACCTATGTTTAAAATGGGTGGTCGAAGCGATGATGGTATTATGTCTGTTAGACGTGGATACCAAGAAGGTGGAGATGTAGGTTTTTTTACAAAAATTATGGACGCTATTAATCCTCCATCAGGAAAAGTTCTTTCGAGAATACAAGAAGTTAATGAACCTAGATTATCTCCTTTTCAAAAATTTATAGAAAACGTTTCAAACAAACCATTAGAATTTAGAACACAATCTGAAGCATCTAAATTTTTGGAGGCTAATCCTGAAAATATAAGACCTATTAAAATTTTAGGAACTGATGAAATTATAAATGCAGGTTCAGATAATACAGGTGAATCTTCAAATGTTCCAGGAACACCTATAGTTCCTGATCCTCAAAAAAAAATAAGTACCACTGGAGGAGAAACTAGTGAACAGTCTGATCAAGAATTAATTAAAAGTTATATGGACATGTTTTCAGAAGCTATGGGTGAGTCTGAAGAAGATGTATCAAGACAAAGATATTTAGAACTTGCAAAATTTGGTGCAAATCTTTTAGGTCAACCTGGAGGTGATTTAGTAGGATCTATTGGTAGAGCTGCTGCTCCAAGTATTCAAGGTTTAGCAGAAGGAGCCGCTAGAAAATCAGCGGGTGATAGAGAAATTAAATTAGCTGGACTTAAAACAGCCATCGCACAAATGGATGATCCAACAGCAGATAAAATAAAAACATTAGCAAGAATGTCTGGTGTTAGTGAAAAAGAAGTAGCTAAATTAATGTTAGACACAGACGATGGTTCTAATTTTGAATTAGAAATAAAAGCTTTGGAAGGAACTGTTGGAGCAGACGCTGCTTTCAGAATTGCTGAACAAATTAGTGAAGCTGGTTTAAAACTTTCACAAGTCAAACAACTACCTGTTGATAAAAAAGGTAAACCAAAAGAAGATGTTCCAGATGGTTATTATTATGATGACAAACCAGAACCAAATATTTACGAAGTTAGAGATGGTAAACCCTCTATCCTAAAAATTAAATAGGAGACTTTATGGCTGTTGTTTTCGAACAAGGAGAATCTTTCGCAGATCTTCAAAAGAAAAATACCATACAGAACGAAGATGAAGACGTAGGTTTTTTTGAATCTGCATTAGCAGGTGTTGCTACTGGTTTATGGAATATACCTAAAGGTTTTGTATCTCTAGGTGCTGAACTATTTGATTTAGTTGGTGACACTGATACAGCTAAAGGTGTTGAAGAATGGTTTGATGAAGTCAATCCATTTGACGATGAGGCTGAAGCTAGAACTATCGGAAAAATTACACAAGCAATAACACAGATCGCACCATTAGCAGTTTCTGGTTTTGCACTTGGTGCAAAAGCAGGACAGAAAGTATCTAGAAGTTTAGCTAAAAGAGCATTAGCTGCAAGAAATACTCAACTAGATAAGTTAGTAAATATGGATGCAACACGTATTGCTAAAAGAGCATTAGCTGCAAAGAGAGCTGGTAAAAGTTTTAGTCTAGCTAATACAGGCAGAAAGATTATGGGTAAAACCAGTGGTGGTATTATTGGTGGTGGTATTGGAGAAGCTATTGTTGCTGATGAAGATATTGGAACACTAGCTGATATTGCAAAAGGTACATCATTAGAACCTTATGCTTTAACTATGATGGATAAAAGCACGGATAAAGAAGGTAGAGATGAAGCATTCAGAAGATTAAAAAATAGATTAAAGTTTGGAACAGAAGGTGCATTATTTAATCTAGCTTTAATAGGTGCAGGTAAGGGGGTTCAAAAAATAAGAAAAGTTGATCCAGAAGGTGTTAATGAATATGCTCCAGGATTTATTGCAAGAGCAGTTCAAAAAGTTAGATTAGGGTTATCTC
>Ga0207890_1000653_pt1 | contig 9954 bp, 8 predicted proteins | sample LinPmetageLP48_FD_184059 | JGI IMG/M metagenome (GOLD analysis project Ga0207890, IMG submission 184059) | Marine viral communities from the Pacific Ocean - LP-48 (SPAdes) | ecosystem: Environmental > Aquatic > Marine > Oceanic | place: Pacific Ocean | collected 2011-06-13
CAAAAAAGAGCAGACGGTGTGTACCCAACTAATTGGAGGCAACACAAAAAATCGAAAAAAATTTGGTATAAAATTTTGCATAATTTTTTTGGTTTTAACTTTATTTTTCAAAATCAAAAACGTGGTCTCTCTACGTCTAAAACTCTGATTATAGGTATAGCTCTGGGTCCCATATTTATTAAAATGGGGTATGCCCCCTCGTTAACTAAATCTCCGTACCCCTCCAAAAAGAGACTCCTTTTTTAGTTGAGTCTTGCGAAACGACCGGAGGCAACAGCCGACGGTTGGCACCTCGAATAAGAGTCGATTTAGAGTCGAAATTTGACCTTGAAAGACGACTCCACAAATGGCAATATAACGTAGTGTTATGGTTTATTTAGAGCCATTAACGAAGATAGGTCTGGGGCACCGGGTAACAGAACGCCCCTACTGTTTTCGTTATTCTTTAACAACCACAACGCTTTTGAATAAATAATGTTCAAGAGTCGAAGGAGAGTCGAAATAATCGTCAAACTTTTTTCTTGAACGCAAAAGAAAGCGAGAAAGAAATGGCGTATATTAGAAAGACTAAAACGGGACGTTGGCAAGTACAAATACATAAACGAGGATTTCCCCAAATAAATAAAAACTTCATCGATCTAAAGGTTGCTCGACGTTTCGCTAAAGATGTAGAGCTGAAAATGGAGAAGAACGAATTTGAAGATTATTCTGGTGCAAGAGGCACAACGTTAAAAGAAATATTAATTAAATATAGGGACGAGAAAACGGTTCTAAAGAAAGGATATAAAGAAGAGACTTGTACTATCAATTTCTTAATTAAACATAAGATCGGATTGAATACTTTGATGACGTTAAAAGCTCATCATATCCATAAGTTAATGAAAGAATTATCCGTTGGTAGAAAACCTTCAACGGTTAATAAATATATTAATCTTATCTGCCATTCTTGGAGAGTTGCAAAAAAAGAGTGGGGTATAAATCTCCCGGCTCAAAATCCTTGCGATATGGTTACGTTAAATAAATTTGATGATACGAGAGACCGTGTTTTAACGGACAAAGAATATTCAGATTTATTGGTAGCAGCCGAAGCACAAGATAATGAAAAAAACAGCCAAGGCAATAACACCGTTGAGAAAGATCGTATTAGATTTTTAAAAGATATAATAAAGTTTGCGTATCAAACGGGTGCAAGACAAGGAGAAATACTAAAGATGAAACGGGACCATATTGATTGGGATAATAAACTTTGTACGTTTTATGACACAAAAAATAGTGCCGATAGAACTATCCCGTTGGCTGACGAAACAATTAATATATTAAAGAAATATAGATTTGGTTCAGCGATCTTTGATTGCAACGATAGAAGATTAAGAAAGTGGTTTAACAAAGCACAAAAGAAAGCAAAAATATTAGACTTTCGTTTTCACGATTTGAGAGCTTGTTATTGTACTAATGCTTTATTGAACGGTTGGAGTATTGCAGAAGTTGCATCAACATCGGGACACCAAGATTGGTCCCAATTAAAAAGATATACTCGGATTAAACCAAAAGATTTATTAGTTAAAATAAACAACGTTGTTAACCTTAAATCGCAATAGAACAAAAGTAGTCTGCATTAATATCCCATATTGTCCTGACTAGACGAGACTCTATGGATAGTGTATATCTAACACCATCGAAGCGAACTCTGATACACGATTGAACGCTTTTAAAATAAACATCAGAGACGAGTCTTTAAGTTTTAGAGGACTTGCATATTAGGGATAGCCCCTTCTCCAAAATTTCTAAACGTACCGGATAGTGCAAATATTCGATTATGATGATTATGAAAATAGAAATTAAAAATAAGGTAGAAGAGATTGATCAATCAAAAGTACTTATTGGACGTGAGTTTAATCACGTTGTTTTCCATTTTAGCAAGTTTCATAACAATAACATTATTCAGCTAACGTCATCTGCTGGTCCGGTTGTGAATACAACGGTTGGGGGGTTTGCACTACTCCCCGACTTTAATCGAACGGACAATAATAATGTTAATACAAGAAAATAATCTAACAGCGATTGAGTGGGTTGCTTATAAAAGCAGACGTTTAATTCTATCGTTGTTTTATAAAATTAGAAATCATCAGAATGTTTTCTATCAAAACGCACCCAAGTTTAAATATTGGGAGTTAAAAAATCCACTAACAATAAAATATCAAAAGTCTAGTTATGGGCACTATTGCCATAAATGCGACGAGCATCATTTAGAAAAATCTAGAAACTTTGAAAGCAGCATCTGGTCCAACAAATTAAATTATGTTGATACGCTATGTGTCTGCGAAGATATTTTGTTTCAACCTTTAGAAGATTATAAAGCTACCGGAGGAGAAGAAGGCAATCCTCTCGTAGGTGGTTCGGGCTACTGTTGGAGGCTTAATGAAAAAAAATAGTTTCACAATAGAAGATTTATTCTCACACAGAATAAACAATCCATACAAACAAAAACTACAAGAAGAAAAAGAAATAACAATCGACGGAGAATGCATCGAAGTTGAGTTGAGAAAGGAGGTTGAAAATGAGATATCCGAAACCAACTAAATTATATCCTAACAATAAAACAATTAAGAAAATATTCAGAGGCACAATGCCGAAAGGTCCTACTGATATTTGCAGACACGGCGAAGTTGGGTATAGAGATTTAGAACGCATCATAAGCAGATCGTTTCTAGTTATTTCTAGATTATCTAAAGTACTTGTTGAAATGGAGAAGAAGTTTTCTGATGCAAAAGAAACTGTCGAATACATAACAAAAGAAATGGAGTCTAGAGAAGAAAAATATATTGAGGCAATCGAAATATTAAAACAAAGATTGTACGGCACCAAGACCAATAGAAGGAGACCTAACTAATGCAAGATCAAATACTACACGCAAAGACATTAATGGAGAAGGGTTTCGCTATTATACCGTTGTACAAAGACTCGAAAGCTAACGGAGATAAAGAAATAATAACGAGAGATTATACTTTAGCTCATTTGGAGAAACCGTTAAACAATCATAGAGGAGAGCCGTTGTGGCATACAGACGGCAACCAAGGATTAAACCTAGAGAAATCTAAATTAAAAGATATCGATTTAGAAAATTTCTGGTCCATAATGTTTGGGGAGTTATGGCTTGATAGCAATACATTAACGTTAGGTAGAGAAAGACCCGACGGCACTATCCAAGTGACTCATTACTTTTATCAGAACGAAGACAATCTAGAAGAAGATATAAAACTTCAAGATAACAAATCTGTTGAGTATAGAGTTAAAGGTCAAACGGTTGTCTATGGTAGAACCAAGGACAAAGAAAACGGGGAGATGTTAACTCGTACGTGGGTTAATGTTAAGATGCCGATTGTTGATAAGGATTTAGAAAAAAAATATAGAAAGATTGCTTTTGCGTCTGCTATTGCACCTTATGTTAAATCTGCAAACACCGGGGCTCTAAAGTTAGATGCTTGTCTGAAACGTTATACAACTTGGACATCAGAAGAACGGATTGAATTTCTTTTAGATTTTTATTCGAAGGTCCTTCCTAACGATAGAGATACTTCACGTCCTAAATTTCAGAGGATAGTTGCATCGAATGACAAAGGTACAAAAAATGCCGGAGTACAATCATACTCTGAATACATAGGTGTTAGTCCTCTAGAAGTGAAGAAATGGCTGTCTTATATAGGCAAAACGCCCGGAGAAGAGGGTTATAACAAGAAACCTAGTAGAAGAGATTTTCTTCAGAACGGGATAGATATGAAATCTTTAATGACGGAGAATATTCCAGAATTAAAATTTGTAGTTAATCCAATTCTGCCAGAGGGTTTAGTCTGCATAGCCGGGAGACCTAAAGCTATGAAGAGTTGGCAAATGTTAAAACTTTGCTACTGCGTAGAGAACGGTCTTGATTATCTTGGACATAAAGTTGAAAAAGGCAACGCATTATATCTAGCGTTAGAAGATTCTAAACGTAGATTAAAAGCTCGTACTATAAAACTTGGACACGATAACGTTGAGAACTTTCCTACTACGGATATTGAGTCTCCTTATCTTGGTTTCGGATTAGAAGAAGATTTGAAACGTTGGATTGAAGGTGTACCGATGCCGAAGTTAATTGTTATTGATACTCTTGCTAGAGTTAAACCTCGAACGGGTTTCTCTAAAGGTACTGCGTATGATATGGACAACGAACTTTTAAGGCAGTTGCAGCAGTTGGCGATTACGTCTGGTGTTTGTATTGCTTTCATAACTCACTTATCAAAAGCACAACAAGATTATAGCTTTGATAAAATAACGGGTAGTGTTGGATTGCAAGGTATGACCGATGCTATGTGGTTGATCGACCGGGGAGATAATACTCCGAATGCATCAATTACGGGTCGGGGTCGAGATATAATGGACTTCGAATATTCTGTTAAGTGGAACGATCTAACTATGACTTACGATTTTGTTGGCAATAAAACCGAAACGGAGTTGCAAGAAAATAGAAAGATCATAATAGATGCTATGAAATACTTTGCAGATAAAGAAGGCAAAAAAGATGTACGTCCTTTAGATATAATTAAATATTACGGATATACAGCTCAATCAAAACAAGGCAAAAATATTAGTCGAACTATGCAACGTATGGCTATTAATTTCGAAATAATGTCTGGAGTTAAATATGGATATTATAATTTGAAAAATTTGGACGAAAATCAGAGCTGTCCATTCTAATAAACTTCTGTCGTAGTGGTCGTTGTTAATGAACTTGGACTACTACGACTACGTTTATACTAGAGAAATATTGCGTTGGGTCCGTCCATATATTGCGTGAAAATTCACGATACGATAAATTGCTTGTTATGGATAAAATTTTTAAATTAACAGCATCAGAATATGCATCGATGTTAGGATTAACCACGTCTGCTATAAGAAAACGACGTTTAAAAGGATTAGAAGAAAATAATTTTAAATTTGAAAACGGAAAATACTTTTATAAGGCACCCGAGAGAGACCGTCCAAACATAGTAGAAGTCACGCCTCATAATAACCCTAAATTTCACGGTAGCCAATTCAGACCGTTAAAATACAAAAGCCAATACAACAGAAAAAAAAGAAGAAGGAACGTAGCAGAAGGCGAAACAAACTATCATAACGCCCGGAACGGTTGGCAATTAGAGCAATTAAACAATATGCGAAAGTTAGCAAAATTAAATAATGAATTATCAGCAGACGGTTTATTAGAAATTAAAGATGATATTATTGCAGTTGCAAAAGACAGAGTGCAGCAAAGAAAAAAAAGAGAGGCACAATCCCGAGCCGAGATCCATTTTCAAAGAACAGATGAAGGACAGAAACTAAATTATTTGGCACACGATAGAAGACTACGAGACCGGGAGTCTGAACAAATGTCCGGCAGATGGTTCAACCACGATAGTGGACAAATGGAGGACTTCTCTCCACCAAAAAAGAAATACGATTATTATGGATAAATCATTAAACAAACAGAACGTTAATACCCCTAGAGAAGAAACTATGTCCGAACGTATTGAACGGTTGATGTATCAGTACGGAGATTCAGACGCTTTAAAACCAAAGCATCTATACAATAAAAATATAATCAATTCAGAAAATTGGAGACAACCACCTAGACCGTTTTTAATGGACGATAGGGAGTCATATCCTTCAAATGAAGACCAACGACAACGCATTATACAGGAGGACCCACAAATGCAAAATACGATGACCATAAATGAGATAATGTTAGCAGAGTCAAAACCCTCTGACATAAAAAAACAAGATAAAGAAACTAGAAAATTAATCCGTATGGCAAAAGCCAAACGTTTCAGACTACTCAACGAAGAAAAAAGAAGCAAAGTAGGTACACCAAAAACAGAAAAATTATTTGAAAATATATTTGATGCAAATGGTTTAAGAGCTAATAATAAAAAACCCGTTAAAGCTAAATCCCCGGTCAAAGCTCCGGTGGCAACTGTACGGGTGCCCTTAAATAGTGGTGGTGCTATCGACGACCCAGATTATTCTAAATATATTAAAGAAATAGAACTTGGCAATCTAGACCCTTCTATCCCCTTCGATAAATGGATTAAACAATATGAAGAAACCGATATCGACGGTCCATTATCAAGAAAAGAAAAGACGGTTTTAGATGATATTAATTTAGAGTCTGCTTTAGCAAAAATTGAAGAAGCTATGATGGGTGTATCTGGTCTAATGGCTAGAGCTAGATTAGAAGGTGGAGGCAAAGTTATAAAATTTTCTGATTATAAAAAACCTAGAATTAAAGAATTAGATTTAGCATCATATTTTAAAGCCGGTATGGCAGTTGCTAACTTAACACCAGATGAACGGGATATAGTTAATGATCTTCTACGTAGAACTTTAGGCAAAGATCCTAAATAATGGCGTTCAACTCAACTGCGTATATGCGAAAGTATATGAAACAAAAAAGAGCCGAAGGCGTATATCCAACTAATTGGAGGCTACACAAAAAATCAAAAAAAATTTGGTATAAAATTTTGCATAATTTTTTCGGATTTAACTTTATTTTTCAAAATCAAAAACGGGGTGTCTCTACGTTTAAAACTCTGATTATAGGGTTAGCTCTGGGTCCCATATTTATAAAAATGGGGTATGCCCCCTCGTTAACTAAATCTCCGTACCCCTCCAAAAAGAGACTCCTTTTTTAGTTGAGTCTTGCGAAACGACCGGAGGCAACAGCCGACGGTTCGGACCTTAAATAAGAGTCTCATATCAGTTGCAATTCGACCTTGAAAACGGACTCCAACAATGCCATTATAGCGTAGTGTTTTGGTTCGTTTAGAGCCATTAACGAAGATAGGTCTGGGGCACCGGGTAACAGAACGCCCCTACTGTTTTCGCTATTAGCTAACAACCATAACGCTTTTGAATAAATAATGTTCAAGAGTTGCACCACAGTTGCACTTTCGGTCTAACTTTTTGAACTAACTAGAAAGAAGAAAGTTATGGCAAGTATTAGAAAAAGAAAGTCTGGACGTTGGATTGTTCAGATAAGAAAGAAGGGTTATCCAACAATTAATAAATGTTTCTTGGATTTAAAAACAGCCCGACGTTTCGCTAAAAGTACAGAGCTATTAATGGAGAAGAACGAATTTGAGGACTACTCCGGGGCTAGAGGCACAACGTTAAAAGAAATATTAATTAAATATAGAGACGAGAAAACGGTCCTAAAGAAAGGATATAAAGAAGAGACTTGTACTATCAATTTTTTAATAAACCATAAGATCGGATTGAATAGTTTAATGATGCTAAAGTCGCATCATATCCATAAGTTAATGAAAGAATTATCCGTTGGTAGAAAACCTTCAACGGTTAATAAATACATTAATTTAATCTGCCATTCTTGGAGAGTTGCAAAGCGAGAGTGGGGTATTAACCTACCGGCAGAGAATCCTTGCGATATGGTGACGTTAAATAAATTTGATGATACGAGAGACCGTGTTTTAACGGACCAAGAGTACACTCGATTATTGGTAGCAGCCGAAGAACAAGATAAAGAAAAAAACAGCCAAGGCAATAACACCGTTGAGAAAGATCGTATTAGATTTTTAAAAGATATAATTAAGTTTGCGTATCAAACGGGAGCTCGACAAGGAGAAATACTAAAGATGAAACGGGACCATATTGATTGGGATAATAAACTTTGTACGTTCTATGATACAAAAAATAGTGCTGATAGAACTATCCCGTTGGCTGACGAAACAATTAATATATTAAAGAAATATAGATTTGGTTCAGCGATCTTTGATTGCAACGATAGAAGATTAAGAAAATGGTTTAACAAAGCTACAAGAAAAGCAAAAATATTAGACTTTCGTTTTCACGATTTGAGAGCTTGTTATTGTACTAATGCTTTATTGAACGGTTGGAGTATTGCAGAAGTTGCCTCTACATCTGGGCACCAAGATTGGTCCCAATTAAAAAGATATACTCGAATAAAACCAAAAGATTTATTAGTTAAAATAAACAACGTTGTTAACCTTAAATCGCAATAGAACAAAAGTAGTCTGCGTTAATATCCCAGATTGTACTGACTAGACGAGACTCTAGAAATAGTGTATATCTAACACCATCGAAGCGAACTCTGATACACGATTGAACGCTTTTAAAATAAACATCAGAGACGAGTCTTTAAGTTTTAGAGGACTTGCATATTAGGGATAGCCCCTTCTCCAAAATTTCTAAACGTACCGGATAGTGCAAATATTCGATTATGATGATTATGAAAATAGAAATTAAAAATAAGGTAGAAGAGATTGATCAATCAAAAGTACTTATTGGACGTGAGTTTAATCACGTTGTTTTCCATTTTAGCAAGTTTCATAACAATAACATTATTCAGCTAACGTCATCTGCTGGTCCGGTTGTGAATACAACGGTTGGGGGGTTTGCACTACTCCCCGACTTTAATCGAACGGACAATAATAATGTTAATACAAGAAAATAATCTAACAGCGATTGAGTGGGTTGCTTATAAAAGCAGACGTTTAATTCTATCGTTGTTTTATAAAATTAGAAATCATCAGAATGTTTTCTATCAAAACGCACCCAAGTTTAAATATTGGGAGTTAAAAAATCCACTAACAATAAAATATCAAAAGTCTAGTTATGGGCACTATTGCCATAAATGCGACGAGCATCATTTAGAAAAATCTAGAAACTTTGAAAGCAGCATCTGGTCCAACAAATTAAATTATGTTGATACGCTATGTGTCTGCGAAGATATTTTGTTTCAACCTTTAGAAGATTATAAAGCTACCGGAGGAGAAGAAGGCAATCCTCTCGTAGGTGGTTCGGGCTACTGTTGGAGGCTTAATGAAAAAAAATAGTTTCACAATAGAAGATTTATTCTCACACAGAATAAACAATCCATACAAACAAAAACTACAAGAAGAAAAAGAAATAACAATCGACGGAGAATGCATCGAAGTTGAGTTGAGAAAGGAGGTTGAAAATGAGATATCCGAAACCAACTAAATTATATCCTAACAATAAAACAATTAAGAAAATATTCAGAGGCACAATGCCGAAAGGTCCTACTGATATTTGCAGACACGGCGAAGTTGGGTATAGAGATTTAGAACGCATCATAAGCAGATCGTTTCTAGTTATTTCTAGATTATCTAAAGTACTTGTTGAAATGGAGAAGAAGTTTTCTGATGCAAAAGAAACTGTCGAATACATAACAAAAGAAATGGAGTCTAGAGAAGAAAAATATATTGAGGCAATCGAAATATTAAAACAAAGATTGTACGGCACCAAGACCAATAGAAGGAGACCTAACTAATGCAAGATCAAATACTACACGCAAAGACATTAATGGAGAAGGGTTTCGCTATTATACCGTTGTACAAAGACTCGAAAGCTAACGGAGATAAAGAAATAATAACGAGAGATTATACTTTAGCTCATTTGCAGAAACCGTTGAACAATCATAAAGGAGAGCCGTTGTGGCATACAGACGGCAACCAAGGATTAAACCTAGAAAAATCTGGATTAAAAGATATCGATTTAGAAAATTTCTGGTCCATAATGTTTGGGGAGTTATGGCTTGATAGCAATACATTAACGTTAGGTAGAGAAAGACCAGACGGCACTATCCAAGTGACTCATTACTTTTATAAGAACGAAGACAATCTAGAAGAAGATATAAAACTTCAAGATAACAAATCTGTTGAGTATAGAGTTAAAGGTCAAACGGTTGTCTATGGTAGAACCAAGGACAAAGAAAACGGAGAGATGTTAACTCGTACGTGGGTTAATGTTAAGATGCCGATTGTTGATAAGGATTTAGAAAAAAAATATAGAAAGATTGCTTTTGCGTCTGCTATTGCACCTTATGTTAAATCTGCAAATACCGGGGCTCTAAAGTTAGATGCTTGTCTGAAACGT
>Ga0207890_1000660_pt1 | contig 9915 bp, 14 predicted proteins | sample LinPmetageLP48_FD_184059 | JGI IMG/M metagenome (GOLD analysis project Ga0207890, IMG submission 184059) | Marine viral communities from the Pacific Ocean - LP-48 (SPAdes) | ecosystem: Environmental > Aquatic > Marine > Oceanic | place: Pacific Ocean | collected 2011-06-13
AAACAATCAGCTAACACAAGAGAGGCAAAAATATTGGCAAGAAAACAATATGAAGAAAGTTTAAATTAAAGTTTGACAACTAGGGCTATCTGTAATAGGATAGTCCTATAACTTAGAAAGGTATAAATATGACAAACAAAACATTTTACATTACTTATTGGGCTAGCAAGCACAAGAAACACATTACAAGACAGGGAAAGCATGACGAGAAATCTCGTTATGGTACATCAAAACAAGGTGTTCCATATTATGTTTATTACGACTTAGATAGTCATGGTTATAGAACTGCGACTACTAGTTGGAAAGTGAGGCACTAATGCCAAACAAACATTTTTGCCAAGGACCAACATGCCATACCAGAACTACTAATGATAGGTTTTTAAAATCTCGTGGTGTGTTGCGTGGAAAGTATGCATATGCAACATTGGACCAAGCACCTAATCAATGGGGTTGGCAACCAAGTGGCTCGGATAAATATTTCTGTAGCCAAGGTTGTAAACATGAGTGGCTTAATCAGAACATGGAAAACATTGAGCAAGGTCGACCGATAGAGTTTGTAAGACACAGACGCGAGAGCCAAGGATATGCCAAGGTTCCGAATGAGGAGAGTCGTTGGGGTCCAAGTCATGAAATTCGTAGGGTTGACAATGGTCAGCTTATAGACTAGGATAATCCTATAACAAATAGAAAGGTATAATATGACACAAACAAACACAGACAACAGAACAGAAGAGCGTAAGAATAGAATGAATGGCGAGTCTATTATGTTAACCAAGGAAGAGTCTATCATTCATGATAGAATATTCATCAATGAGTTAGCAGCTACACTAGAGGACAAAGCAGCAGGCGTCGACGGTACGTCAAAGCTTTGGGACAAAGTACGTAAAGATCTAAACTACTTCAGACAACACAATGCTGATGCATACATGGTTCTACTAGACTAGAGCCAACCTTTCTACCCTGGCCCTAACGGGCCAGGGTTTATAGAGGTACCAAGCCTCTTCCAAAATTTGAGTTTTTATTATTATTAATATATAGATATGTATATAAAGGGGTCCCAGTATGGCGTATATTTGCTAAGTTTTATACATAGATAGCCTTAAAATACTTTGGCACTTTTTAAATTAAAACTGTAAAAATTTTTTAAAAAATTTTTTCGAATGAGTTATGGATATAGATAAGTTAAAAAAGTTTGAAAAATTACCACCTGATGTAAAAAGACAATTAGCTTTGTATATGGCTAAGTGGAAAGATAAGAAAAAAGAAACTGAAATTAGAAATGATTTTATGTCTTTTGTAAAACATGTCTGGCCAGATTTTATTGAAGGATCTCACCACAAACAAGTAGCTAAAAAATTTAATGATATAGCTACAGGTAAAACTAAACGTGTTATAATTAATATGGCACCTAGACATACTAAGTCTGAGTTTGCATCATATCTATTACCCGCCTGGATGGTAGGTCGTAATCCTAAACTAAAAATTATTCAATCAACTAACACAACTGAATTATCTGTAAGGTTTGGTCGTAAGGCTAAACAACTTATGGATTCACCAGAATACAAAGAAGTTTTTAAAACTAGACTTAATCCTGATTCTCAAGCTGCCGGTAAATGGGAAACCGAACAAGGTGGAGAATATTATGCTGCGGGTGTAGGTTCAGCAATTACTGGAAGGGGTGCCGATCTATTAATTATTGATGACCCACATACTGAGCAAGATGCAATGAACGCTCAAGCATTGGATAGAACTTATGAATGGTATACATCAGGTCCACGTCAACGTCTTCAACCTGGTGGAACAATTATTATTGTAATGACTAGATGGAATGAAAAAGATCTTGCAGGTAGATTACTTAAAGCACAAAAAGAAACTAAAGCTGATCAATGGGAATTAATTGAGTTTCCCGCAATACTTCCAAACAAAAAACCTTTATGGCCTGAATACTGGAATATTAAAGATTTAGAATCAGTTAAAGCATCTATACCTTTATCTAAATGGAATGCACAATACATGCAGAATCCAACAGGAGAAGAAGGAGCATTAATTAAAAGAGAATGGTGGAAGGACTGGGAAAAAGATTTACCGCCTCTACAACATGTTATACAATCATATGACACAGCTTTTATGAAAAAGCAAACAGCCGATTACAGTGCTATTACTACTTGGGGTGTATTTACACCTACTGAAGATAGTGGACAGTGTTTGATATTATTAGATGCAATAAAAGATCGTTATGAATTTCCAGAGCTACGAAGAGTAGCCTTAGAACAATATGGATACTGGAATCCGGAAACAGTTATTGTAGAAGCAAAAGCTTCTGGACTTCCTTTAACTTATGAGTTGCGTAAGATGGGGATACCTGTTATAAATTTCACACCCTCAAAAGGTAACGATAAACATACGAGGGTTAACAGTGTCTCTCCGCTGTTTGAATCAGGGAGAATATGGGCGCCCAAAGATATGGACTTTGCACAGGAAGTTATTGAAGAATGTGCAGCATTTCCGTATGGAGACTACGATGATTTAGTTGACTCCATGACTCAAGCTGTTATGAGGTTTAGACAAGGTGGTTTAATTGAACATCCGGAAGATTATAAGGATGAAGAACTACCTAAACAAAAAAGGACATATTACTAATGGGACCAGCTGCAGTTAAATTTTTACAAGCACTTGCAAGCCTTGTTAAAAATACTAAAAATATAAAATTAAAAGACGCTTATAAAAACGCTGAACGAGAGTTTGGTGAACTTACTGATGTAATGAAATCAAAAATTGATGACATTTTTAAAAATTCTAAAGCACCAAGTATTAAAAATCCTGAAAAAAAATCAGCAGATATAATTCCTTTTCCAAAGAAAAAAGAAGGTATTATGTCTACTAAAGAAGCTAGCCCTATGATGAAGGGTATAGAAGACACTGTTAAGATGTTACAAAAAAATCCTAAAAGACCTGGTGGAGCATTGGATCCTGCAACAGGACTTACGAGAACTGCTGTAAGACAGATATTACAAAAATTAGCTAGAGAAGGTAAAATTAATATACCTGATAAAAAAGAAGCAGATGCTATTATAAAAGGTTATCAAGGAGGAGTTGATCCGATTGAAGTTTTTAGAAAAACTTTTGGTCAAGATGTATTAGGAGATGTTGCTAATCTTTCTGAAGAACTTATAGAAATAGATAGACGAGGAGGTAGCTATAAAGATTTAAATACCGTCTTAGATGATGCAGGTTTTTTTGATCTTAAACAATCAGCAAATCCACCACAAGGAATGACAAATGATGAACTATTAAGTTTTATAGACGAAGTTGATGAAACAAAAAAAATAGCACCTAAAATGGTAGAACGATTTGAATTAAAACAAAAGTATCCAGGCATTGAAGAAGATCTTTTAACAAATATTATTGACGATACAGATCCTCAACATAAGGCAGAAGTATTAGCACAATTAGATCAAGTGTTTGAAATGATGAAACAAGGTAAAAGCCCCGATGAAGTTGTAGATATTCTTGAAAATTTAAAAAATACTAGAAAAGATAATGCACAAGGCGGCCTTAACTATTTAATGGGTCTGTAATGAAAATTGGTGAATACGAACAGATGATGTCATATCTGACCCGTAGAAAAAACTTTGCTGAAGCAGGATCTGCTAAAGTAGATGGTAGAACGACTAGAGGTATAAATGTAGAAAGAAGAAATGTAATTAAAAATATTTTAGAGCAAGACATAGAAAATTTTAATAAAAATAAAAAACTATACTCTGGTCAAAAATATCCTTTAAATTTAGATAAAATTCAAAAACTTGTTAAAGAACAAACCGGAACTTTACCAGATGGTTATCTCATAAATGAATCTTTAGAAAAATTAGATCCGGAAATAAAATCAAATATAGTTAAAGTAGAAAAAGGTGGTGTCACAAGTTTAACACCAAAAGAAGAAAAATATTTTTCTAAAAACTATAATAAAAAAACTTTATCACAAATGTCTGCAGAACTTACCAGACTTCCTTATGATAATAAAATTAATAAAGCAAAATACCAACAGTTAATGAGATATAATCTTACCCAATCTAAGCTGGGTAATATTAAAGAAGGAGAAACAATAAAAGGAACTAGGCCTAAAGGATCTACTTTAATGGATGAAAAAGGTTTTGGAGCATATAAAAAAGCACAACAAAGTTTAATGAATTTAGATCCAGATACTTTTAAAAATTTAACACCAGCTCAAGTTGATGGAAAATTAAAAAAATCATTACAGTTTTCAAAAGTAAGAGGAGCTTTTGATGTACCAAAATCTTTAACTCCAAGTTTTGAACATTTTCAAGGTGTAACACCCGGAACAATTATTCAAGATCCAAACGCTTTAAAAAAAGTAGGTATTACTACACGAGATTTTAATTTTAATGTTTTAGGTGCTAAAGCAAAAAACAATATTTATAAAACAATTAAAAATGAATTACGAACAGCTAAAGAGTCTGTTAAATTAGGGGATAATAAAGCTGCTAAAGAATCACTTAATACTATTAACGAAATATACGACGATGTAGCTAAAAAATTAAAAACAATTAAGAGAGATAAATTACCTAAATATAATTTAAATAAAAATTTAATTAAAGAAACAAATTTAAAAACTGTAGATTTTGATATTGAAAAAAGATTAGGAAATACAATTGAAGATTATGTAAGATTTGTAGCAGCGGGTCCTAAAAAAGATGTTGCTAAGATTAAACAACCTAATTTAAAAAAGGTTGTTAAATTAGTTAAAAAAGGAGATGATAAAGCAGTTAAAGAATTAATTGATTCAAGATTACCTGCAGTAAGATCAGGACAATTATTTTCTAATCCAATGGCTGATCCTGCTTTATTAAAACAAGGTTTAAAAGACATAGGCACTTTTGGTAAATATGCATTACAAGTTGCAGGAACACCTTTAGGTGTTGTTGGTTTAACAGCAGGCTTAGGAGTAGATCCTACTTCTTCAATTGATAGATCAACTCTTGCTGCAGAAGCTGCTTTAGCACCAGCACTTGTTAAAGGTACAGATGCAGTTACAAAAAATGTACTTTTGAAAAAACTTTTAAATTTAGGTATGTCTCCAAAAATGGCAATGCGTGCAGCGAGAATTGCATCACCTCTTGGTATTGCATCTTTAGGAGGAGAAGCTGTATACCAATATGGTAAGTTTGCAAAAGGCGAAATAGAAAAATTAAAAAACATGGAACCTGATGAAAGAAAGGCTTACACTGAAGCTTTAATGGATGAAGGTGGCTTACTTGAATAAGTACCCAAAAAAACACTTACTACCCCCTGAAGCCGGACCCACGCCTCAGGGCTTGAATATTAACTACAATACTGTTAAAACAGTCAAACAATCTGGAGAAAAAATAAATGGCGGATATAGACAAAGCACTTCCAAACGAAGTATTAGATCAACTAGAAATAGCTAAGGAAGAAGAACAGTTAGTAGGTGATGTTCAAGAGGAAGCTCTTGGTAATAATGAAGTTGAACAAATAGAAAATGAAGATGGATCGGTTGATATTAACTTTGATCCACAAGCAAATCCTACAGAAGGTGGCGAAGGTCATTACGAAAACTTAGCAGAATTTTTACCAGATAATGTTTTATCATCATTATCTTCAGATCTAAATTCAAAATATATGGATTATACTTCTTCTAGAAAAGATTGGGAGAAGACGTATATCCAAGGTTTAGATTTATTAGGTTTTAAATACAATCAAAAGACAGAACCTTTTCAAGGAGCAAGTGGTGTAACTCACCCAGTATTAGCTGAAGCTGTAACCCAGTTTCAAGCATTAGCTTATAAAGAATTATTACCTGCAGATGGCCCGGTTAGAACTCAAGTTTTAGGAATGCCAACTCCAGAAAAAACAGATCAAGCATCACGTGTTAAAGATTTTATGAATTATCAAATCATGGATCAAATGAAGGAATATGAACCTGAGTTTGATTCTATGTTATTTCACTTACCTCTTTCAGGTAGTACTTTTAAAAAAGTATACTACGATGAAATGGAACAAAGAGCAGTATCAAAGTTTGTTCCAGCAGATGATTTAATTGTTCCGTACACAGCTACCTCATTAGATGATGCGGAAGCAATTATTCATCGTGTTAAGATTTCAGAAAACGAATTAAAAAAACAACAAGTAGCAGGATTCTATAGAGATATAGAATTAGGTAAACCTACACCAGGAGAATCTGAAATAGAAAAAAAAGAAAGAGAACTAGAAGGCACAAAAAAATCAAAAGAAGAAGACATATATACAATATTAGAATGTCATGTAGATTTAGATTTAGAAGGTTTTGAAGATGCAAATCCACAGACTGGTGAGCCCTCAGGAATTAAAATACCTTACATTGTAACTTTAGAAGAAGGGTCACGTGAAATTCTTTCTATTAAAAGAAACTATGAAATAGGTGATCCATTAAAAAACAAAGTACAATACTTTGTTCATTTTAAATTTTTACCAGGTTTAGGTTTTTATGGTTTCGGTTTAATCCACATGATAGGTGGATTATCACGTACTGCAACCTCAGCTTTGAGACAGTTATTGGATGCGGGAACGTTATCTAATCTGCCAGCTGGATTTAAACAACGAGGTATAAGAATTAGAGATGATGCACAATCAATTCAACCAGGTGAGTTTAGAGATGTAGATGCACCAGGTGGTAATTTAAGAGATTCATTTATGATGTTACCATTTAAAGAACCAAGTCAGACTTTACTAGCATTGATGGGAACAGTTGTTCAAGCTGGTCAAAGATTTGCATCTATTGCAGATATGCAAGTAGGTGATGGTAATCAACAAGCAGCAGTTGGAACTACAGTTGCTTTATTAGAACGTGGCAGCAGAACTATGTCTGCAATTCACAAAAGAATTTACTCAGCTCTTAAAAATGAATTTAGATTAATGGCTAGAGTATTCAAATTATATCTACCACAAGAATATCCGTATGATGTCGTTGGGGGTCAAAGAATGATTAAACAACAAGACTTTGATGATCGTGTAGATATATTGCCAGTTGCTGACCCTAACATTTTTTCTCAAACACAGCGTATTTCCCTCGCTCAAACGGAACTCCAACTGGCACAATCAAATCCACAAATGCACAATTTGTATAATGCTTATAGAAGTATGTACGAAGCTTTAGGTGTAAAAAATATAGATTCTATTTTAATGAAACCAGAACAGCCACAGCCAAAAGATCCAGCGCTAGAACATATTGATGCGTTAGGTTCTAAACCTTTCCAAGCTTTTCCTGGTCAAAATCATAGATCACATATCACAGCGCATTTAAATTTTATGTCAACTAATTTAGCTAGAAATAATCCAATGGTTATGGCAAGTTTAGAGAAAAACATTTTTGAACATATTAGTTTGATGGCGCAAGAACAAGTTGAATTAGAATTCCAAAAAGAAATGGAACAGATGCAACAGATGCAACAACAAATGCAACAGATGCAACAGAACCCTCAGATGGCTCAACAGGCTCAACAAAATCCACAAATGATGCAACAAATGCAAATGCAAAATCAACAAATGCAAATGCAGATGCAAGAAATGAATCAAAAAATAGAATCTAGAAAAGCTGAACTTATTGCTGAGATGATGGAAGAATTTATGCAAGAAGAACAAAAAATTACATCACAATTTGATAGCGATCCTATTGCAAAACTAAGATCTAGAGAGTTAGACATTAGAGCACAAGAAAATGCTCGTAAAGAAAAGGAAGCTAACGAGAGAATGGACCTAGATAAGATGAAAGCAATGATGAATCAACAAAATCAAGAAGATAAACTTGAACAAAACGAAGAATTAGCAAATTTAAGAGCTGATACATCAATTGAAAAGACAATTTTAGGAAAAACACTACCTAATTCCGATTCAATGGTGCCTAACGTTTCAATAATGCGTAAAGGGTAGTGACAAAAACAAAAAAACAAGTTAAAATAAATAAATAAGGAGACAATATGAAAAAATATAACGATATTTGTGGTAAAATTGTAGATATTCCATCTGAAGACAAGATGAATCTTGAAATTGACCCAAGATCTAAGACAACAGCTGATGGTTCTTTTAACTACATCGCAAAAGGCGAAGAAGTTCAAGTAAAAGGAACTAAAAGAATGTTAAAAAATAAATCTAAGACTGCTAGGTGGATTTAAATGTGGTTTTCGGCAATTAAATTAGCCGTATCTGCTGGTAGTAAGATTTACGCTAACAAACAAAAGACTAAAATTGCTATGTCTGATGCACAATTAATGCATGCATCACGTATGGCCGAAGGAAAAGAAGCTTACCAAGGTAAACTTTTAGAAGCACGTCAGTCAGACTGGAAGGACGAGGCCGTTTTGATAATTTTAAGTTTGCCAATCGCAATTTTGGCCTGGGCAGTCGTATCAGATGATCCAACAGCGATGGATAAGGTTAAATTATTCTTCGACATGTTCTCTGAGCTCCCAAAATGGTTCACAAATTTATGGATCCTTGTCGTGGCGAGTATTTATGGTATAAAGGGTACACAAATTTTCAAAGGAGGAAAAAAATAATGAGAAGATATTTTAAAAATGGTTCATTAAAACCAATACCAGAAGGAAACAAAGGTTTACCAAATTTACCTAAAGAAGTAAGAAAAGAAATGGGTTATATGAAAGATGGTGGCCGAGTAAAAGCAGGTGATGGTCTCTATGCAAATATTCACAAAAAAAAAGCTAGGATCGCTGCAGGGTCAGGTGAAAAAATGAGAAAAGTTGGAGCTAAAGGTGCACCTACTGCTCAAAATTTTAAAGACGCAGCAAAGACAGCAAAGAAAACGTAATGTTAAAATCTAGAGGCATGAGTAGAATACTTCTTAAAAGAGGTGGGTCTCCTGCATGGACTAGAAAAGAAGGTAAATCTAAATCAGGTGGACTGAATGAAAAAGGACGTAAGTCTTATGAAGCAGCTAACCCAGGTTCTGATTTAAAAGCACCTCAACCGGAAGGTGGGGCAAGAAAAAAATCATTCTGTGCTAGAATGCGTGGAATGCGTAAAAGACAAAAACCAAGTAATAATACAGGTGATGATAGATTGTCTAAATCACTTAGAAAATGGAAATGTTAGATAATTTTATTTATAAATTCTGCGGTTTGATAGATGACGGTGTTTCTAAAATAGAAACATATGCCATTAAACTTGTTGAATGGTGCTGGCATTCAAGAGTTAATTTATTACATAAAAGGAGAAAGAAAAATGTTAAACGAAGAATTAGTAATCCTAAGTAAATTACAAAAACATCTTAAACAAAGTTATGAAGATATAGGTGACGCCATGATTGGTGGAGGTGTTGACAATATGGAAAAATACAAGTATATGTTGGGACAGGCACATGCCTATTTAAAAATATCACAGGAAATCTCTAACCTGCTAGAACCTAAGGAGCAAAAAAATGATACCGAAAGAGAACCAAACGTCGTCGACTTCGAAAGACCCTGAAATTAAATCAGCGTTATTAGATAAATACGAACAAGACGCTAAAAAAGAAGAAGACGGTTACGAGCGTCTTAAAACAAAAGAATCAAATAAATTACCTAAACCAACCGGATGGAGATTAGTTGTTCTTCCTTTTAAAATGAAGGAGAAGACTAAAGGTGGATTAATTATTGGACAAGAAACTTTAGAAAAACAACAAGTAGGTTCTACTTGTGGTTTAGTTCTTGCAATGGGTCCACACTGTTATGATAAAGATAAATTTCCTGAAGGACCTTGGTGTAAAAAAGGTGATTGGGTTATCTTTGCAAGATATGCCGGTTCAAGAATGAACATAGATGGTGGGGAAATAAGAATGCTAAATGACGATGAAGTTTTAGCAACCATTGAAAACCCTGAAGATATACTTCATCAATATTAATCATA